>Ga0123355_10022288_pt1 | contig 10153 bp, 6 predicted proteins | sample TergutEmb28metaG_3_FD_89872 | JGI IMG/M metagenome (GOLD analysis project Ga0123355, IMG submission 89872) | Embiratermes neotenicus P1 segment gut microbial communities from Petit-Saut dam, French Guiana - Emb289 P1 | ecosystem: Host-associated > Arthropoda: Insects > Digestive system > Gut ... | reverse complement strand
TTTTTGCTCGTTTCCGGTTCCCAAATCCTTCGCCGAAACGTTTACGATTCCGTTCGCGTCAATGTCGAACGACACCTCGATTTGCGGAACGCCGCGAGGCGCGGGCGGAATGTTGGTTAGGCTAAAACGCCCGAGAGTTTTGTTGCCGCCTGCCATTTCGCGCTCGCCTTGAAGAATGTGAATCTCAACGCTTGTTTGCCCGTCTGCCGCAGTTGAGAAAACTTGTGATTTCTTGCTCGGAATTGTCGTGTTTCTGTCAATCAATTTCGTGCAAACGCCGCCGAGAGTTTCGATTCCCAATGAGAGCGGAGTTACGTCGAGCAATACTAAATCCTCAACATCGCCGCTTAGAACGCCGGCTTGAATCGCCGCGCCCATTGCAACGCACTCGTCAGGATTGATTCCTTTGTGCGGTTCTTTGCCCGTCAATTTCGCGACAGCGTCTTGCACCGCAGGGATTCGCGTTGAACCGCCAACGAGAATTACTTTGTCGATTTCGCTCGAGTTCAGCCCCGAATCGCTTAGCGCTTGCTTAACACAGTCAACAGTTTTCGCTACCAAATCTGAGGTAAGTTCGTCAAACTTCGCGCGAGAAATGGTAACGTCCAAGTGTTTCGGGCCGCTTGCGTCCGCCGTGATAAACGGTAGATTTACGTTCGCCGTCGTAAGTCCCGACAACTCAATTTTCGCCTTCTCCGCCGCTTCTCTGAGGCGTTGAGCCGCCATTTTGTCAGCTTTCAAGTCGATTCCGTTCTCTTTTTTGAACTCGTCAGCGAGGTAATTCATAACTCGCTCGTCAAAGTCGTCGCCGCCGAGGCGGTTGTTTCCGCTTGTCGCGAGAACTTCGAAAACTCCGTCGCCCATTTCGAGAACCGAAACATCAAACGTTCCACCGCCGAGGTCGTAGACCATAATTTTCTGGTCGTTATCTTTCTCAAGTCCGTACGCCAACGCCGCCGCTGTCGGCTCGTTGATAATTCGCAAAACTTCCATTCCCGCAATTTTGCCCGCGTCTTTGGTTGCTTGGCGTTGCGAGTCGGAGAAGTACGCGGGAACGGTGATTACCGCTTGCGTAACCGTTCCGCCGAGATAGCTTTCCGCGTCAGCTTTGAGTTTACCGAGAATCATCGCCGAAATCTCTTGCGGCGTGTACGCTTTGCCGTCAATGTCAACTTTTCGGTCTGTTCCCATATCACGTTTGATTGAACTTACCGTTCCGTCGGGATTCGTGATTGCTTGACGTTTCGCAACCTGCCCAACAAGCCGCTCACCTGTTTTGCTGAACGCGACAACCGATGAAGTCGTCCGCGCTCCTTCGGCGTTAGCGATAACTACCGGCTCGCCGCCTTCCATAACTGAAACGCACGAATTCGTGGTTCCGAGGTCAATTCCTATAACTTTACTCATAATATATCATCCTTTCGATTTTTGTTTAAAATTTGTTTGGGTCGCGTGTTTGTCAGAATCCCCCTCCCGCCTCTTCAAGGCTCCTTCCCCCTTTAGCAAGGGGGATATAGGTTGATTTGAGGATATTTTTATTTTCGGGCTATACCCTCCTTGCCAAAGGAGGGATGTCACGCAGTGACAGGGAGGATTTCTCTCAGCGCCCTGCTTTCAAATGCCCTCTTTTGTAAAGAGGGTGCCCCGTAAGGGGCGGGTGTTTTATTAGGCGGCAATCTGTCGCCCACGGGACGCAGAGGACTGCGTCCCCTGCATGGTTGTTGCGAGTTTGCGGGCGAACACAGTTCGCCCCTACATAGTTGTCGCCTTAACAGCAATCTCCGCCGTGCAAAGATAGCCCGCCGCAGCCGGTTAGCGATAACGCAAGCGACACGAGCGTGATTACGATTATTGCCAAAGTTAAATATTTGTTACCTAATCCGAGCATAATTATCTTCCTTTCTGAAAGCGCATCTTGTAGGGGCGGGGTTAGCCCGCCCGATACTAGGTTTCGCGGGGCGGCTAACCCATCCCCTACAACAGGTTCGTTTGCCACTCCTACATTAATTCGCTGATTTCACCATACTGTGGCGAATTACTCGCCCTTTGTACGCGTAACCTTTCATAAACTCTTCAACCACCACGTTTGCGCCAACTTCGCTGTCTTCAACGTGCATTACGGCATTGTGAAGTTCGGGGTTGAACTCCTCGCCAACCGATTTGATTTCTTCAACGCCGAGCGCGATTAGCGTGTCGGCGAACTGCTTTTGTATCAGTTTCACACCGTCTAACATTTCTCCACCGTCAACCGCCGCGATTACCGCGCGGTCGAGGTTGTCGAGAATCGGTAGGAATCCCGCGACCACATCGCAGACAACGAAGGAGAATAAGTCTTCCTTTTCTTTCGCCGAGCGCTTCTTGAAGTTGTCGAACTCTGCCATTAGGCGAAGTAGTTTGTCGTTTGATTCTGCCAACTGCTCTTGTAGGGGCGAACCGTGTTCGCCCGTGTCGCCGTCGGTTGCGCTGTCAGCAGATTCATCTTGCGGGCGAACGCGGTTCGCCCCTACATCATCAACGTTTTCATCGGTTTGCGCCGCAGTTTCGTCTACAATCTCATTTTCGTCCATAAATTTTTCATCCATCGTCAATTTCCTCCTTAAATTCGTCTGCAAGCCGTTGGGTCAGCTCGTTTGTAAGATATTCCAATTTTGATACAATTTTCGAGTAATCCATTCGAGTTGGTCCGATTATTCCGATTGTTCCGGCGATATTTTTCCCCGCGCTGTACCGCGCGACTACCAACGAGCAATCCCGAAGTTCAGGAATGTTGTTCTCGTCGCCGATGATAATGCTGATGTTGCTGCCGTTTTCGGTTCGCGGAACGATTTTCAACGCTTCGTCCAAATTTTCCTCGTCATCGAACAGTTGCAGGATGTTTTTCGCCTTCGTTACATCATTATATTCGGGAAATCCGAGAATATTTGCCCGTCCTTCGAGGAATTTGTGATTCTCGTCCGCTTCAAGCATTGCCACGGTTGGCATACTCGTTAGCCGTGAGAACATTTTGGACATATGTTTGATCAACGCGTCCTGCTCTTGAAGTTTCAGTTCGAGCGATTCACGGAATTGGTTGATTTCCTGCGTTGTCATACTGTAACGCTGCATTAGGCTGTCAACGTAGTAGCGGAATCCGTGTTGTGACGGAACTCTGCCTGCCGACGCGTGCGGTTGTTCGAGCAAGCCCATTTCCTCCAAGTCGCCCATTTCATTGCGGATTGTCGCGGCAGACAGTCCGAGCGGCAGCAGTTTCGCGATACTTCGCGAACCGATTGGCTCGGCGGTATCGATGTAACCTTCAACTACCGCTTGCAGTATTAACTTTTTTCGTTCGTCTAACTCCACGGAATCACCACGATTCTTGTCGTATTAGCACTCTCGCAAATCGAGTGCTAACATATATTATCACGATGGGAAGGATTTGTCAATACTTTTTTTGAAATTTTTTATTCGAGTTTGAGGATTCGGGAGTATAAGAGAGAAAATGGGAGAAAAACGAAAAGATATATAAAAAACGCGCCGCCTACCTTTGAGGGAACGGCGAGAACACGTTTTAATCCAATTTATGGTAGGATTCGCAATTTGACTTCTACATCTTGTGGTGGTACAATAAATGTGATACAAAATTCGGGATTAACATCCCAAAGGAGTGGTTTGTTGGATAGTAGAAAAACGCGAATGCGTAAAGTTCCGCTACGGATTGCGGCGCTGATTGTCGGACTTGCGTTAATTTCGACAGTTACGGTAAGCAGTATGGTTGCGTCGTTCTTAGCGGCGGAGGCGGAAACGTCGTATTACGACTACCGCGAGGCGTTGCCTGTAACCGTTACGGTTGCGGGGGAAACGACGGTGCATTACACGGTTTATCGTACGCCGTGGACGATTCTGAACAGTCTTGGCTACGACCTAAGCGCGGGTGATTACATCATTTACCCGTGGGCGTATGAGTGGATTGATTTGCCGGCGGAAATTACGCTGACGAGAACGCATTACGAGATTGTTCACGAACACGTTGATGTTCCCTACATTATTTTCGACTGGGAAAATCACACGATGGATGTTGGCGATTACAGATATTTGCGGGGCGGTCAATGCGGAGTTGTATCTCGGCACACTTACATTAGATATTATGACGGAGTTGAGGTTTACCGCGCGGTTTGGGGCGAGGAAGAGTTGATTGAGATGATTCCCGCGATTCGGTATGTCGGAACGCGCGGGCGTCCGTTGACGAACAGGTTGTTCCGAGACACGCCGCGAGCGCAAGGTTTCACCTATTCAAGGTCATTCATTGCCGAAGCTACAGCGTATGACCCGTCACTCACGTTTCCGAGAACGCCGATTACGTTTACCGGAGCGGTTGCTCGGCGTGGGCTTATCGCGACCGACCCGCGAGTGATTCCAATGGGAACGAGAATGTACATCACTTGTCCGAACGGAACTTGGTCGTACGGATTCGCCGTTGCGGCGGACACAGGCGGCGCGATTCGAGGGTACAAAGTTGACTTGTTTATGTGCACTCGTGCCGAGGCGTTGCAGTTTGGGCGAAGGCAGGTAAAGGTTTATATTTTAGATTAGTTAGATTAGCAAAAAATCCCGCAAGCGGCGCTTGCGGGATTTTTTTATTATCATTAATCCGCCTTAACTTCGGCGATAACTTTATCTGCGATGTTGCTCGGCGCGTCTTGGTAACGCTCGAAGTTAAGCTCAAAGTTGCCGCGCCCTTGCGTGATTGAACGCAAGTCGGACGCGTACGAGTGCATTTCCGACATCGGAACTTCGGCAACGATTTCGGTAATTCCGCCGTCCTGCGGGTTCATTCCCATCATTTGCCCACGGCGCTTGTTGATGTCGCCGATAATGTCACCTGTGTAACTTTCGGGAATATAAACGTTCAGCGTTCCGATTGGCTCGAGCAGAACAGGCGTTGACTTCACCAAACCTTCCTTATACGCGCCTCTCGCCGCAAGTTGGAACGCCATATCGTTCGAATCAACCGGGTGATGTTTTCCATCGGTCAGCGTTGCTTTCAGCCCAACAACGGGATAACCCGCCAAAACGCCTTTGCCCATAGACTCTTGCACGCCTTTTTCAACTGCGGAGAAGAAGTTCCTCGGAACCGCGCCGCCGAAAACTTTTTCCTCGAACAAAAGGCTCGCGCTGTTCGGGTCGTCGAAGTTCGGCTCGAATTCTATCACAACTTTCGCGTACTGTCCGCTTCCGCCCGACTGCTTTTTGTGCGTGTATTCTATAGAAGATTTCTTGCGAATCGTTTCGCGATACGCGACACGCGGCGCGGTTAACTCAACGTCAACGCCGAATTTGTTCTTCAATTTACTAACAACAACATCCAAATGCTGGTCGCCTAATCCCATAATGATTAGCTGTCCCGTTTCGGGGTTGTTGTAGAACTTGAAGGTTTTGTCTTCCTCCATAAGTTTGTTCAAGCCTTGACCGATTTTTTCCTCGTCACCTTTGGCTTTCGGCACGATTGCAAGCGACATATTCGGCGCGCTGAACTCAATTGCGGGGAATTTCACGAAACTTCCCGCGGCACATAACGTGTCGCCAGTGTTGGTTCCCGACAATTTTGTAACCGCGCCAATGTCTCCCGCGACAAGCTTGTCAACCTCGATTTGCTTTTTGCCTTGCAATATGAACACTTTCCCGATTTTTTCATTCGAGTCGGTGTTAGGATTGTAGAGCGTTGTGTCGGGTTTGAGAGTTCCCGATTTCACTTTGAAGTAAGACAATTTGCCCACATACGGATCGGCAACAGTTTTGAATACGAACAGCGAAACCGGGTCAGACTCGTTCGCCGAAACGGCGATTTCCGCCCCGTCTTTGCCGATTGCGGCAGTGGTTTTGCCCTCGCAAGTTGGGAAATACGCGAAAATCGCGTTCATAAGCGACGAAATTCCGAGATGGTTCACCGAACTTCCGCAAAGAACCGGGACGATTTCGCCCGCCGCAACGCCCGAGCGCAACGCGCTGTACGTTTCCTCCAACGTAAACGCTTCACCGGCGAAGAATTTATCCATCAACTCTTCGCTGCTTTCCGCAACCGCTTCGTTAATCATTTCGCGAACCGGCGTAATTTTATCTTCCATTCCATCGGGGATTGACGCGGTAACCGTGTGTCCTTTTTCGAATCGGCGAGCCTCGTTTTCCACGACATTTATGAAACCGGCGATGTTGTTGTCGCCTTCTTTAATCGGAATTTGGAACGGCGCGATTCTTTTGCCGTACTTCTCGCGAAGTTGCTCGAGAAGCGCAACGTAGTCAACGCCTTCTTCGTCAACTTTGTTGACGAAAATCATTCGAGGAAGCTTGCGCTTTTCGCAAAAATCCCAAGCTTTTTCCGCGCCGACCGAAAGTCCGGCTTTACCGCCGAGAACGATAATCGCGGCGTCGGACGCGTTAACCGCTTGGTTAACTTCGCCGACAAAGTCGAAATATCCCGGTGCGTCAATAATATTATATTTGGAATTTTTCCACTCGCAAGCAGCGGCGGCGGCGGAAATCGAGAATTGCCGTTTGATTTCCTCGCTGTCGAAGTCCATTGTCATATTTCCGTCGGTTGCTTTGCCGATTCGGTCAATGCTTCCCGCGGTATACAACATCGCTTCGGCAAGCGCGGTTTTCCCCACGTTTCCGTGTCCGAGCAGACAGAAGTTCCTAATTTGAGATGTTTCGTAAGATTTCAAGCTAAATCCCCCTTATGTAGTATTTTATTGTAGAATTATATTGTAACAGAAACGCGGCGAAAAATCAAAGACAATTTGCTGACAAACTCAACAATATTATGCGGGGATTTTGTGCAATTTGCACAAGCGAAGAAAAAACTTGCAAAACTTAAGATTTTGTGGTATGATGAAAGATGTGAGAGATGGGCTAAAATTTAAATATGGGGCGGTCACACTCTAAACTTCACCTTCAATCAACGCGAGAGAATGTGAAGGGAGTGAAGTTTTTATGGACTATATCACTATGGTATTTGAGATAATGCAATTATTGATAATATTTGAAATGATAAAATACATAAAAAAATAGCACCGCCTTTGACGAGGTAGCAAGGTGCTAATTTTTTATAATTAAAATCCTGTGACCGTCCGTAGTTAAACGAAAGACCATCTCTTGCACCTATTATATTATAACATTTCAATTTTGTCAACACTTTTTTAACTGAGGAGAAAATTTTATGAAAAATCTATCATTACACGAAATTCGGGAAAAATATTTGGCGTTCTTTGAGGAAAAGGGGCATCTCCGTATGCCTTCGTTCCCGCTTGTGCCGATAAACGACAACAGTTTGTTGCTCGTAAACGCAGGAATGGCGCCGCTTAAGCCGTACTTCACCGGCAAGGAAACGCCGCCGAAAAGCCGCATTACGACTTGTCAAAAGTGTATCCGAACGCCTGACATTGAGCGTGTCGGCAAGACCGCGCGGCACGGAACTTTCTTCGAAATGCTCGGAAACTTTTCGTTCGGCGATTACTTCAAGAACGAGGCAACCGCTTGGGCGTGGGAGTTTTCGGTTAACGTGATGGAACTTCCCGCTGACAGAATTTGGATTAGCGTTTACGAGGAAGATGACGAGGCGATTGAAATTTGGGTGAATCACGTCGGCGTTCCGCGTGAGCGAATCGTGAAAATGGGCAAGGAAGATAACTTTTGGGAAATCGGGCAAGGTCCTTGCGGACCGTGCAGCGAGCTGTATTTCGACCGTGGAGTTGGGTTCGACCCGAACTGCGAAGACCCGGAAAACTGCAAAGTCGGCTGTGAATGCGACCGATTTATCGAGTACTGGAACCTCGTGTTCACGCAGTTCGACAAGGACGCCGCAGGCAACTACAACAAACTCGCGAATCCGAACATTGATACCGGAATGGGACTTGAGCGAATGGCGGCGATTATGCAAGGCGTGAATTCGCTGTTCGAGGTTGATTCGGTACGCAATATTCTCAACCACGTTTGCGAAATTACCAAAGCTGAGTACGGCAAAAATGCCGAAACGGACGTTTCAATCCGCGTAATCACCGACCATATTCGCTCAACCGTAATGCTTTTGAGCGACGGCGTTACAATGTCCAACGAAGGCCGCGGTTACGTTTTGCGGCGCTTGCTTCGCCGTGCGGCTCGGCACGGACGATTGCTCGGAGTTAAGGAGCCGTTCTTGTTCGAGGTTGCGAAGACGGTAATTTCCGAAAACGGCGCGGCATACCCGAACCTCACCGAGCAAGCTGAGCTTATCGTGAAAAATGTGCAAAAAGAGGAGGAACGATTCCTTGAAACGATTGAGCAAGGTTTGGCGATTTTGGCTGACTATATCAAGGCGTTGCAGGATAGCGGAAAGTCCGTGCTGTCTGGCGATGACGCGTTTAAATTGTACGATACTTACGGATTTCCGATTGATTTGACGGTGGAAATTTTGGACGAAGCGAAGTTGACCGCCGATTTGGACGGATTCAACGCGCTTATGCAGAAGCAGCGCGAACTTGCGCGGGCGAGCCGCGGCTCGCAAGACGAAGCAGGTTGGGACGATGATAGCTTCAAGGATTTGCCCGATACGGAATTTGTTGGTTATGACACGTTTGAGTGTGAGGCGAAAGTGCTTGCTGTAGTTGAGCGAGCTGTCGGCGAGGTTGATATCATCCTTGACCGAACGCCGTTTTACGCCGAATCCGGCGGGCAAATTGGGGATATTGGCGAGATGTCAAGCGGGGGTTGTTGCCCTTGTATCGTTGATACTCAAAAGCGAAACGGCAAAATTCTTCACCGAGCACAAGGTTCTAACTTTAAGGTCGGACAAACCGTCGTAGCCCATATGGACTGGCTTTGGCGTAACCACATCATCCGAAACCATTCGGCGGCACACTTACTGCAATCGGCTTTGCGCGAGGTTCTCGGCTCACACGTTACGCAAGCGGGTTCGCTCGTTGATGCGCAACGCATGCGGTTCGACTTCACTCACATTGAGGCAATGACGGAGGAAGAAATCGCTCAAGTTGAGCGGATTATGAACGAGAAAATTCTCGCCAACTTACCCGTCGAAACCATCGTTACAACTCCCGACGAGGCGGCGAAAATGGGCGCGACTGCGTTGTTCGGCGAAAAATACGGCGACTCGGTTCGCGTGGTTTCAATCGGCGATTATTCAACCGAACTTTGCGGCGGATGTCACGTTAAAAATACCGGCGAAATCGGGTTGTTTAAGCTGGCTTCCGAGAGCGGAGTTGCGGCGGGAGTTCGCCGAATTGAGGGCGTGACGGGATTAGGCGTTCTCAACTTAGTTTCCGGATATGAAAATACGGTTGGAGAACTCGCGAAAACGCTGAAAACTCAGCCGAAAGACGTTGTTGAAAAGGCGGCAACGCTGACCGAGGAACTGAAAACCGCGAAAAACGAACTCGGACAGATTAAATCCAAAATGGCGGCGGCAAGTTCGGGCGACCTTGCGAGCAAGGCTGAAACGGTTGGTAAAGTTAACCTAATTTCCACTCGCGCCGAGGACGGACTTGATATGAACTCGCTCCGCGCGATGGGCGATAATTTGAAGCAAAGCGTTCCGAACGCGCTGATAGTATTGGTTTCACGCGCCGACGGAAAGGTGAATGTTGTCGCAATGGCGACGAAAGACGCGGTTGAAAAAGGCATAAATTGCGGAACTTTGATTAAGGAAATCGTTACAATTATGGGCGGCGGAGGTGGCGGACGTCCCGACAATGCGCAAGGCAGTTGGACCGATGACGGCGCGCCGGACGCGGCGAAAATTATGGAAGCGCTCAGCAAAGTTAAGGAGATGATTGCGAATGTTTAGAAGAATATTATCGGTGTTTTTATTGGTAGCTTTAGCGGCATCGCTACTCGCGATTCCAATAGCGGCGGACGAGCCGGAAATTCGCGTGGTTTTGGACGGCGAAGAAGTTCGGCTTGACGTTCCGGCTGTGATAATCGAGGGACGCACAATGGTTTCAATGAGCGCGATTTATAGAATGTTTGGAGTGCGTTCGCAACGTTCGAGTAGCGACAACTCAATAATTTACGTTGCGAGAGAAGATACCGCCTTTCGTATAAGCATTGGCGGCGAGGAATTGGATATTGGAACTATTTATTTTTATACTGTAGGAAGACATGCAACTGACCCTATGCCTATTTT
>Ga0123355_10022287_pt1 | contig 10153 bp, 8 predicted proteins | sample TergutEmb28metaG_3_FD_89872 | JGI IMG/M metagenome (GOLD analysis project Ga0123355, IMG submission 89872) | Embiratermes neotenicus P1 segment gut microbial communities from Petit-Saut dam, French Guiana - Emb289 P1 | ecosystem: Host-associated > Arthropoda: Insects > Digestive system > Gut ... | reverse complement strand
TCGGTTCATAATTTTTAAACGTCTATAGGCAACCACGCGCAACAATTTAAAGGGCCGGCTAATATAAACACCGTACGGTGGGCACGAAAACTAAATTCAGTGCCGTAGGATAAAGGTTAAACAAACTGTACATCATCTACACTACAGTAGTGTTTGACTACAACAGTGATCACTCCCCTGCCCATTTCCTTGAAGAGTGACATTTTCTTTTCCATTTATCCTCAAGACTCTCATCAGCACAAACACACACTTTCCTGATGTTCCATAATACATGATATCCAGGGAACTACAGAATGCAAGAGGCAAACACATGTGAATGAGCAAACGCAAACGAGTGACAGACGTACACTATCGTGCACAAATTTTACCACAAGAATCTTTCCATGAATATGCATAACTACAATGTACAACCCCTCAAAAAAGTGAGACTGCTGTACAACATAAACATAAAATGTTGAGAAAATGACATAAAAAATGTATGTAGCAGGAGCTGTTTAGTATGCATAAACCATTCAGTGAGTTATGTACAAGAAATGAGTGAAATGAAACAATTTTTCTTCCACTTAATCTTTCAAAATGAGTGATATGTCATACACGTGGTAATGGGAGAGCTTCTTGTACTTAATAATCACAAAAAAATATTTATTCCATTCAGACGTCAACTTGTAGGTGCACACGCATACATAACACTCCCCACCAAAGAACACTGAAGTAAAAGGTACAGCTAATGATAAAGATTAACATTACTCTCATCATTTTGTGGTCAAAGCACAGCCAGGTTCTCCTGAAAAGCCTTCTCCTCACAAATAATAAAAATAAAACAACTCTACTTTTCACACAACAGAGTAAGTAAAGCACTGGTATTCTGTTTCTTCTGTATTCTAATCCTCTAACCAGATGATGGCTTCATTGCCATCTTTCATCAGTCCATCCCATTCTCAGTAGGTCTATTTGATGACAATGACATGTTTACAACAAACAGCCCATTTGCAGCTGTTACTAATAACAAACATTCATTGTCAGTTTTTGTACATTATTCAAAAATAGATTTCTGGATGAATGTCCTGAACTTACCAGTATTGCATCAGTTTGGCTCAACTGAAGCAAAGTGGTTGTAAATTGGATAGATGAGGTGGTACCAACTACACTACACATCTATGTCTGAAAAACTCTGTCACCCCTGTACACATTGTGGTTTAAGCTCATCATTAACAAACAAACAGCATCCTTTCTCATTGAGATGGACAAGACCATACCTCTTCTCTGTAGTCATGCAGTCATTTGCAGTTTTATATCACAGATGAATAACGTGAAGCATTGTCCACAAGAATTATGGATGCTGGAGGTAAAAGGCAACACTTCTGCATTCATACATGCTTTCAAAATGCATGGAGTTTATTCATCCATGATTGTCTCCACTGCCTGCACTTTCATTGCACAGTACTTGCACTCCATAAACAAGGCCGTTATTTGACCCAACATTAATGAGAAATAGTCTTTGTGATACACTTCCCCATTCCACTACCCTCAGTCCTCCATTCCTCTGTGAGTATTTTCCTTTGTCAATATTTTTATTTCCTTCCTTTACCTTCAACACCAACCTCCTGTATCAGCCCACTCTGCTAGAAACTGTTGTTTATGGAGCAGTGTCCTTTGTAAACCCAAGTCACAAGTGAGACACTCCTCTTCCATTTGTCTGTTTCATTTCACACTGACAATTTTACACATTGTAGATACAACTTTCTTTACAACATGAGAATTTTCTAGCTTGTCACCTGTCACCATTTTCCAAGTCAATCTTTCCAGTAATCCTTGTTTTGTAATTAAGGTTATGTAAACAACATTTACAAAAAGAAATTATGAAACCAGATATGCAGATTAAATGTACGCATATCATACAGTGGTCACTAAAACTGTCTCATGTAAATAAAAATTTAAGTGGCTGAACATTATTTTGTAAACTCTTGAAGTCAATACTTCACCATAAGAAGTTTATCCATCCTTCAGTTCTTCCATGAATGTGAACAAAGGGACAAACAGACAGAATTATAAAATAGGTTCTATAAGGGGCTGCAAAAGCTCCCTGTCTTATCCTTTAAGGCTGTTTCTATTCAGTACCATAACTAGAAAACAAACCTCTCTGTTGATCTGTTTATGATCCATCTTTCCTTTCCAGGAGTAAATTGCGTCTGCTCAGCATGACAGTTGGACTCCTTTCGGAACCATCTGATTGCTCTTGGGTCTTTGCCAATCTACATGACGGCCCAATTTCTTGCTTTACTGACAGGTTCAAACACACACTATCAATCTCACATTTAATAATATTTGAAATTATTTCCCTTTCTGCACTACAGATTATTTGAGTACATTTGTGCAGCAGTGTGTGCTACATTGTTAGAAATATGCACACTAATGGTATAGGACAGTGCAATGAAGAAATGTGATTTGGATGCTGTACTGAACACAGCATACATAGTGTTTATCATACTGAGCTTCCACCTTCCCACACCTCCTTCTTTAAGACGTAAAGTTAATGGCACAGACTGCATCATTCAAAAATATATGGCCCAAAGCAGAAAGAAAACAATACTGATTTCCAAATTTGATTTGAGGAGGTTATTATTCTTTCTGCATAGAGGACGTGTAATATGTGTGAGAAACAAATGCAATCCCTTAATTCTTACAAGTCGTTTACATCACTCTTCCACTACAAGTGCTAAACATACACCACACACAAAAAGAGATCACATTTAATATAATCTTCACTTTCTGAAGAATTACAATACTCATTTGTATTGTCATTTTTGCCATTATGATCAGCACCAGTTTTTTTCAGGAACTTTACTCTAACAGGACATCTTATGCTGTCTACAGGGCACAAAATGATACTCACCAATGCTTTCACTGCAGCCAAAAGTCATGTCAATCTACAGTGACAGGCAAAGTTATAACAACATGCTGCTAACAGTAGTTATTATGTTGCAAAGCATAATAAGAAGCTTTTATAGTTCTCACATCTACAGAAACTCAGCAAGCCACCATCAGATACAACACTGACTTCCCTGGATCACTGGACAGTGCTTAAAAACTTTATAGCTGTACTTACCAGGAGAAGCATCATCAAGCCCTGGACTTCTAAACCGTTTTATGGATCTCCTATTAGGCATAGCACCCCTTGCATTAAGCTTATTCTCTTTTCCCTCCGCTGGTTTGTTTACTTTCATTACAGGATTACATTCTGCAACAGAGCAATTTATTCTTAATTTACATTCCAAATTATTCACAATCGTCAACACAACATACAAGCCTAAAGAATAATGCATATGGAAAACTTAAGTGAAAATTCAATCTACATCGCCTATCAGAGGCAGTGGGTGATTTAAAGATAATTCTATATGCTGCACACATAATGAATAAAAAAGAAGAGTATGCACATTGTACGGTTTACTTGGTACCTTATTAGTACTGTCATTACCTAGAAGAAAATGGAAACACTGTATTCAAATAATGAATTCTTTGTAACATTTTCAAATGACAGATTTCAGGTTCTGACAGGAAGGTTGATCAAGGTTAGTCTTCTGGGATATTACACCATGTGAAATGATAAACAGGGACACTTTGGAGAAGCACAGTGCCTCAATTTCAGGGTCAAGCAATTCCACAGGACAGGAATACAGAAGTACCCATATGTTAAACATGACGGGGGGGGGGAATCACACAGACACAATTTTTTTAACTTTATTAGATATGAGGGAAAGTGAACATATGAAATAAACCTGCAAAGAATCTGATTGGTCTTAAACTTCAACTTATCCCCATGCCACACAAATACATCTCATTACAAGAATTCATAAAACTAACAAAAATTTATGTCAGACTCACCATATTTGTCAGGTGTTGATTCTTGTACATTCAGAATCAAGTCCATGTCATTTGTCAATTTTTGTTTTGGCAATGGTGATAAGTCTTCCAGTCTAGTTATTCCACTCGTGGCATTATCTAATTTGTGCACTCTTTCAACAGCCTAAAAAATTAAAGAAAAGTGAAATTACTTCATTCTACACCTCAGGTGTATCCTGGTTGATGTAATGAAGTACAGAATGTACAGCATCAACCACTCTATTCTATGCCCAGTTGTGAATGGGGGGGGGGGAGATATATATATATATATGAAATATTACAAACAAAAATATGGTAAGTAAAAGTATAAGCACTTCACGTTGCACAAACAGCATATGCCTACAAATAAAATGTCAGAAGAACAGCTTCATTAAAGTGACAAATGTCTTATTTAGTGAGCTACAGGGCTTTCTGTCCACCATTCCTTTTCTAAACATTCACTCTCTCACTTGAAAGGAAGTAAATGGAAAAAGTATGTGCATGTACAATACTTGGCTTTGGGCTAATACATACACCTTTTGGCACTACAGATATGACAGTAGTGAATTTCACTTTCATAATCAACTCAAATTACTTTAAAAAATCTGACTGATCAATAGGTTTACTACCAGTTAAGATAATTGATTACTTGTGACCCAATACACTAAACAAGATTATGGGTCTAATCTTCAAACAAATAAGTAAAATAGGACCACTTAAAAACTAATTTTAGGTAATGATATTTACCCCACGTCAAATGTGTCAGAACACCATGTCCCAAACAATGAGAGCCTTATTTGTGGGAGGAGGAGGGGTACTACACAAAAGATGGATATCACATTTAAACTTATGACTGCCAAACATCAAAATTGCCACTTAAACTGAAACTGAAACTGAAGCCCCATCAATATTCACATATATGAACTCAGAGGACATCTACTGGGATTACCACTGAATTTGTACATTTATTGCAGGATATAAGAAACATCTTCCTGTCTCTAGCATCTAGTTGTGTAATATAACCTCTTTAAGAACAATAAAAGGGTGTCTAAAATACTACAGGATAAAAATTGTAAAAAATCAAAGAATGTAGTTGCAAAAAGAAAGGCAGGTCACACTTTATGCTATTTCTTTACGCGCGATTTCGCTTTCACATGACCTGAAAGTTTACACCACTTTTCAAATTTGCGCGATAATGTTCAGTTTAATGCAATTTGGCACACACGATCTGTAGCTGCACTTATCTTCTGTAGAAGGCTAGCAGAAAGTGACATCACTGTCACACCATCAGTCACGTGTATTAACTGATTGTGCTGGTGATATACGGTAATCACATGGCTTGTTTAGTTTCCTCTTCAACAGCAAAATGAGTGAGGAACGAAATCTATGTCACCTGGTTCATGCAAAGTGAAAACTGGCAAAAGACAATCAGTAATAGACTAATACACTGACTTCAAGAAGGTAAACAAATTTGATATATGTCGTAATGTTGGACACTCATATTAGCACACGCACAATTCGTGATAATGGTGATAGAATTACAGACAGTGCTAAGTCAGGAACCAAAGTGTTTGTGTAGCAAGACTAACACAGCCCTCTTGGAATGAACCGTAACAAAAACCATGGATATGAGTCTCTTACGTTTTTATTGCATTAGAAAACAAAAATACTTAGTAGAAATGCATCTGTATATACAGCACATACGTACTCCAGAGGTCCATATATCCACTAGTATAGTCACACACCATATATGATAAGGTTGTCAACCCCCTAACCCCAGGAAACATGCTGTTTTATATGGGAATTTTGTGTTTGAATTGAGCAATTTCAGTTTGCATGACGTTTTTCAGGAACATAATCCTGGCCTAAAATGAGACTTTCCTGTATTGTTATTCTTCAGCATATGATTGTTCTAGATTTATACACTTATATGCATTTTCAATTCTTTTTATCTATGCTAGGAAGGGCTCTTTCAGAATGTGGTTCAAGTCCACTGTAAATTCATCTTTAATTTAAATTGTGACAGAAAGTGCCGAATTTTCAGAGAAAATTTGATTTTGGGAAGAGAAAATAGCTACATCAGAAGAGAGAGGGTGGATGATGTATCATGACAACCTTCCTGTTAGCCAAAAACTGCTTCACAACCACAGCGTTATGAGATGGTGGTGATGATACAGTGCCAGCCTCACTCCACTCTCCTTCAATACCTTTCCATAAATGGTTCCTGTAATAAGCTGCATTAACAGTTTGGTCCTCTGGAGGTAATTCTCAATGGATCATACATTCAGCGTCGAAACAAATATGATGGGCATCGTCTTCAAGCGAGATATTTTAATTCACAACTTTGTCTGTTGCTGCAATTTTTTTCCCTCCCACTCTGCACTTTCACTTTTTTCAGTCGTATGCAAAACAGCATGACTTATCGCCTGTACAGATTATTTTAACTCTTCATCCTCTTCCAAGACAGAACAGCCTGACAAGATGAAATCCATTACCATTTCTACTCCATCGTTAATGCATGAGGAGCAAATCTTGTGCACAACTTTCTTTTCCCCACCCAGCTCCAGTGCCATCAAGATGGTACCTTACCAAAAATTAAACACTGTACAATCACTTGGAAGGGAAAGCGATGATCAACAAGCTTGCAATGAACATATATGAGTTCTTCATTGGTACATGGTAGAAGGGAGGCCTCTTGTAGCGTAATCCTCCACGTGTTCCCTACATTCATGAAAACACTGTTTTCATTGTATACTTACTGGTTTCCACATTCAAACTATGGACTCAATTTCCTATCCGTCAAATTAGTCTTATTATCTTCTATAAAAAAACTATTCCCACATACAATCACTGCAAAATATCACACTCATTCTTGACTCAAAGTATTTTAGCAAAGAAATCTTTTCTTTGGGTAAGTGGGGATCAAAGTCTTGCCAATTTCTTTCAGACATTTTCTAATAAGATTAATATAACACTGCTAATTAATGAATTCAATTTTCAATGTTTCTGGATCCTTCTCCATATCTGCATTCAAAGGTAAAGCAAACAAAAATTCTTGTTCCATAATTTTGAAGTCCTGGAATCATTTGTCAAACTCTTTACAAAGCAAGAGAATGGACTGGGCATATTCATGAATAGTCAGGATAAATAACATCAAGAGCTTTCAGTTGTGGACAGTGAACAATGTTACGCAGTCAGAGCTTCACTTCCCAGGACTTCATATTGTTCTACATCTCGGTAATGAGCTCATCTTTACATTTTAGCTGTCTGTTCAGATAATTTAAAGAACAATCATATCCACAAGGAATGCCAGGCAAGTTATCCACCCTTTTTCAATTCAGTTCCTCAAAGTTTCTGCCCTTCTTTTCCATGAATAATTTGATCTAATTCAACAAATCAAAATAACTCTTTCAAAACAGATCCCGAAATTAACCATGTTACATTAGAAGGACAAATTATTTCACCATATTCACTTTCTATTTCTTCCAGTAATGCTACAAATTCATGATGGTTAAGGGAACTTGAATTTAAAAAATTCAAAGTTTTTATAACAATATTCATTACATATTCATTTTGAAACTCTTCACACACCATGCTTCTTGATGAAGAATATAGTGGCGAGTATAGAAAGAAATTGTTCCCTAAATTATTTTTGTGTAATTGTGCTGCCAACGCCTTTATTTTTGCCATTCATAGCTGGAAGCTGACACCAACAAATAGATATATTTTTTCCAAACGCAAATTAAATTTCTTTCAAGCGGTTACCGGTTGAGAAATAGTTCCATCAGCGCCTCATTTTCTTTGATAGGTACCACTTCTGACAGATCCTCCACTAAACAGAATTCATCACTAACATAAAAAAAATACCTGTGCAATGTCTCTAATATCTGTACCCTTGTCAATCACAAATGAACATGCCACAAAATGTTCACACTGTTTCTCTCATGTCAAGTCATTAATGCATTTAGCCACCATATTTGCAAAAGGGCTGTTTCATTTAAAAAGCTGTTGTTTTTCAGGATAGAGTATTTCTGCTACCTTCACTGTCCATACATAGTTGTGATTTCTTAGCAATTATCTGTAATTATCTGTGATACAAAAAAACTTGCTTGAACTGCAAATTCATTTCTTTTTGTTGCAAGAGTAAATATATTCCGCTATTGTTGCCTCTGCTGCAAATCACATTTCATTTTCTTAACTACATCTTATTTTAGCTTCCTTTTGAAAACACCAAATTTATCTTTAAGTAAAGTTTCTTAATTGTGCCGCAAATCGTAGTCTTTTGGAGATGACACCATCCTACTGCAAATGAGGCAAACAATTTTATCACTCACTACACTGAAACAATAAGTTACCCAATTTTCTTGAAATACATGTCCCTTGTGTTCTAAATATATTTTCCTCACTGTAGGCACAAACGTCATAAAAGCAAAATATATATTTTATACTCTACCACAAACAAAGGCACCGCAAGGCCCACATATTTACATGCAAGAATGTCAGTACTAACACACACTCCTTGAAATGGTTACTAGGAGACAAATTCTTTCTATCCTATGCGTTTATCTTGATAAAAGCAAATAAACAAATGGACAATCAAATAAATTATTCAGTTGAGTAGCAGGCCACTTGACGCTTGTGGGCTGTGTATTTGAGCTGCTTGCCTCAACAGGATTCAAGAGTTACAAACAGATGTGTTTAAACCAGTATCTCATAATTGAAGGGACACAAAGATCTATAAAGAATGTATAACTCTGGAAAATGTTCATTTTAGTACACTACATTATCCCTTTAGGGCTAAAATTCAATGCCCAGGGTGATCCAAAAGCAACAAGCATTTATATGACTGTCATTACTTTGCTGTCAAGCAACAATTTTAGGTGACTTTGACACTTCAAATAAACAAAGAAGGTCAACTGTGACCAAGGTTCATCACAAAAAAAAATGAAATTTATTAGTCACCTAAATATAATACAGTGAAATCATATATTCAAAATTCACACTAAGTGCCTAAATTTTAAACTTTTATGAATGCTACATTAAAACACTATAGCATATTAGTTCCATTAAAGTTTGGTTCCTCTTTCCTACACTATTCCTGTAACATTTCACCCAAGCCAAAAATGTAAAAGAACACATTCATAATGCAGTACTGGGCAATTCTGAAGGTTCAGATTCACTTGAAATACATGCTAGACTTAAGAGCACATCAACTGACATCATGTGCCTTCTCACTAAAGTGACCGGCTACAGACTGGATGATCTGGATTTAAAACCTAGCAAAGACAATAATTCACCTCCTCAACATAAAACCCACACTGTCTCTATGACTTAGTCAGTCTCCTATCCGAAGTATATCAGCTTATTCACACCGCAGTGGCTGGAATGAGAATCTTAACGCTCAACTTCACCTGGTGTCAGCCATGTGGAATTTTACCTCAGTACTTTGAGATGCCTTCATGACACAATATTTAGACTGAAGGACAATTTTACTTAACTTTTGCTGCCTCCAACTAAACAATATGAACCACTCACCATCCTTGGTTTGAAGGGATGATGAGATGATGTAGCAAGCCTAACAGGTAATCCTCTTCTCTTCCTGGTCATTAACAAAAGGTATGTTGCAGTATCATAGTCATATGTCCAAGAGCTAAGCCGTGACCACAGGTCCTTGGCAGACATCCCATAGAATTTCGACAACACATCAAGGCATTCTTCATCCTTTACATGCAACTGAAAAATAAAATATTTCCTGAGTAGAAGTTTCTACAGTACAGGATACACTGTGTTTACCTGCATAAAATATGAAAATTGTTTCCTAAATCATCATACGGAAAAAGAAGAGGTTGCCACATAATAACACACAGAGTTAAACACATTATGTACAGTAATACTGCACTGAATGCTCGGGATACTTTCCTGGCAAAGAGGTCTATCAACATATCAGCTTTCAGTGGGATTAATATAACATGCATTATAGGAAAAATGGTGCAAACAGGCCATCTCTTACGCATGATGGCTGGGTTTGGCTCCTGGTACATACATTAAGGCAATTAATTATGTAATAAATAAACCAGGATATCCACGGAATTTTTTAAGCTAAATCTGACCATTCTCTCACTTTGGAGAAACAGCCATCAAAGGTGCATTAGTTGGTATGTATTTTCCTGAAAAAATTAGACTGTGAAGATGGGGGGGGGGGGGGGGGAATTAAAAAAAGGGGGAAAAAAGTTTCTCTAAAAAAAAATTATTCTTTTAAAAAAATTTTTTTTTG
>Ga0123355_10022286_pt1 | contig 10153 bp, 4 predicted proteins | sample TergutEmb28metaG_3_FD_89872 | JGI IMG/M metagenome (GOLD analysis project Ga0123355, IMG submission 89872) | Embiratermes neotenicus P1 segment gut microbial communities from Petit-Saut dam, French Guiana - Emb289 P1 | ecosystem: Host-associated > Arthropoda: Insects > Digestive system > Gut ... | reverse complement strand
CCCACGAAATAACTCAACACGTAAGTCGCAAGCTCCTGAGGATGGATGTATTAACATCCGAAACATGTTGAGCATTAAGTAAAGAAATAATAAAGCAAGTGACATCAAGTTGGTCTCTCTTTATTCAACTATCAAGTGTATTTAAGTATTTTCTTAAGGCTGTTTTAAATTTTGCCTTGTCATTCTTGAGGATTGTCACACTAGGTGGTAAACTGTTGAAAATTGTTATGCCAGCATAGAATGTACTTTTTTGAAAACAGGACAGGTTAGCATTTGGTCTATGAAAATGATTCTTATTCCTTGTATTAATATTGTGTAGAGAAAAATTTGTTTGAAAAATTTCTGGATTATTGGTAGTGAAGTTCATTAATGAAAGTATATACTGGCATGGAACAGGTAGAATCTCTTAGTTGTTTAAATAGACTTCTACATGAGGTTCTGGGTTGTTCACCAGGCATAATTCTGATGATTTTCTTTTGTAAAGTGAAAATCTTCCCACTGTTAGAAGTTACCCAAATATATTATACCATATTTTATAATAGAATGAAAGTATGTGTAGTAAATTGATTTGAGAGTGTTAATGTTCCTAGTATGGACCATCGACCTGGCAGCGTAACATGCTCCACTTAGTTTAGGAATCATTTGTTCAGTGGTTCTTCCAGTTTAGATGGTTTGAGGTAGCAGTGAAAAGTTCTTTAAAAAGCCTGTATTATGTAATCATCTGTATTTTTAAAATCATCTGTAATGAAAACTTTTTGTAAACTAAATGTATTTTGGTGTCATTTGGAATACTGTGTGCATTCAATTGAATGGTTGATAGACCACATGTTGGAAACTATACCACTATGAAAATGTAGTCAGTGACAACTTGTAGGCTGGTTTAGGTAAAGGTAAGTAAAGTGCACCCTTGTACAGGCAATGGGGCTCTGTACAGGCTGTACGGCCCATAGGGGGAGTAGAGATACAGCTCTGCTGTTTCTTGACCACGGCAGTAGAAGGGGGTGAGGGGTCAGCATCACGCCCTGGCCACTCTTTACCCCCGGGAGAGACCCCGTACCTATTGTACAGGAGGCTGGGTGGGCCCCAGGGCCAGTCTGGACAGGTGCGAAAAATCTCGCCCCCACTGGGATTCGATCCCCGGACCGTCCAGCCTGTAGCCAGTTGCTATACCAACTACATTACCCAACCCACATAGTCTGGTTTGCTCACAATGAATTTTTTTCTAAACTTGTTATTGCAACACTCAGCTGAGATCTGCACTGTTTTGGGATTTTATGCAGCATAGAATGGCTGTTTCTTACCAATGTTTTAGGATAATGGGACTGATAGGTTGTCCCAAAACATCAGTAGGAACTACCATTCCCTGTTGCTTAGTATCCTCAAAGAGCGCAGATCTCATTTACGCTGCGGTAGAAGCCTAAATTCACGTGCTGTCAGGTGCCTTGAATTGTAATGCCACTAAGTGTTTGTGGAGCAATTTTTAAGTGCAGAAGTTGTTATTAATGGTAAGCCTTTTGTATGTGTTGCAGGTTGTGTACCAAGAAGGAAATGCAGTGCTATTGGAATGTGACATGAAATGTGTACTAGAAAGTAATCCAATGTTGACTTGCCTTCAAACAAAGTGGCCCAATGTTGAGGTGCAGTGGTTGTCTGGTGTTACACCATCACTGAACTAGGAAGAATTTTCACAAACTGGTATTAATTTTGTTTGCTACTTATGTTAAGAGAGAGGAGTGAAATCTACAGTAACAGTAACTGCAAGTTTAACAGAAATCTGGAAGTGAAGAAAATATAAGTTCATCTGTAGAACACTTGAAGAAGGAATGAAATGTAGGGTATTTATAATTTGATATCTGCTGGTTGCAAGTTAAAGCATAATGAAAGCCATGCCTGCAGTTCAAATAAAACTGTATCACCTTTGTTTGTCATATGGAGGGACTGGCATTACACTGCCATCTGCATGGCTGCAAACTCTTCTGTGATTGATAACTGTTCAAAAGAAGACAACATAAATGTTACGTACCTGAAAGAACTGTTTGCAGCAGCTGGATGAATTACTTGGAAATTGGGAATTCACGTGCTTATGCTGTCTGCTGACGGTAGATGTAAGAACTATGTTTGCTAGATCATGAGAAACATAACGCAGCATAAAATACCAGGTTGTCAAATATAACCAGCTGGTGGGCTAGTAAAAACACACGCACAAGAAAAGGAGACTTGACAAAAGGTGTTGTCTACAGATTTGCCAACTAACTGCTGCCTTCTGGTATGTACCAAATATACAAAAATGGGTGCATAAAATATTTTTTGTGCCCTGCTGCAGAAATGTTTATATTTCGCACCACTGGTGCCATTGAAATTCAGTTGATTTATCCTATTTTAATTGTATCCTTTTTTGTGAAAGTGTTTCGTTTCAGTACTTTGAATTTGAAGTAATCTGAGGTGCACAGAATTTCAGCATGAAGAGTATCTGGAAATGGCAGACATCTCTCTTCTAACAAGATGTGCAAGCAACTTTGTGATGCATACTTAACCTTTGTATGCTTCAGTTTATATGCATCACTCTGTATAGTGAGTCTAGTAAAAGGTAAAGGTGAAGTTGTCCCTGTCTACACGATGATGGCATATGGGGTGAGTAGAAGTATAGCTCCACATATTCATAAACTTGGCACTTGGAGGTGAGTGGTAAACTTTATGCCTTAGCTACTTTACACACAGGAAAATTGGTACCAATTGGATAGGAGACTGGGCAGGCACCAGAACCAGTTTGGATGTCACAGAGACAATAAAAAATAATTTTGAGTTATTCCAACTTCAGTTTTTGCTGTTTTTTTGATAATTACCTGCCTAAGGGCAAAAGTATTCGCATTTCCTTTATAAAAGAACAGGATGAAACATGGCGCCACAAGGAACATTAACTGTTTGGCAGTTGTTGTTGCACGAAATTCAAGTAACTTCTCCTTATTGCTTTACACAGTGTGTACGCATAATTATGGTGGGTGTCCTGCCTTTGTATAGCCCTTGAAAATTTGTGATTTAGCAAGTTGTGTTTGTAGATGTTTCCTTTTGTTCACTGTATCACTTTATGCTAGTTGAGGTGGTACAGAACTGAGGTGCATGGACATGGTACCATTAGTTCATCATTATAAAAATAAGTGAAGGCTAACGAAGCCATTTTTCCTACCATGAAGTTAAAAAATGCATATAATTTTATCTCCAGGTCCCTCTTATACCATTGTGGCAGGTGATAAGCAAAGAAATAATGTATATTCTGTTATCTTAGTCTTGGAAGTATTGGTACTGTTCAGTAGAGTTCATTATTTCATTCAGTGGTATATAAAACCTGTAATACCATATTTGAAGCCATCTAAATTTTACCTGTTTTTCATTGCCATTTTTGTACTTGGTGTTCCGTATATGGTCTGAGTTTCTGGCACCTGGAGCACATTGTTTTCCTTCTCATGCATGTCTTCTAGCAATAGTGATCTTAAGGCCAGTGTATTTGTGACATAATTGTAAGCAAGTGGGGCTGTCATGATCTGAAGGAGTGATTGAAATGGGAGATAAGTTTTTGTCAGAATTATTGAAACTGTTCAGCAAACTGAACACACCTATTGATTATTGACTACTGTCTACACTTTTCAGTGGTATTCTAATACTGCTTCTTTTATTCAGTTTTTACTATTGTATATCTCAACAGCTAGTGAATTTTCTGTGTGAGCTGGACACCCAGACCTCTAAAACAAATCAAATTAAGCTAAGAATGTACCTTAATTCAGTATAATAATCCCTAGATTTCAAGAAGTGACAGGCTCATTCGTACAATATCTGTTAACATCTGTCTGATGATAAACTGCTACGAACAGGAAACATTCTATTTTAAGAATCATTTGTGGTAACTGGACTTCTGAAATATGGATGTCTGTGTATTTAAATCATATAAATATGTTCTGTTAACAGCATGCCTCAAGGCCAAGTGCTGAGATCACATGTAATATGAGGCCTACATTACTTTTGTGGTAACATACAGCGAATAAAGTAATTATTTTCATGGTCACAGATGTGAAATTAACTGAGTATTATTCTTTAAATACTTCTACTTATCCCTCGATATTTAATTAGTGTCATCCATTAGGACCTGCATGCAAATAGACAGAGCAGGGAGTCAAGACCATTGCCAGCAGCTGATGAAATATTCTGACATTCTGAACACATTTAATTGTATATTAAAATAGGACACAGAAGGTAATCTCAAAATTATAATTATGTTGATTTTATTATATTAATTACAGAAATGTTGTAGTCTAAATGGAATGGTAAGAAGCATTGTGGCCTTAGGTGTCAAAAGGTAATTGCAGGCCCATGAACAGATACACCTGGTGTTAATGAAATGTTTAAGGAAAATTAATTGATAAGCCAGTTTATATGTGTGAAGACAGCATATACATAATATGAAGGCTTCATACTGGTGTTTTGAAGTTCTCTGATACAATTACGGCATACAGTGTTTTTTATTACTCTGCCTGTACAAGCTGAGAGAAAAATACTGTACTGAAGAGATGTGTTTTGAAGGATGGTTGTACAGTTACTATTTAATGTACCAGAGATCTAAAACAAGGTGACTGAACAGTACAGTATGTATTTTGAAGCGTGCTAATGTGCTGGTAGAGGCAAACACACCACAGGGATGCAATCACGCTTTTATGTACCATACTTAGAACATAGATTACAGAACTTTTTCTTTCACTGTCACTGTTGTTGTCTTGTGCCAGCCCTTGATTGGCAATCATCTGTACATGATCTTAAGAATCAGTGGTTATAAAAAAAAAGAAATCGTTTTTGTTGATTTGCTTCACACTTTTTAAAACTGTCCGCATAATAGAATGAAGCATGTATGTTTATCATTGTTTATGCTGCTTAGCCCCTTTTAAGGAGGTTTTTCCTTAATTGAGCAAATCTCTGTAGTATTAAAAGATACAAAAGCAGAGTGGGTATTGCTTGACCTTAGAGTGGTATATTGAAACTTTAAGGAAGAGGGTGTGACAATGTGGACTGGATTCTTGTGGTTCCAGATGGAGAACATTGTGCTGAACCTTTGTATTTCATAAAAAGATGGGGAATTTATTGAATATTGAATGGTTCTTAATTTCTTTCGAAGGATTCTGCTTTATGGAGTTGGTATACTGAAACCTTTCCCACATTGAAAGGTCTTGTGTTTGTCTTATGAGGGTACACCACAGCTCACTTTGCACTGGCTGGCTGTAGGGACACCAAAACCAAGATGTAGCAATATTGCTTTTGGTCATCAGCTGAATAACTTGTTATGGGTATGTGGTGCAGAATATATATCTGTTTTTTTTTTGTTGCTTTTTCAGTGTACAGAGTATTAGTAGGTAGTGACACTGGCCGGGTCTTTGAAAGTTCGACAAAGTGTAGGTTTATTTGTGAAGAAGAAAGGGAATCTCAAGTGATACAGGTATTGAAATTGGGAAGTAAAACTAAATCATAAAATGTAATAAACCCTTATACAACAAGTACAGTAATATTAAAAAAAAACTTATTCAAGGATTAATTTAATCAGGGAAATGTATCAGCATGGCTACATAATGCATGATTTCAGGCTTCCATTGCAGTGTACATGAGGTCTTTGCTCTTTTGGGATGTAATGCAACATAGAGTGGTAGTTAGGTACTGATGTGTTGGGCCAGCATTCATTTCCTTCTTCCAAGTATCAAGCAATCACTCGTTGGACTGCTTGACTCTTGAAGCTGGGAACAATTACAGGCTGTCCTGAAATATCAGTAACTAACAACCAATGAATATTGCATAGCATCCCAGAAGAGTGAAGGGCTCATTCTTAAATTAGTTATTTGTAAGTATAAAATAGAGTACACATGCATAATCAGTACTGATTTGGTTTAAGAAAATGAGGCCAAACAAATTGTTATTCATAATACTGAGTATGAAACAAATCCCGATTCGATACAGTGGTAGAATTCTTTTGAATTTGAATACCATCATGACCTTTATGTTCACATGATATTTTTGAGCAATAATGGCTGGTGGTATCAAGACATTACAGTGATTACAAGTGGTCATTTCTTAGAGGCTTAGAAAACCTTTGCTGTAGATCATATGCAACCATTGTATTTTGCTGCAGGGTTTATTCCTTAATCATATTATCTGTTTATTATGAGACGTGTTCAATGAAGTAAAATCGTAAGCACACAGTGTTTTAATTAAAACAGCTGTTTTCAGTTCCAACATATTCTTATCGTGGGAATGAATGTGACAGGACTGGCATGTAAAGTGTCTGTTTACAATGTGTAGGATTTGTGGAGTTGTGGCTAATGGACTTATTGGCCAAATGTGCAGTAACGTGTCCAGTTATGAATAATTTTTTTGCAGCAATACTGTAAAATATGAAATGGTTGTTGTATTTGTTTTTGTAAATATGCCTTCATTCAGTGTTTGTACAGTATACAATTATAAACTCAGTTTTTAAATGCATTGTATGAATATAACTGATAATACTGATTATGATAATTTAACTTAAAATGAGAAAGAAAATACTGGAACACTCTTCTGTTATGTTTATTTTCAACCCATATATCCTTTATTCACAGGTGTTTGCTAACAGTTGAAAGGTGAGTTGTAAAATACAGTGATAGCCTTTAATTTGTAGTTGCTTCATTGATTCAAGGCAAAGTAAGTGTTAGCTAGTTGTCATGGGCTGTTTCTAGGATCATGCATTTGGTGAAATCAAGGGGCTGCAGAAAGTTTTTAAGAAAATAAAGGTAAAGTTACTCCCAACCTGTGCAAAGAAGGCATATGGAGGATGTAGAAATACAACTCCAATGATTAATTTCTGTGCTAGATGGGTGTGAATGACCAACATTGTACTTCTACTGGAGACAAAAAATAAGGATCACAGATTTCACTTATAGTTAATTCTACCGCATGCAATGATAATTAACAATTGTAAACATATACATGCATGCTGGTATAATGGTGTGGTTAACACTGAACCCCCTCAATCTATGTTCCTCACTGAAAGTAGCCAAATATGAAGCTCTGTAACTGACCCCATAATAAATGTTCAGAGTGATGAGTTGTTAGCCACCCACCCAAGTGGCGGACCGGTCCTTGTCGGCTGTCTGCGATTGGTTTTTCAAAATATTCACATTACACCTGCAGACCATCTACTCCAGCAGCAAGCCCTGACAATGCGCCATGTCCTGGCAAGTCGGACAACTTTGGCACGGAGACAATAGCCAGTACCTCCAGAAGAGACGGAACGACAAGAAAACGAAGAAGTGTGGAGCAGAAACAATTCAAATGTTCGGCTGTTCCATGATGAGTTTTCTGCGTGACATTCATTCCTCAAGCAGGATTGCCTCGCATGTACATAATTGACCCAAACTTTATTATATTGTTAAGCCCTAATTGTTAACAGTTTTGCTCGGCACAGCCTTAACAACAATAAAAGGTCGGGAAGACTGGCCTTTTCTCCAGTATTTGAATGTCGTTGTGCTGTGTAATTTTCAGTTCATTAATCATGTGGAAAGAGGTTATGTCGCCTGGCGAAATGTTAAATTATAAATTAAAGAACGAGTTACGGTCGCGAAAATTCATGTGGGGCTGATTACTTGAAACAGTAACCTGTGTCACCTGTTCCAGCGAGAAAAAGTACACACCCAACAACCTTCAGAACGGTCTTTCACATTATGTTCGCTTGCACACAACAGAGCCAACCTCACATTCGATGCGCCACCTGTGGCATGGACCCCAGGGGCGGTGCTAGCAAACCGGCGGGAAACATGGTAGTGGTGTGAAGAGAGGTGTGCACGTGAGAAGGGGGGCAATTATCGTGCTTCAGCCACGTAACTGTGTGCAAAACGCATATGTTTATGACTGGTAAATATAAAAGTAGCATTGTACTATTGGAACTGCTGTTAATCAGAAACTCTTTCAGTTCTTCGACATTTTGGTTACATTGCGGATTAAGAATGAGTGATGGATGCGAAGTTGTGCGGGAAACATTTGCAGTGGGAAGGACTAACCGAAATTAAAAACTTACGTCAGGCAATGTAGTGGACTGTTGGGTTGATTTGAAGTTCGGAACGAGTGTCGCAAGCGAACCACGAGGCTCTCATCGTACGCGCATGGTAATGTATTTGCAGGCACACATGGAAGTGGTTGCGGCTAGTAGTACACCTTGAAGACGACGATAGCGATTCTTGATCCATACAAGGGGCAACATTGAGATGCAATCGGTGGCGGAGGAGTTACGACACATCAGGCATAGAGGCAAGTCTAGTTTCGAATTTAAATTTGCCATTCCTAGATTAAGAGATCCTTGTGCTTGAATTGCCACTCCGAGGCGCAGGTTAAGGACCTCGTGAAACTGGGAGCTTTAGTACAAGCAAGTATGATAATAAGGAAATTCATGGAGAATTTCATGGTGCCCAATCAGCAGATGTCACACAAGTCTAAGTGCATTTAATTGGCATTAGAACACTGGTTGGCAACATTTTATTATGTACAAATGTGATGGAGTTAAATAACAGTGGTACAGATTATTCGGAAGAGGACACCACCGAAACTTTGAACAGAAAACAGTGATGACATCATGCATACATGCTACTCAGGTGTAGAGCCTAGGAAAACTGTAGAATTGCCAGCTAACAGGAAATTGCCACACATTGTGGTAACTACATTTTGAGGATGTGAGTCATGGCTTAGCTATTGTTACGAGTTTTACCTACCTATTTGAAGTGACACCCAGACATACAAAAGTTTGTTATTTGACATCATCTTGTGTTGAGAAGCGTCTTATATTATGTAGCAATTGCCAGTCATGATATGCAATTGTCAGGTTGCAAGGGACACCATATTAGAAAAATTTTAGGACACTGTTATAATTGTACAAACTGAAGTGTAGACCATGTGAGAACAACTTAAGACAGTCATTGAGTCAGCATTACAGTAGTTTATGAGAGGGAAATGTTAGAGCAGTAAGGGTATTGAATAAGCCCAGTGACTGTGGGGGACTATTGTCATCCAAACTGTCAGACCAGTTTCATGGAACAAACCATTAAGATTAGGAGTGGATCTTTAATGTGCCTGTTAATCCTAACAGTAGCTCTAAGGTGCCACACAAGTCAAGTATTTTCTTGTCAAATGCATTTAATTTTCCCAAATGCAAAGGAGGGACTCGTCATTTTCAAGTGCTTAAGATATCAAAGCTTTGGAAGTGATGACTAAATTTTATACTGTGTATTTCAGTTTTGTGTAAATATGTTTAGTTTAGTTTATTTGTTCATCCATTCAGTCACACATGTAACACTGGACACGTCAACATTCCTGTTCTTTCTGTGGAAGTGTTAAACATGAAGGAATGCACAGGACCATGCCATGGCTGAGGCAGTTAATTACCTGCCTTTCACTCTGGAGGCCAGGGCCCATCCGGGTCAGTCCCTGCTCGATTTGTGGAGGTCAAAGGACCAGTTGGGTAGGTTTTCCTCCAAGTACTGCAGTTTTGCCCTGTCACTATCATTCCACCAATCCCCCATATTCATTCATTCATTTATATGTTACCAGTGCTATATAATCTTAGCAGTTGGCACTGTCATTAAATAACATGCTAGAGAAAAAATATTTGTTAAGATCGTATTTGTGGGTAGTGGAATCTGCTATTGGATACATGAGTGTCCCAGGAGGAATGTGCCAGACTTCAGGAGTGTGTTCCTTATGTTAAAGTATACCGAAATAACCCAAAACACCTATATCCAAAGTTGAACAGTTATGGAGATAATGGCCAGAGAAAAGTGCGGTCTTCTTGCGGTTCCATGTACTGCACCTTTTCAGCTGATGCATTATGTGTACATTGCGCATGTCCTTGAGACTGGAATGCAGTCAACATTGTGCCTGCATGCCCATGTAAAGTGCTTGGAACCCTAAGGACGACTACGGCATTAATGCAAGTGTTTATGTAGTTCAGTGTAATGGCTTTATGTCACTCATACGCTAATTACATGTTAAGTACAGATATTAACATTACAGAAACAACATATTCCTGCCAGTTTTAATATGTATTTGGTAATCAGTAAGTGTGTAACAGCTGTCAAAATTTCAAACTTCTCTGGCCATT
>Ga0123355_10022285_pt1 | contig 10154 bp, 13 predicted proteins | sample TergutEmb28metaG_3_FD_89872 | JGI IMG/M metagenome (GOLD analysis project Ga0123355, IMG submission 89872) | Embiratermes neotenicus P1 segment gut microbial communities from Petit-Saut dam, French Guiana - Emb289 P1 | ecosystem: Host-associated > Arthropoda: Insects > Digestive system > Gut ... | reverse complement strand
GGGCTGCTGCCGGCGCTGTACCCGGGCGTGTTCCCGAACCTCGCCGGCCTGACCGCAGCACGCGCCGACCTGGTGGCGATTCTGCTGACCGGGCTCCCCTCGGGGATCATTCCCGGCTTCCAGAACTACACCGGCCCGGTGCAGGCAGACCAGCTACGCCTCAACATGGCGGTCCCGCCGACGGCCAGCCCGAACCGGCTCGGCCTCCTCGGCGGCGACCTGGCCGGCTTCCCCAACGGGAGGCGGGTGTCCGACGACATCGTCGCTATCGAGCTGCGGGCGGTCGCGGGGGTCACCTACCCGCTGATCGACTCGAGCTACAAGCCCGATGCCGCGGCCGGACTGCTGCAGCAGTTCGAGGACTCCCAGCAGGGCTCGGTCCCGGGGCCGGGCCGCTACCAGGCGACCTTCCCCTACCTGGGGACGCCGGCGGACGGCTACGACACCCCGTCGAGCTGACCACGCCCACCAAACAACTCGCCGGGCGCCGCGGGACATCCCCTGGGAGCCCACCGTGGGCGGCCATGTGGCCGCCCACGGCACCCCCGAGGCGCCCGGCGATCTAACTTCGATCCGAGGAAGCAGATGCATTCAGAGAATTACTCAAGCCGCAAGCACCCTGAGTTCGTCGTGCTCGACATCGGCGCCGGAGTCGGGGCGCTGATCGTCCATACCGACCCCGCGATGCACGGCAACGAGATCGAGATCAGCCCGGCCGGCGATGACGCGCACCGCTCCCACAAAGACGTGCTCGAGCGGGACTGCGGCGGCACGCCCGCGTTCACCGCGGTGTTCGACGCGCTCCCGGCCGGCAGCTACACGCTGTGGTCGGCCGGCAGCCCGCTCGCCCGGGAAGTCGCGGTCGAGGGGGGTCACGTGGCCGAACTGGACTGCCGGAGCGCGGTCGCGGGGGCAGGCCGTGCTTGAGATGTCGCGCGTCGCGCTCGGCAGATTCGGCCGGATTGGACGGAGATGGCGATCGAGCCCGCAATCCGCATAGCCGGCGGGCACGAACGCGCGCTGGAACTCGTCATGCCGGGACGGCCGGACAGACCGACAGGGCGGGTTGGGCGTATAAACCACTCCCAGAGGATGCCGAGAGGACTTCGCTTTCGACCGCTTCGAACGCCCGCCGACGCGCCGGCCGACCTGAGCCTGCTGGCCGACGGTGAGCTGCTCGCGCTCGCCCGGGACGACGACGCCGACGCGTTCGCGGTCATATACGACCGCCACGCGACCGCGGCGTACTCGCTCGCGTACCGCATCTGCGGCACCCGGGCGCTGGCCGAGGACGTTGTGCAGGAGGCGTTCCTGTCGCTGTGGAGGCGCCTTGATCGGTATGACGCCGCGCGCGGTGAGCTGCGCAGCTGGCTACTCGGGATCGTGCACAATGGCGCGATCGACAAGGTGCGCCAGAGTGCCGTGCACGAGCGCCGGCGCGCGAGCGGTGAAGGGCTTGAGGAGCGTCTCCAGTCGCCGGAGCGAACCGACCTCGAGGTCGAGCAGCGGGAGCAGGCGAACGAGGTCCAGGCGGCGCTGCGCGGCCTTCCCCCCGAACAGCGCCGCGTGATCGAGCTGGCGTACTTCGAGGGTCTGACCCACACGGAGATCGCGGCGCGTCTCGAGCTGCCGGTCGGCACGATCAAGGGGCGCATGCGGCTCGGGCTGGCGAAGCTGGCGGGCGTGCTGTCACCGGTCGAGGAGTCCACCGCGAACGCCGGGGGGGTGGTGTTGTGACCGACCCGAGGAATGCCATGCACGATCGCTGGGACGGCGATGCCGCCGCCTACGCACTGCACGCGCTCGAAGAAAATGAGGTGCGCGCGTTCGAGAAGCATCTGGCCTCGTGCAAGCGTTGTCAGGACGAGCTTGCGAGCTTCCGCGAGGCCGTCGAGGCCCTACCCACGGCCGCGCCGACGCTCGCCCCCCCGCCCGAGCTGAAGCGGCGGGTGATGGCCGAGGTGACAGCCGACGCCCGCGCACGCGCAGGCGTCCGGAACAGGCCCGCACCGGCGCGACAGCCCCGGCGCAAGCCACGGTGGCCCGCCTGGCTGTCGTGGCGCACGCCGCAGATTGCCGTCGCAGGCGCCGCTCTTGTCGCGGTGCTGGTCGTCGTTGGGTTCACGCTGGGCGGGGGCGGCTCGACGCGCACGTTCCCGGGCGTCGTGCACGCCGCCGGCGCCAGCGCGTCGGTCGTGCGGTCCGGCAACAACGGCCGGCTGCGGTTCTCGCGGATGCCGGCGCCGCCGCCCGGTCGCATCTACCAGGTGTGGCTGCAGCACCCCGGCGGCGCGCCACAGCCGACCCATTCGCTGTTCGCGGCGCGCACCGGGTCGGTGGCGGTGAGGGGAAGCCTGCACGGCGTGCAGTCGGTGCTGGTCACGGCCGAGCCCCGCCCGAACGGCAGCCCGAGGCCGACGCGAGCGCCGATCATCGTCGTGCGACTCGCGTGACGGTCTTCGATGGCCACAATGACGCACTGACGCGCGACGACCACGCCCAGCTGGCCACCGGTCGCTCCGGTGGCCACCTGGACCTGCCGCGGATGCGCCTCGGCGGCGTGCGTGGAGCGGTGTTCGCGGTATTCGCCTCGGTCGCGCCGGGACGGTCGACACCGGTGGCTCGCGTGGACGGTGTAGAGGAGTTCGCGCTGGCCGACCCGATCCCCCACGCCGAGGCCGCGGCGATCGCGACCGCGGCGGCCGGCCGGCTATTTGCGCTCGAGCGAGCGGGCGAGGTGCGCATCGCCCGGGCGGTGGACGACATCGATGCGGTCCGGGCGGATCCGGACGGGCCACCGGTGGCGGTCCTGCACCTGGAGGGAGCAGAGGCGATCGACCCGGAGCTCGAGGCGCTCGAGACCTGGTACGCCGCCGGGCTGCGCTCGCTGGGTCCGGTGTGGAGCCGCCCCAACGACTTCGGGCACGGCGTGCCGTTCATCTTCCCCTCCAGCCCCGACACCGGCCCGGGGCTGACCGGCGCCGGGCGCGCGCTGATCGAACGCTGCGCCGAGCTCGGGATCCTTGTCGACCTCAGCCACCTCAACGAGGCCGGCTTCTGGGACGTCGCGCGAGCCGAGCTCGGGCCGCTGGTCGCGAGCCACTCGGGAGTCCACACGCTGTGCGCGGCGTCGCGCAACCTGACCGACGCCCAGCTCGACGCGATCGGGTCGTCGGGCGGCCTGGTAGGGATCGTCTACGCCACCAAGTTTCTGCGCCCTGACTTCGCCGGTGACCGCGACACGCCGATCTCGCTGATCGTCGAGCACGCGTCGTACGTGGCCGACCGGCTGGGCGTCGAGCACGTGGCGCTCGGCTCGGACTTCGACGGCGCCCGCATTCCGGCGGAGCTCGGCGATGTCGCCGGGATGCCGAAGCTGATCGACGCGCTGCGCGAAGCGGGCTTCGGCGCGGCCGAGGTCGACGCGATCGCGTGGAACAACTGGCGTCGCGTGTTCGACGCCTGGTGGCGCTGACGAGCAGCGCTAGCTCGTCAGGGGCCGGCGGTGTGGACCGCGCACTGTTGGCAGAGTCCGACGATCGCGAAGTGGGTGAAGCGCGCCTGAAAGCCGAACTGCTCCCTGATCACGTCGCGGACCGGGTCGAGGTCCGCGATCGCGACCGCCGTCAGCGTCCCGCAGTGCTCGCAGTAGAGGTACTCGAAGTCCTCGGGTCCAGCGAGGACGTAGAGGCCGGCTCCGTGGGCGAGATGAACGTGGTGGACGGCGCCGAACCGCTCCAGCAGCTCGAGGTTGCGGTAAACCGAGGTGGCGTCGAGCCCCAGGTCGCGCGAGAGCTGCTGGGCCGAAACCGCGCCGTCGGCCGCGAATAGCGCCTCGAGGATGAGGCGCCGGGGGGTCGAGAGCCGTAGCCCTCGATCGCGGATCGCGTCGATTGCCTGCTCGATCGTGGCGAAGTGCATCGGGGGTATCTGCGGCGCGTCTGGCAAGCGGCGTCCCGGGAGCGCGGCCGGCAGCTGCCGGGCGCTCGGCATCCTAGCCCCAGGTCAGGCGTCGGCTCCTCCGGCTGACCGCGCCCTGGCGAGCTCCATCCCGACCGTCCACTTCTCCTCGATCTTCGCGAACCGCCAGATCGCGAGCGCGAGCGTCCAGGTCCCGACGAACATCGCGACGATGATGAACCCGGCGGTGTTGATGTTGAAGTTCTGGAACCAGTCCGAGACCGAACCGGTGATGTTCAGCTTCTCGAAGAGCAGGCCGACGAGCTCGATCGTGCCGATGAACAGCGCGACTGCGATCGATAGCCCGGTGATCGTGATGTTGTAATAGACCTTGCGGATCGGCTTTGAGAACGCCCAGCCGTAGGCGAAGTTCATGAACGATCCGTCGATCGTGTCGAGCAGCGACATCCCGGCGGCGAACAGGATCGGCAGGCACAGGATCGCGTACCACGGCAGCCCTGCAGCGCCCGCGCCGGCTGCGAGGACGAGCAGCCCGACCTCGGTCGCGGTGTCGAATCCGAGGCCGAACAGGACGCCGACCGGGTACATCTGCCACGGCTTCGTGATCTTGTTCAGGTGCCGGCCGAAGATGCGGTTCATCAGCCCGCGCGAGTCCAGCTGCTTCTCGAGTTCCTGCTCGTCGTAGGCGCCGCGGCGCATGTTGAAAAAGATCCGCAGGATCGAGACGAGGATGACGATGTTGAGGATCGCGATCACGTACAGGAATGACCCCGACACGGTCGTGCCGATCACGCTGGTGGCCTTGTGCAGCGTCGAGTTGTCGTTCTTGACCGGGCTGTTGAGCGCCCGGACCCCGAGCGAGATCAAGAACGTGAGCAGGAACACGACCGTGGAGTGGCCCAGTGAGAAGAAGAACCCGACGCTCAGCGGACGTTTGCCCTCGCTCATGAACTTGCGGGTGGTGTTGTCGATCGCGGCGATGTGATCGGCGTCGAAGGCGTGGCGCATCCCGAGCGTGTAGGCGGTGATCCCGGTCCCGATCGCGAACGTCCCGGTCGCCCCGAGCTTGTACTTCGCCGGCGCCACGATCAGGATCAACAATCCGAACCCGACGATGTGCAGGCCTGCGACAACGGCGGCCATTCCGCCGGCCCGTCGCCACTCCGACGGCGAAAGGGACGCCCTGATCCGGGCGAGCCGTGATGGGGTTGAGAGGGGCAGTGCCGAGGCTTCCATGAACGTCTCCTTGAGCTATTCGCGCGACAGGCGACGCGCTCGCAGCTCGCGAGCCAACGTACCTGCCACCTTGTGGCTATTGCAACGGGCTGGTAACTGCGATCACATGTCGTCGCAGTCACGGCATATACGTGGCACCTAGCGCCGCGGATCACACCGGCCGGCAACGATTTTGCGAAGCTGCCCCGGTGACTGAGCTTGCTGAGCGTTGCCTGCAGGTGCTCGAGGCGAGCTGGGTTACCGGCGAGCGCGAGGGGGTGCGATTCGCCTATACCCGCCCGAGTCCGGGGCGATACCGCTGGCAGTGGTACTGGGACTCGTGCTTCGCGGCGATCGCATGGCGCCATTTCGACCCGCAGCGTTCACGCGCGGAGCTCGAAACGCTGCTCGCGGCGGCGCGACCGGACGGATTCATCGGTCACACGATCTTCTGGGAGCACCCTGTGAGCGGCGCGCGGGCGCTGTTCTACAACGTGATCCATCGCGACGATTTCATGACGGCCACGATCCAGCCGCCGGCACTCGCGTTCGCGTGGCGCGTAGCGGTCGGAGACCCGAGGCTCGAGCCGCGGATCGTCGCTCACCACGAGGCGCTCGCCGTGGAGCGTGACCTGGAGGGCGACGGGTTGATCTGGATCCTGCAGCCGGACGAATCAGGCCTGGACGCGTCGCCGCAGTTCGACCCGATCTGGGGCCCACGCGCGCAGGGGCTGCCGGAGTTCATCGACCTCGTGAGGCGTAACCGCGAGCGTGCATTCCAGATGGAGGCGGTACGCGCCGATCGGGATCCCGTCGTCTGCGAGGTGCTGACGAACGTGATTCACGGCCTGTCGCGGCTGGCGTTGGGGCTTCCCTCGATCACACCAGCGCTGATCTCGCGCTGCTACGACGAGCCAAGTGGACTGTTCCTACCGGCGGTGACGCCCGCGATCAGCTCGCGGATTCCCGTCACCGTGGCCGCACTGTCCCCGCTCGCGCTGCCCGACCTGCCGGACGAGATCGGCCACCGCCTGGCGGAATACCTATTCGACGAGCAGCGATTTTGGACCGAAGTGCCGGCGCCGTCGGTGGCGCTCGGCGAGCCGTCGTTCTCGCTGCAGGAGCACTTCAACGGGCTGCGACGGTACTGGCGGGGGCCAACCTGGATCAACAGCGCATGGCTGCTGTGGCGCGGCATCGTGCGTCTCGGCTACGAGGAGCAGGCGGCCACCCTCGCCCGGGCGATCACCGAGACGGTGGTGCGAGAGGGGCTACGGGAGTTCTACGGTCCACATGACGGGCGCGGCATGGGCGCCGAGGACTTCGCCTGGTCCGCCCTCGCGCTCGAGCTCCTCGACCCGGGGAACGCCAGCGTAGGTGTCCCAGGGAGCCCGGAATGAGTGGGGTTGACGTGGTTGGGTGTCTCGCCTGTGATCTGACCGCCGGTCGCCAGCGTTTGCCCGGTGGGCCGATCATCGACGCCGACGGCTGGCGGGTCGAGCATTGCGTCGGGCCGCTTGGTGTCGGAACGCTCCTGCTCAAGCCTCTGCGGCATGTCACACGGGTCGCCGAGCTAACGCAGTCCGAAGCGGCGGCACAGGGCCTCCTGATTCACCGATGCGCCGCGGTGATCGAAACGCTTCTCACGCCCGCACAGACCTATGTCTGCCTGTGGTCGCACGCCGGCGGAAAGCCCGTTCACATTCACTACGTGATTCAAACTGTCACCGAGGAGCAGATCGTGGACGGCGTCTACGGCCCCCGGCTGCAGGTCGAAATGTTCTCTCGCGGGGAGACTCCCGACGAGCAGCAGGTCGAGCAGTTTGCGGACAGGGCGCGCGAGCTCATGGCGCAGCAGTCCTGACACCACCACCAGGAGACGTCGAGTCCCATCGCCCGGGCGCTAGCTACTGCTGTCTGGTGGCGGTGGTCGCCGTCGGCGCCTGCGGGGTGCTGCCGGCCCGCCAGCCCGCGCCGATGTCACGCATCAACGACGGGTAGACGATCCACCGGCGGAACGGATCGATCAGCGCCATGTAAGCGCCCCCGAGCAGGCCGTTTGGCCGCACAAGCACGGCCATCTGGCCGCGGTAGCCGCCGTCCGCTGAGGGATCCGCAACCCAGCCGATGTGCATCACAGCGTGCACGGTCCGGTTGGCGATCTCCGCGGCGAACTCGTCGTGCAGGAGATACACCGGCGCGAACGGCGTGGCGGTGAAATCGGGGCCCCGGGGCACGTCGCGCAGGTCGGCGGGTAGCCGGTCGCGCAGGCTCGGGACGCGACTGCCGACCCCAGTCCGGTCGCCGTCGAGCCCGAGCAGGCCGCCGATCTTCCAGCGGATCGCGAACAGGGCGCGGGTCAGCGGGGAGGACGAGTCGACGCCGTGGACGATCTGGTCGACGAGTCGCGGGAGCTCGTCGGGGCCGCCAGGGGCGGGGAGGGCCCACACGTCCTCCAGGCGGAAGTCTGCGACCAGCTCGTGGATCCGCCACGGACGGTCGATGTGCTCGGAATTGGGAAGTCTCACGGGTGGCCTCCATTCGTACACGTTGTACGGATGAAGCTATGCCCGCCCCGCGGTTGCGGTCAAGCAGGCGGCCGCGGCCGCTGGCGGCGTCGGCGCGCTGCCGCCGACTTCGTCGACCTCAGGTCAATGCGAGAGTCAATTTGGGGACCGCGTAGAGGAGCGATCCACTGCGTCCTCGAGCGCCTGGAACTCAGCTGCGGTCATGGGTTGGACCTGTTCTCTGCGAGCAGAGCCCAGCTTGCGAGCGTGGAGTCGGAGGCGGTGCGCTGCATGTTTGGCAGCCTTATGTGGCTGGAGCAACCAGACGGTCAGGCCAAATGCTGCACCTCCGCCCAGGATCAGCGCGATGCCTATGTAGCCGGTCTTGCCGTGCACATGCCACCACGCGCTCCCGAAGAACAGGGCGCCTCCGCAAGATATGACGCACAAGCTCGCAAAGATCAGCGTCAGCGCGATCTTTTCACGGAGCTCGAGCTCGAACTCGAGCTCGACTTTCGTCTCGAGGGCACGCCGACGTGATTTAGGGTCGACCGAATCCACGCGCGGCGCGGTGCCTTACGGTTGGTTCGCCCAGACGCAGCCGCGTGTGCCTGGGTGACACGCGCCTTCGCCGAAGATCGGCGACGTCATCGTTCCGGTGCCGGTTGTGACACGCACGGAGGTCGACCCGATGCCCAAGGTGCCCATGGGCGACGGACGGTCGGCCGGCCACCAAGCGAAGTACCACCCATTCCGGACGGTCGCGTCAACGGTGCCGCCCCCGGCGAACTTGAAGGCCACCGCGGAGACGTCCTTGCCGACCAGACCGAAGATATGTTGCTCGGAGCCCTCCCGGCCGGGTCGGCTGCCCGGGAAGCCTGGCGCTGAGTCGGTCGACGGACGTTCGACCACGGTGAGTTGGTCCGGTCCGGGCTTCCGGCGGAAGAAGGGCAGGTCGGTTTCGGCTTCATCCATGTACCCGAGCGCGTAAGTGCCGTAGAGGCAGAACCGTGCGTGCCTGCCAGCTACGTAGACCTCGGCGGTGTAGCTGCCGAGACCGGCGGTGATCACCGGCTTTCCCGTGAACACGCGAGAGCGCATCCCCTGGTTGCACGCCTTGGTGGCGGCGGCCAGCGCTGCGGGAGTCGGTGCTGTGGATGTCGCGCCCGTGGCTGCCAGGGCCGCCGCGGTTCCGGACGACAGCACCATGAACGCGGCAACGGCACCCGCAGCGAGGGTCACGGCCCTGGGTCCCGTTTTCGCGTTCGCGCTCATTACTCCGGAAAGGATAGGAAGCTCGCAGCCAGGAGAGCGCCCGTTTGTCGCCGGGCTGGCTAACGGCGGGACACTGCTGCATTCGTCGGTGGGTTATCCGGAGCAGCAGCCGGATCCACCGCCGGCCGGCGCGCACCCAGCGGCGAACCCACTTGCTCTGCACTGGATTTCTGTACGAGCCCCCCTACACTCTGCGCAATGATTCCAAGGCGAGCGAACCAGAAGCGGCACGACATGTTTGGGCGCCCGATCCAGGCGGCTAAGACGACGCTGAGTTCTGTTCCGCCTCCGCCAGTAGAGCGGCGTCCCAAGGAGCGCCGGCAAAGGGCGATTCCGGCCTGGCTGATCCCCTGGCTGACTCCCTTGTTGCTGGCGGTCAGTCTCGCCGTAGTCGTGAGCGCTCCCGCCGTTGTCGCGATCGGCGTGGCGCTAGTCCTGTGCGCCGGGCTTGCATGGTTGCTGGTCAGGGCCACCACGGACGAGGACCGTAACGAGCTGTACAAGCTGAACCGGCTTGACCGCTTGTTCAAAAACCGGGACTTCTACGAGAGAAACCGGTACGACTGGGTCGACAGGGACCGTCGAGCAGAATGACGGCGGCGTTGTAATGCCGGTGCCGTCACCGAATGTGAGGGAGGTTGCCCCCTCGCCGCTAGAAGTGAAGTCTTGTGAGCTGCTTGCGGACCCGGCGGGACGCACGGCCGTAGATCACCATCGTGGTGTTGCCCTTGCCGCGCTTTTCCAGGTCGATCGTCAGACGCTCCTTCAGGGACCGCTGGAATGTGAGCGTCCTTGCGTCCTGGTAGATCAACTCGTAACCAGCTCCGTTCAGACCGACCGCGACGGTGTCCAGGAGTGTCCTTCGAACACGATCGACAGGCGCTGGCACCTCGATCCGACGAGTGAAGGGGCGGACGCCGGGCGGTCCAATCCGGGCCTTAGCCCGTTCTTCATGGATCGGGTCGGGGACGGTGATAGTCGGAAGGTCGTGGACCAGTTCCGCAAGTTGGTGGGTCGTGCTCGCGGAGATCGCTTGTTCAAGCCGCCGCTCAAGCTCCTCGATATCGAGGCGCCCTTCTGCCCAGTGGATGCGCAATTCCTCACTGACCCGATGGCGGTCGCGGTCCGATGCACGGGCGTCGCGACCGGCAAGCTCCTCTCGGTCGTTCATCGCACGCTATTTAGCATCCAAGAGGGGTCGAGGGCTACTGCCGCTGCAGACCGGTCGCGTCGCCG
>Ga0123355_10022284_pt1 | contig 10154 bp, 4 predicted proteins | sample TergutEmb28metaG_3_FD_89872 | JGI IMG/M metagenome (GOLD analysis project Ga0123355, IMG submission 89872) | Embiratermes neotenicus P1 segment gut microbial communities from Petit-Saut dam, French Guiana - Emb289 P1 | ecosystem: Host-associated > Arthropoda: Insects > Digestive system > Gut ... | reverse complement strand
TGGCGAGGAACGACGAAACTCCCTGATGATGATCTGAAAAGATCGAAACATGTCGGGGTGGTTTTAAGTGTTTTAAAGTGTTTTAAGTGAAAGTTATATAGGTACATTTGTTGGTTAGTAGTTGAAGTGAAGTTATACTGCGTTTGAAATGTGATGGCACACGCGCAGAAACCAGGTTTCGTCTTTCGGCGAAGCGGACGAGTCCATTTAAATCGGTGGGGGCGTCAGTTCAGTCGAATACTGGCAGCCGAGGTGTGCGCATCAGCGGTAGTAATGCTGGATACACCATGTTCCGAGGTAGTGTGAAGAGTACTGGCTACCCACTCCATTCGCCAGTTTCCCCTTCACTTCCACTCCCGTGCGTCACCGTGTGCCATCACGTTTCAGCTGGACTCTACTACAAATACGACGAGACAGCGCGGCCCCTCGGGTAATGTTACAATGAATGAAGACAGGAGGTCCGAGAGAGAATTATAAATTACATTTCCGCCAAGAGACTCGAAAAGAGGGATTCGAGGAACACGCCTTGAATTGCGTTGACACTAAGTCGTTTTAACCATATGGATAAGAAAAACGGTATTCCGTTAGTCGTTTTTATGAAATGGAAGTTGAAATACTTGACACTCACACGGTGAACATAAATATTTATTATTCATATATATATATATTAATGATTAAAATTCTTATTTTAAGGAAATGGTGTATTCCAAAAACAGCAAAAACCCACTGAAGTAATGGAAAATTCGTGATGATGATGATGATGATGATATTGATGATTATGATTATGGTGACGATTATAGCAATAATGGCAAAAATAACAAGAACGAACTATTTCGTAAATAAGTGATATAAGAGATGGCAAAACATTACTTTATCCTACGCCATATGTCTAAGTGTACTTTAAAGGAGAAGCCCAAAATAGTGGCAAGTGAAAACTGGAAAGTGTGTCGAAGTTACCGATTGGCAAATAATTAAAAAAGTGCGATCTACCTACTTAGATTTGATTCATTAATAGTATGTACAGAGCAGGACGGGAACATAAAAACGATGCGAAATTTCAGTCTTCCGAGCTATAAAACAATACATTTGTGTCAATATGCGTAGCAAATGAACATAGTGGGGAAAAAAATAAACTTTTCCATGCTGGAGTACTGCGCTCTTCTGGATGATTAAGCAGCGAGTTGTGGTAATTTCTTTCGGAACAACCTAACGGTCCCACTCTCAGGGTAAGATTCTTGAACCCTGAGGATGGGTCCGAAAAGGTTGTCCCGAAAAGTCGGTGAGAAACTGTCACTACTCGCTGAGTAATAACCCAGCAGAGCACAGTTCTCAGCTACTTCGCGGCGGAAGTCTGAAATCGTTGTCCACAATTGTTAGCTCCCAAAACGTAAGGCTTTTCTCTGTCAACCATTTGTAACTTTAAGTGCCATGTGTGACCTACTGTGAAAGAAACGCTGAGACGTGATTAGCTCCATGAGGTCGAATACGTGTTCGTTGTCCTACGCTGAGTGCGTAACAGAGTATGCAGATGCAAGTTCATTCCAAAGGCTTCTAAGAAGCGAAGGCACGTTTGACTTAGTCACAAAACATGTTACCCACTTACTGCAAGGTTTCTTAATTAATATAAGTTTAATCATATCGAGAGATATAGGCCAGACGAATTACTAGCCATGTGGCATAACTTCAGCAGAACTTATATAAAAAACCACGAATACATTTAACAGAAAGTACAACAAACAACACATAAAGAATTTCGAAACATATTACGGTCCCTATTCCAACATCAGGGGCTTCTACTTGTAAGCTATTACAGTTTCCATATATTTGACATGTCACAAAATTATTACTTTTAAGTTTAAGTAATAATCGTTAACATATCGTAATGACTAGTAAACTGTGGAGATTTTATATTCTCCAGGTCTATAAACTTTGTGCAAATTATTAATTACTCGCATTAGCCCTGTCAGATCTGACAGACCTTTACCAGCACTGCACAAGATTCTAACAGATTTCATATACAATGTCAATTAAATAATTTGAAGGTTCAGTCATTCTGTAGCCTGTCTTACGACAGAAATATTATCATTTTTGTTCTTCCATATATCACACCTGTACTTAAATATCACTTCAAACCCTTCATTCGTAATATGCTAGACGTTTGCATGTAACTATTTTCGAATTTAATTCAACGTATTCAACTTATCGTTTTAGATCGTACAGAAAAGAAAGCACAATGCAGTGATGCAATTCTTCAGTGCACAAAGCATCAGTTCGTAAAACAAGGAATTAGGGGTTTCATCAGCTAGACAATGGAACTGTGTACATTCGCCTGAGTAACAGGACATCCCACAGTAAATAAACACCGGACAGGTTCATACTCAATTAGACGAGTCGCGAGCTTAAAATAAGCCTTCATATTGACAAAATTCTTAATTAGTCGTTCTAAGAGAAGTGAACTAATAGATTTTGCTTTGTATTTTGCATGCAGACGCTCCCTCGCTGTGCGGGAAGAACAAAATGAGCAAGTAGTAATTATGTGCACAGAATAGAAAGCTTAAAAAAAAGAATTGAAACTGTTTTAAAATAGACGGATGATGAGAAAATCCGAACCAAAGGAAGGGACAGAACATGAGTTCGGAGTAAATGCAAATTAAGGATAAGTAGCTCAGTTAGCAAATATTGTGAGGTTGCTCAAATCGAGGACAACAAGACGACTGTTCGTGTGATTTGAATGGAAGTCACGGGAAAAGCACATAAAATTTAGGTCGGAAACCCCTGAGGGCAAGGGCCCACATGTAAAACCTTGGCGTAGACGGCCGGAAGATATTGAACCGATCTTCAACACATATTGTGCCGGGATGCAATCTGACTTGACTCAGTTCAGAATAAGGTCCAGAGACGCGTTCTTGTGCACACGGTAGAAACATTTCGGCGTAAACAGCAGACCTCAAAGTTTCGACTGGCTAATAAACTGTTTGAGAATATGGTGTTGAGGAGAATATTTGGACCTAGGAGGGACGAGGTAACGGGGGAATGGAGGAGACTGCATTACGAGGAGTTAAATGATCTGTACTACTCTCCCAATATTGTGCGGGTGATAAAATCTAGAAGAATTAGATGGGCTGAACATGTGGCGCGTATGGGTGAGGAGAGGGGGGCGTATAGGGTTTTGGTGGGGAAACCGGAGGGAAAGAGACCACTGGGGAGACCTAGGTGTAGATGGGTGGACAATATTAGGATGGAGCTCCAAGAGGTGGGATGTGCGTATATGGACTGGATTGGGCTGGCCCAGGATAGGGACAGGTGGCGGAGGCTTGTGAGTGCGGTAATGAACCTTCGGGTTCTATAAAATGCGGGGAATTTCTTGACTAGCTGCAAACAAGTTAGCTTCTCAAGAAGGACTCTGCACCATGGAGTAAGTAAGCAATAAACTGTCACAAGTATACGAGTACGATTCAAATTAGTCACACACAACACCAGCTCTTATCAGTGTATTCACGGCTACATGTATGCGCTCTAACCGCAATTACAGCCGAACATGCAGCCGTGAATACATTGATAAAAGTTGTGTTGTGTGTGACTGATTTGATATATATACTAGCGATCTGTTAACACCAAAGGGGATGTATCATCTTAAAATTCAGAAACTGTTAGGTCCTAAAGAAGGAGTTCGCCTCGTAAAGTAAATTACTTAACTCTTTTCTGATTTAGGCAAACACGGTAAACTTATGTTTATTGGACCGTGCATCATCTTGATAGTTGAGTAAAGAGGATGGATGTATTAATATCCGAAACATGTTGAGCATTAAATAAAGAAATAACAAAGCAAGTAACATCAAGTTGGTCTCTCTTTACTCAACAGTAAACTTACATCTTCAGTGGCAATTAAAATTAATAACTTGTTTACTTTGTAACTTCTTCAGTTCTACATTCACTGTCGTCGGGAATATATCCGCCACTGTACCACGTCTTGCTGCATGTACACTAAATTTATCTCTTGCACTTCTTTAATTAAGTTTGAACTCCCTCCATTCGCTCCTAAGGCTACCCAGACCTCACAACTGTTCCCGCGAATCAATTTACGTTGATGCGGTTTACGACACACAGTACATTCTGCTCTGTTTTAGATTTCACGCCTCTCTAAATCTTCACAGAACTGAAACAGGCGCTCCCATACGACGAAGCGCAGGCAAAGAGAGCGAGAGAGAGAGAGAATCGAAGTTTGGTAACTCCGAACTCCGTTCTCTCAAACTCAGAAAAGGATATTAAAATATCCCACAAATTTTAATCCTTTAATCTCTTCAAAGCAATACGGAATTAGGACTGAGCAAGTCTTAGTCGTGGAAACGCTCGTAAGTTGCATCCGGGAAGTGCTTCTTCCGAATCTAGGTCGAAATAGGCAATGCTGTAGGATGTTTGTCGTAGTTTTGCTCGGTCTCTACATGAAAATGGTAGGAAAGTACCTCCATTAAGCCACGAAGACTTCCTTTCCAATCGCTTCGAAATGATCACTAACCAGTCACCTCACCATCGATCACGCACAGAGTGTGATGAGACAATAAATAGCAGCATGATCTGTCAGTTGTCGATCCCAGTGGCCCCTCTGTTTAAGGCACGGGTCTGAGGCCGGTCGTATGCTGGGATTACGGGTTCGAATCCCGCCGGAAGCATGGATGTTTGTCCCTTGCGAGTGTTGTGTGTTGTTAGGTAGAAATATCTGAGTCGGGCTGATTACTCGTCCAAAGGAGTCTCTGAGTGTAATCGTGAAGCCTCGATAATAAGGAGGCCTTGGACCACTTGGGGCTGTTGAGCCCTAAAAAATGATCTGTAAGTCTGAAATTTTGTGGAAAAGACAAATTTTGCAGAAACGTCGACAACACTGTAAAGGAGATATATAAATGGCCAACTAATTGCACTTTTTATTATATTTTTTAATATATCACATATAGTATTTCACATTTAATATTTTAAAACATACAATTTATGGTTAAAATTCACTCCTACATGTTTCGGTCGTATACGACCATCTTCAGGGGGTACTTAAAATGTTTCCTAAAAGTTGCTAAAAGTGTTTATTATTTGTTGTGGCGGCATGTATGTGTTGGTCATGTGCCAGGTGTTGCTCTGTTGACGTTGTAGCCATGACAGTCATGGCTACAAACATTTTAAGTACCCCCCTGAAGATGGTCGTATACGACCGAAACATGTAGGAGTGAATTTTAACCATAAATTATATGTTTTAAAATATTATATGTGAAATACTATATGTGATATATTAAAAAATATAATAAAAAGTGCAATTAGTTGGCCATTTATATATACATACTTTTGGACGGAAAAATGAAAATAACTGTAAAGGAGAGTTTAACGACCGTTGTAATGACGAAAGAAAATCCAGTGTCAGTGAATTTAGAAGCAAATGAATGTCCCACAGCAAACGCCACATGAACGTTATCCAGTTCCTTAGCTTTCTGGTCCGGGTAGTTTGCTTGCAGAATAGGGCAAAGCGTAGGAACTCCTATCAGTGTGTAATTCCGAACACTGCCGTTTCTGCGAAATGGAAAGGGACACAGTAATTTGACCTGTGCAGGACTGTAACGGCAAAGTCATAAAGACATACGTGGAGTGAGATGACGGATAGACAGCAGCAACTGGGCTAGTTTGCGATTTTTCGGTTCTTACTCATTTGCTACTAAGAAATCAGCGCCGATTATCACATGGCAAGTAATAATTTTTATCCCTGCATTATTGAATTGTAAGGATACGTGGAGGAGATTAATGCATAATATATGTTGGATATACAGTAAGACTTTCAATCGTAACAGATGAATATAAAACATGTTTCCTCCCGCAATTCACACAATGACGACTTGGGGTAATTCCGTTCACAAGTTGTCGGAATTATGGTGATGTTGAATGTGGGGACACTGAACCAGGAATTGTGCACGGGGGCATTTACATTTTATATGCTGACCAAGGACGATACAACGAACTTTGGTACAGGTAGCTTTATGTTCCGGTTGGGCCCATGGTGCTTGCTGCAGCTGTAACTAATCTAAAAATTATACCTGTGATTTCTGCCACTAACCAAACACGTTCAACCTTCAGTATGAGCTTACATCTGCGTTTGTACTTGTATCAAATCCATTGAACTCAGGTGACCCGCTACTTTTAATAACTGATCGCGGGAATTCCGGTCAAGCGCACAGAACATTTGCCTAGCCGTTTTTAAGTGTACAACGAAACAGTTTTATAATTTTTACCACTGGGCATTATAGACAAATATTTTCATAACGAATTTGTGTTTCCGACAAATACGCAGTTCTAAGACTTCATCCTATGGAGCCGTCACGATTAAGCTATCCGTGCTCCCCCACTTTGCCTTGCTACACTGGCAAAGAATAGGCCTGCAAGACGCAGAAATGTGTTACTGAGCACAATCAGAGAAGTGTTCAGGCGTGCAATACGGCGGTGTGGAACCTACCAGCGATGTTTGTAAGATACTGTACACAGTATTTTCCGCTTGGCTAAAAGGTTTATGTAAAGCAGAACAAATTATTTTTATTTCCTTGTAACAGTCACCAAATTCAGCCAAAATTCAGATACCTTCAAAACTCGAAGCTCAACGCGAATTAGTTTTTAACGAAGTGCCATCGAAAGTCTCCTTATATTCGACGATGAAAGTATTTGCCACGGGCAAGGAGAATTACAAGGAAACTTAAACGTGTCTTTCTAGTTCTAAAAATGTTAAACAAAAAGATACACATATTAGCAATGGAAATGTAAAACAAGAGCTGATCGGAGAAATCTGATTGAGTACTGATAGGTATACGTGCATTTTCAGTACTGTGCTTTTTGCAGTTCGTCTGGGAAGAACTATTCGTATCACAAAGGGGGAAGAATTCACCCCGATCTTCAACAAGATATGGACTTAACCCTTTAAATGCCGAGTTAAATCCCATCTGCCATTTGCTGGCATTATTAGCTCACCATATTCTCCACGTTAGCAGGATAAGGGTTAACAGTAAACACGAAAGGAAGATGTAGAAGGGAAATCCGAAGACAATACGCACTGTTCAGTACCTGTAGAGTGACTTGTAATTTCGACCACAAAATGGAGTACTATTCAACACCTTTTATAAAGAAGTAAATTATAACTTTCTTAAAGAAAACGGAATATATTAAGACAGTTGGAACTCACGAATAGTAGGTTACGGTTCCCAGTTGCGAGATATGCATGTCTGTCCGTCTCTCCATTTAATTACTGAATTGTTAGAGAAACATTTTTATAAAACTGTGAATTAACATCATGCCGTCAGAGACATTCCATTCTGGAATTTTTAACTTTATCCACTGACAATAAGAATACTTCAGTTGAGAGCACTTCTGCGGTAAGAACGGCAGAGGTGAATTTGATATAGGGCTGTTAAACAACTTATAGTGAACATTAGCAGAAGTAGCGGAATGTAACTGCCGTAACAAACATGTTGCGAAAACTAAAAAGAATAGCACGAGGATCTCATGGACCGTTTGATGTGCGAAATTTCAGGCATTCACAGTGGTGTCGCTGAAGATTTGAGTGTTCTGGGGTGTGAAAGTTTGCCGTTGGGCGGGTAGTTGCCTACGTATAAAAGAATCGTAGTGTCGGTAACTGTTGTTCCAAAGACACAGTGTCACATCCCATAAGACATGACCCTTCACTATGTTGAAATTACATTATTTTTCTAATAATACAGAAAATGTGTATGGAATAGTCTTACAAATCCTTATAGCATTAGTAGGGACGAGTAAGGCACAAAAGCTGCAATACTCTGCAAACCTCTAATCCGGCACGCGAAATTTGAGCGCTAAGGCAGTGCATATCCATCAATGTGAAAGATCCGACAACTCTAATTGAATCTTTCACGGTTAAAAATAGACGCATGCGCAGTTATCTGGTTCAGTACTTCAGCGAATGATGCAGTGATATATACGAGTCCTTCCTGCAGGAGACCTCAGATGCAAAGCACGGAGGCTATAAACGAAGCTGCGGTATCTACTGACCTTTCAGCTGTTTGTCTTTGTCACTACGATCTTCCGTATTTCCCCCAGGGCCGTGACGGCATACCATGTCACGGACCACAGGTGCACTTAACGTAACGTAATTCTGTCATTACTGATTAGAAGTAACTTAAATTCTAGTGGAACTTCAAACCGCTGAAGCCGAGCAAGGATTGCAAAACGTTTGAGAATGAGAATCATAAACGTTATAAATGTTCAGTAAGAGCGTTTGGGGCGGGGAAGGGGGCGGGGGTCTAGGGCTGGATGAATTTTAAGGGACCATTATTTTGGCAACAATCAATATTCTTTACCAAAGCTACTTATGTAAACTAATTCAGGACACCGCAATTTGTAGAAAAAGTACATTATAAGTAGCAACAGAAATGACGAACTGCTACAATGGTAAGAGAGTTTTTAATTAGAAATTAAAACAAAAAAGAGTCAAATCATTGCAGCCTATACCGCACCGGCAAAGGAAATATATTTCTTTCCTGCTGTTAAATCGTGATGACTTCCGATTGCATATGATAATATAACGACGCTTAAGATATGCTTATACCAAAAGCAAATTAGTTCCGTGTTTCACTCTTGGTATAGATGGCTGAGATTCGTCATCCCTTGACAAGGTGTATTGTTGAACACTGAAAGGCAAACAAACGAAAGATGAAACACAATGAGGATCTCGAAGACTTGGACAATTTGGCCCAGTTTTACCTTGTGCCACCGCCTGAAAACAGGATCCAAATGTACGGGAAACACTCAAATATGTAATGTAAACAAAGTTCGAAAGATGAATACACTGAAAACTTTTAAACACTAGAAGCGTTTCAAATGCCAATAAAGTGTTTCAAGAGACGAACTGCATTTTTAAAGTACGTCATAAAAGTCACCATGCGTATGGTTAAAGAGGTGACTCAAGAAAACGAATTTAGGGACCTCTCAATTACCTCAGAACAAGACCTATAAAAGAGGCAGGCTTACGTATAAGTATATGTAAGATTCTTTGATACACACAATGCGCCGTACGAAGTGCTGAAGGTGGTGTAGGATTTAAACACCGGTTACACTGTTGTGATTTAGAACAGTAACTGCGTAGACATAACGATGTCTCTGGCATGACAAACCTTACCAGTGCAAATACGTAGGTCTATACTAATGTCAGACGAAGGAAGTCAAAAATTAAAGCTTTCGTATTCTATAATTATGGTCTTCTGGGATGTGATACCGCGTAATTTCGAAGAAGAAAAAATCTGTTGCAATCATCTTCAGAATATTCTACCTTAAGGATGTAAATGTCGAGTTATCCCAAAACGTTAAATTCACCCCCAACAAAAATTTCAGACATCTCTTTACTTTCTCGTTTGTATGTGAATTTCAAAAATGCCTGCGAATACAGCGCATTTGTTGATACGAGGTGCTACCCGTCTGAATGTTAACGGTTGCATAGCATGATTAATTCCACAGGGTCTTCCGCTTCAGGAGCAAGTAACGTTAGCGAGTCTAGGGCGATGTCACAAGTCGGGAAAGTGCGCTAAGTCGTGTGCGCGCAGATCAGTGCGTTTCTGCAATCAGAGAGCGGTGGAGGTGCCACTATTCGGCTGTTTACGTAGCAGCTGCAATCACGTGACTGAAGTAGGAGGACCGTAAGGTTTGTGAGACTCGCGCTGAAGGTTGTCATGGAAAATGACGGGGATTTTGTGGACGTAATCATGCTATACACTGGTCAGTCTACAACACATAATTTGTGGACTCGGTGTCTTATTTTTCCAACGCCGATATTATTAAGATTCTGTAAAATCACAGGAACATCGCCGGCATAGGTTGATGTAAGAACACGCATATGGTGACACAAATACGAAGAGTAGGCCTATATCACTTCCACTATTGGAACGTTCCACTAAAATGAAGCATACAATGGTGACGGTGGCAAATGTTTAGTTTTACGTCAATCGTAAATTTCGTAAGGCGACATGTTATGAGGGCAACTGACAGTAGCATAACCACGCGTATCATTGAGTTACATATGACGCGTTCATTTAAAACCTAAAATTCGTAAATCCAAACAATGAACACCGTTACGTTACTGTGACACTATTGTAAACCTGTTTTTTTTT
>Ga0123355_10022282_pt1 | contig 10154 bp, 11 predicted proteins | sample TergutEmb28metaG_3_FD_89872 | JGI IMG/M metagenome (GOLD analysis project Ga0123355, IMG submission 89872) | Embiratermes neotenicus P1 segment gut microbial communities from Petit-Saut dam, French Guiana - Emb289 P1 | ecosystem: Host-associated > Arthropoda: Insects > Digestive system > Gut ... | reverse complement strand
GTAATTCAACAGAATAGTCGCAAGCTCCTGATGATGGATATATTAATGTCCGAAACATGTTGAGCACATAAGATGTGAAATAAAATAGCAAGTGACATCAAGTTGGTCTTTTATTCTTCAGCTATCAAATGTATTAAGGATACGCACAATGCGTCACTGCAAATCTCTGAATTTATATCTTGCAAATTTAAAGCAACAGAGATCTATACAGGTGAAAATTATATATGTATATATATATATATATATATATTCACACACACAACACACACAGCTAGCACATAGTCCTTTGAAACAACAACGGAAATTTTGACAGCTTACATCTCTGGCTGCAGGTTCTGCAGTTAAACCCATCATTAAATCTACTGTTAGGACTAGATGTAAAATCAGACCTCAGTTTTCTAGGACTAGAAGAGGCATCTGATGTCGTGACGTCACTACGTTATGAGTGTTGTATACTTACTTACGTACTAACTCAATGGAGCAGAGTCCTTCTTGAGAAGCTAACCGATTCTCATCTATTCAAGAAATTCCCTGCATTTTATGGAACCCGAAGGTTCATTACCGCATTCAAAAGTGCCCGCCACCTGTCCCTATCCTGAGCCAGATTGATCCAGTCCATGTTATTGTGAATGGTTCCTAACATGATACGTTTTTACGGTGAGGAGTTGTTAAGACCTCGCCCAACCCCCAAGCTTGAGGACCACTTCTTGTCGGCTGTTGCGACTGCTTATCCAACATATTCGCAGTTACCCACCATATTGGAGGAAGTTCCTACATCCGCAACCTGAGGACGCGCCATGCCGTGGTGACAGGGACCCGATTTTCATGGAAGAATGTTGTGTAACTTCTTCAAAATTCGCGACAGCAATGCTGACCGAAACACTGGTACCACTCACATCCGTTTAAAGCCGAAAGATTATAACTCCATTCGTACCTACCAGGAACCATGTTGGCGTAAATGCCATAATTGCAACATATTACGTTCATATACAGTATGTAGTGTACTTGCCGGTCGCAGTGGCCGCGCGGTCTATGGCGTAGGTCTACGGCCGCTCGCCTGCTGAGATCGTGGGTTCGAATCCCACCGGGGGCATGGATGTCTGTCTGTTGTGAGTGTTGTGTGTTGTCAGGTAGAGGTCTCTGCGACGCGTTGATCACGCGTCCAGAGGAGTACTACAGACTGTGATGCGTCGTTGTGTGTGATCTAGAAACCTCAAAAATGAGGAGGCCATGGTCCACATTGGGCCGCAGCGCCACAAGGGGGAAAAAAACCTGTACATGCACAATTAGTTGTATAATTACTTATTTACATTTACAGATGGCTCTATCGCCTTCTTCTTCTTCTTCTTCTTCTTCATCATCATCATCTTCTTCTTCTTCTTCCATTGGCACTACAGCCTAGTGTGGGCTTTGGCCTGTCGAACAATGTCCTTCCATTTTTTCCTATCTGCCACCAACTCTCTCCATCTTCTCACTCCCAGCACTTGAAGATCTCTTCCTACTTCCTCTTTCCATCTTTTCCTGGGTCTTCCCCTTCTTCTCGTCCCTTCCAGTACTTGAGTGAAGATCTTTTTGGGCATCCTATCCTCCTCCATTCTCTCTAGGTGACCTAACCAGCTTATCCTTTGCCCTTTTATCCATTTTACTATATTTTCTCCTTTGCTCATCTCTTCTACTTCTCGATTCTTCCGACCTTTCCATTCCCCGTTTTCATATTTAGGACCATATATTCTTCTAAATATTTTCCTTCCAAAAATTAGCGGCTCTATTACCACGTATTGAAATATTAGCGGCAAAGTCAAGTTTTCCTCCTAGCATCTTTGTGCTAGACACAACAGGAGGAAGGAGTTCTCCTTTCCTCTTCTTCCACTTAGGAAGGCAACGCTATATACAAACTCACGATAATCCGCACACTCGCAAACGGATAGAATTCAGTCTTTCTCCTTCTTGATCTACACGTGTTTACGTATCAGGCAACACACCAAATACTCAAGCAACCGCAATCAAAGGCTTCGTACACGCGAGAAGAACTTGTCTTAACAAGACGTCCTGGGAAGAAATTATGGTGCCTACTTTCCTCCTGTGTGTCAGGCCAGCAAGATCTAATTTCATTGATATTTACAGAGGAAATCCTGAATGTGAGAAACCACTTGGGAGAACTAGGCGCAAATGGGAGGATCTAAAACTAAATTTTAGTAAAATAGTATACAAAGGTGTGTATTGGATCCGATCGGATCAATAGACGGCTAGGTGTCGGGGTGTTACGATAACCGGGTTTTATAAGAGAAAGCGCGATGGCTCAGCGGTAACCCCTATGACTTGTATTTGGGAGCTGTTAGGTTCGAATCTTGACCAACTCACCGACTAGCCTCACTGAGGTTTCTCGTGAATTTCCTCAGTCCAGTGCCAGAATATTAACTTAAATTAGGCCAAGACTACTTCCTTACACATGATCTTTAATTATTTATTTTTCTGTCATACGATCATCGAGCTTCATAATCTGTAATCCTCACCAAATATCATTCGGGTGATCAAATGAAGAAGAATGAGATGGGAGGGTCATGTAGCAAGTATGGAGGAAAGTAGATGTGCATACAAGGTTTTGGTGTGGAGACCTGATGGAAAGAATCCACTTGGAAGACGCATGCGTAGATGGAAGAAAATATTAAAATGGATTTTCAAGAAGTGGGATTGGGAGGCATGGACTGGGCTGATCTGGCTCAAGATAGGGACAGGTGGCGGGCCCTTGTGAATGCGGAAATGAACCTTCGGGTTCAATAAAATGCGGGGTAATATCTTTACTAGTTTTGCAGGAAGGACTCTGCTCCATGGAGTCATTCAATCAGTCAGTCAGTTAATCATCCGATCAATCCTAACAGTCGAAGCTGCATGCAATCAAGGTCGTCAAATATACTACAAATAAAAATTGTGTAGGTAATTTCTATATTATTTGTGTGGCAGCATCTCAAAAAGGGGTACGCTTTGTATGATTACTTGAGACCGTCAATCCTCACTGATACTTGATGGTCCACAAATCGACTTGGCACCGTACCCTCATCCACAGACAGAGTGGAGTTTGCCACGTCTACTGGACGCATCTCCGCTCACGTGAAACTACTTGCAGCGACACTAATATCGAAACGCTTTGTACGCAAAGATGGAACCTAAGTTGGAGGGAAGTCTGAAAATTTCCAGTTCTGACAGAATACATTGGAGACACAGCTCGGTTGCTGGATTTTCCGTCCCGTTACCGGACAGGTGTCAAGCGAATGTCGGTTGTCATTTGTACAGATTGTTATATTGAAAGTGGTGCTAGTAAAGATGCTGGTTGTTTGTTTCATATTAATATTCATGGAACTGCAGCTATGATGCTGAGACATACTGAAATATTTATTTCCTTCCAACTTTATGCGCACATAATGTAGCAGCAAATATTTCGCTGGTTTATGAGTTTATGACATTATTTCAGATATCTTCACGCCATTATAAACTGTATTTGTCGAAAGAAACAAGGCAAAACTGAAGGAGAACAAGGCTGCATGTGACATTGTACAGATAAGGTTTCTAAGCTGTTTATGGCACTTTTGTTTCGTAACACAGCATCATCCTCGTGTATTTGTGCGGACTCCTTTACAGTTAGCAGTATAATGATCATAATTTCCTGCTCATTGTTCTAGTAGTTTAGTCACTTCCCACATAATCCATCAGTAAGCCTAACTGTACATACCTGTACCGGCAAAAGGGATAAGACACAAATTGTCCCTGAGCACCAGGGGTTGACGCATAAATAAGTGGATATAAAACTTCATGTGTCCAGAAACTTAGGAATTAGAGCAACAAACAGAGCAGTATGAGCAACATTGTGATGTGTTTGTCCCATTTGGGCACGAGTTTAAAAATTCAGTCGCTGTACAAATCGGGCTTGTCCATTCGCAGCCACTCAGAGCAGCCCTTTAACTTCCACATTATTGAGTTGCTTCAGCAGCCCAAACAGTAGTAGCAGAGTAGACATTCCAACATTTCCCATTGAAACAGCTGCATTAACTCGTATTCCAGACGTGGGCTGCGTGCAGTTGCACTGTAGCGCTGAGAGATCATACCTTGCGACAGGTCATTTGTTGGGGCCACTGAAGCAGATCATGGGAAATCGCTGATTCCATAGTAATAAGGAAGTGGAAACAGCTATTCATAAGTGGTTGCAAGCACGAAAGCCCGATTTCTAAGGCGACGGAATTTTTTTAAACTCGTGAAAGGTTTTTAAAAAGTTTAGAAAAGGAGTCAAGAGTGGGAAAATCTGCATAAGACTTACACGCCAAGTCCGAAGAAGTTTAAAACATGAATGATACATTTTAATGCAGTCTGTATTTCATTCTACAATTATCCTCTATACGAAAATTGTTTTTGTGTAATATATAAAAGCATTTGGGCAGTTTTAGGAAGAAAGAAAGAATAAATACAAAGCGCATTGTGTCTGTATGGGACTTATCATCAATTTAAAACATTCAAACATATTTTTAAGATTCTGCAATGGAGGATATCAATAAACGCCTATATTTAGTTATGATTTTCAAATATATTTATCCATTATATAACCTGCCTAACACGATGCAATAAACGCATACTATCTCGTAAGGCCATCAAAGTTTTCTTTAAATTTGGTGTAACAGAAGGCTTCCGCCAAAATTTGTGTAGTAATTCCGGTTGGTAAGCATACTGATTCCATTTTCCGTGAGGAAATTAATAAACGCGCTTGTGTATCTAACCCACAATGGTATCAACACATTGCAAAATTCAGTAAGAGGGATTTAGTCTAATACGTGCTGGACAGTTTCGATTTTCGGCCACACTTATTTGTGATGAAATCTGGCTTGTAAAGAGACACAAATGGGCTTTTCCATGAATTTCGTAGCTCCTCTTACATATTTTAAGTCCATGTGGAAGACTTCCAGTAAACGTCGTTTGCCAGTTCATAGTCTACATCACATTGACTTACAACGAGGACTAGTTTATAAAAACACATATACGAAGTTGTCCATCTATCTCAAGAACCTTGAAGATTTCTGTTAAAATTCGAAATGGGAAGCTTTTCCCATTGTGAATTACATTATCCCCAACGCTAAGTAGGCCGCCGATGTGCGAAGTACGTCACTGATAACTTTGCGTGCTACATTATGGAGTATATCTTTGCCGGTATTTTTCAGCGATAGAGCGTTCCGTTTTCACTATCAGCGCCGGTGCACTTGGGTCACTTTAACTCTTCCTCTTTTCACTTTGATAATTTGTACTGAATTTTATATACATGGGTCCGTGCATCGTGAATCGAATTTAATAATTTTCTAACAAGATGCGGCTTATTCAGTTTATTACATTTCTGTAGGCAGCTCTACATGTTTCGGGTGTTGACAACCATCATCAGGAGCTCGTACAACTGTAATTACAGCTTCTGGTACTGATTACGGTAGTACGATACACATGAATCAGTTCCAACTCAACAACGAGAGCGGATGGTAGTAGATCCGGTTAATCAGTACCAGAAGCTGTAATTACAGTTTACGAGCTCCTGATGACGGGTGTCAACACGCGACACATGTAGAGCTGCCTACAGAAATGTAATAAACTGAATAAGTCGCATCGTGTCGGACAATTATTAAATTTAATTTGCATTGACTTCATTTGTACACATTTCTTCAATGTGTTTACAATGCAGTCAGCCCTATAAAAAAAAACTGCCAACTTAGCAAACCCCACTGAAACTTTTTCCGAATACACACACTATAAAATCCGTGAAATACGCTCGTAAATACACTTCAGCATTATGTGCTTCCTCCGATATGTCTTCTGGAAACTGCAGTTAAGTGTATTTGTGAAGCTAATCGCTAGTTGTTTAATATTTCGCCTGATATAAATTGGATTTTCCGACAAAATTCCCAGGAATTTGTCGGAAAGTATGAACCGTACTTGTTCTCAGAACTGGAGCGATTGATATGCGAACACAATACGACACACATAGTAATGGGCATGTTCACTTTAGTGATAAGTTCATTGTAATGTTTGGTATCGAGGATAAGGTCAAAAGAAAGTTCTTTTGTATGTATCTGCAAGAGACACTTCAGTATTGACACACACGATTTACATTGTTCGAAAAATTAAAAAAATAATAATAATAATAATAATTCATCATCAGAAAGACTGTACTTGGTAAATATACAGCAACGCCTAAATACTTGTCATTATCAGATACCTCATTTTACTATAATTACCTTTCACGTGCTGAAAAGAATTCTGTACGACTGGTCAGAATGCACACAGAGTAATGAATGTAGGTCATGTTAAGCTTATGACCTGACCCATAAGCTTGCATATGAAGGTCACTTTGAAGTGAGAACTTTTCCAAGGCAAAGGCGATATTTTGAAGCATAAAACATGTCGACATTTACGGGCTATTTTTGTGCGTTTATTTTCATTTCTCACAGCTTTCTGTGCAGATTTCTGATGTTCCAGTTTCAAGCAGCGAACACATAGGATAATTACTTTCAGGATGTTTCAAAGTTTTGAAATTCAGATGTTTAAAAAAGTACATGGCCACTCTGAAGCATTCTTACAGAATTTGTCTGAGGCACTATGGAAAACAAAAACACAGAAAATCCCCTTAATTGTGTTACCAGAATTCCTGAAACCACAACAGCAGGCTGCAGTAAGAGCATACTCACGCTTTAGGACTCAGTTTTCTACTAACGGCACCTTCTTCTACCCATCCTGCTGCATTAGGTTTCTTAAAGCCGTACCAGCCTCACAATACTCTTTGCAACCTTCTTAATTTTCCACGGACCTTACACCCATAGGCCTATAAGCCCAGTTCCCTGATATGGCAGCCACAAGGCTCCACCCATTTGGTCTATATGGTATTCACTTTATGTGCAAGACGCGTTGTAAAACTGCGCCTCTACGCATATTTGTCTCTAGGTCTAATCATGGAATGAAATCGACAGTCGTTGGTTGAACTTCCGTGAAGTATGACAATTTGGAGTTTTAGTAAAATCTGTCAATAAATTTTAATTATTGGTTAAAACTGAACAACAATAACCTTCTACCTAACTAGCGTCATGGATGAGAATTTTTCTTGAGAAGCTAACAGTTTCTCAGCTAGTCAAGAAATTCCCCACAGTTTATTTAATCTGAAGGTGCATTATCGTGATAAAATATCCCGCCAATTTGCCCTGTCCTAGGGGAGAGGAATACATCCCACACCTTCGCATCATTTTTGTAAGATCCATTTTAGTTTTGTCCAACCACCTACGCTTAGATCTTCCAAGCAGTTCTTTCCTTTACGTTACATACACACAGGCAATTATTTATTATATTAGTACCGTCAATACACAACGTATGCACAGACCAGATGTATTATTACAACTGGGTTATATTTGGCGAGATGTTTCGGCCGTTAACCGGCCATCCTCAGGCCAACAAAGAATAGTATTAATAAGGTACAGTCAAATTGTTGTCCAATGGGATCCCATTGTTTACATTAAACCTGCCTTAATAATACTATTCTTTGTTGGCCTCAGGATGGCCGGTTACGACCGAAACATGTCGCCAGATATAACCCAGTTGTAACAATACATCTTGTCTTTGCATACGTTGTGTATTGACGGTACTAATATAATAAATTATTGACGGTACACAACGGGATGGCTCCCTTAAAAAAATACTACACGTACACGCAGGCAGTTTACGTCAAGCCATAGGCTTGTTTTAAATTTAAGCCAAGATCGCTTCTTTCTAAGCAAGTCTTATTTCTTTATCCTATCTTTAGATTCGGCATAGCCTGAGCTATTGACAGTTTCGTTAAATAAACTGACAAATGCAAACATCGAATATATTCAAGGCTCGTGAAACCTGAATAATCATGTAAGTCGTGTACTTTTCATAGCGTGTAATGGGTTAACGGTGTACGCAAAATTCTCTTCCACCTACATTTGGCCCGCTGAATCTCGCATTTAATTCCAAGATAAGACTATGCTGTACGGCTCCTTGAATGGGAATTAGGTCTATTGCAAAGTCTGTCCTAAAAAAAGAAAAGCGTGAAGAGACGAGAAACGACCGTGCCACTAGCGGGATATGAAGCGAAGCCTCGTGTTACAGAGAGGCGTAAAGTCTTGCACATCGTAATCTTCGTAGGCACTTAGCATCGGTTTTATCTACGAGTATTTTGCTTCGTCTGTTGAGTATACTTTTCATTCACACATGTTCAATGAATTGGTAGACTGTCGCGTCAACTAAAGTGTTGAAAGAGGAAAACGTGTTTACGTAGGGCATGAAATAGCTCTTTCACTACAGTGACTGATTAGGAGCAGGAGGATTGAAGTTTTATTCCCCGCCAAGGCTTGCCAATACCTGCAATTCGTCTGTGGGTTTCATCAAGCCTTACATCCAGTGGGTCAAACCACGAAACTAACCACTCACTTACATCCATGATTCTCTAAGGGTTTTTGACGGTGACAGATTTTTATATGAATACCATTTTTGAAATTGTTCACTGACTGAGATATACCAAAATATACACATCGTTTCGGAAGCCACCTCTGAATGCACAACTAGATTCAAGTAAAAAAAGTAAAGTAGTCCCGTTATAGCCCTGGAGTGGCCCAGAGGGTTCCAGGAAGTTAAGGTTCCCAGATTTCATGACAACGGCACAGGATGGTGGTAAGGTTGTCAGCCTTACGCCTTACCCCCAGGAAATGTTCCTGGTATTCATTTCTGTTAGAGGCTGTGTCGACTCCGGGGCCATAGTGCGATCGGAAGGATTTTATGTCAATGAAAAATTCCAATGACACCAGCTGGGATCAAACCAACGATCTTCCGATTTGTAGCACAGCACCTTAACCACTGTGCTACCGCGGTTCCAACCGGATTCAACTAACATTATGAAATAAATTCTGTTAGATCCATTATATTTGCTAATCGTATGGAAATAGTAATTAGATATAGTGTTTTCAGCGGAATATGTTTTATAATAAATACACTTCTTATGACGAAGGCAGAGGCAGCTTCCCACGTATAGCACAAATACAATGAGTCAGTGGATACCCAAGAAGCTTCAACAAAACACCAGCCAAAATCATAGAACCAGAAACAGGGACATCAACATGAGACTTAGGGAGCCACGAGTGAACTATAAATATAGGCATCCTAACCAAAGGGCCAAAACTATACAGATATAAAATAAAACAACCAACACCTCACTACCGCACAATAAAAATAAACACAAAGAGCACAAAGAACTATAAATAAACAAAATACCAACTAACAAAGGAAGAGGAGCCAACAAAGTATAAAACAACAAATAAATACCAGCCTGAACCCGCTCAGGTTGATATCCTCAGCCCAAAACCAAAAAGAAAGTAGCAATAAATCTACACTAAAAAAAACATAAAAAGAAAATAAACTAACTCTTCTAAAATTACAACACAACAGTAAGAATAATAATAACAAAAAGGAAAAAAAAAAACAGCAAAACCCCGAACGAAAAATAGACTCCCTAGCCAAAATTATAGAACTCAAATTCATACACTAAAAAGAATAAGACCGTAAGAAATCAAATCACACACAGAATGTTCCTATAAAACTTTGTACCCACCTCACTTTGACGTACGGCTAATTGGCGAGGTGCAAGATAAACAAGCATTTTAGGATGTCCATATTTGGTAACGAGAAAGTTCAAGATGCACTGAAAGCCGTTCTTTTTCGTATACCGTGGTTGGATATGTTATTAGAAATGCTGCATATTTATTTTGCTGTTAGAGTCAAATTTAATTGTTTAGAACTGGAAATAAAGTGAAGTGAAACGGTCATGGCCTACAGGTCTACAGTTTTATCTGTTCGAAGGACTCGGATACTTCACGAAGGGCTAAATAATTATTTAATTTGCAGTGAAAATAGGAACCTTCCAGAAAAAAACTCATACAGTTTTGCATTGTGTGTCTCTGGGAACGTGCATGAGATAATTACAAGCTGCTGGTTGTGACTGTCGCTTATCGTGTAAGATAGACAGAGCGACAAGCACAGATAGTCGGGGGGAGGGGGGAGATGGCAATGTAAAGCAAAATATGATTATCTGCCGGTATCAGGCAAGTGGTATGGGGGGGGGGGGGGGG
>Ga0123355_10022281_pt1 | contig 10156 bp, 16 predicted proteins | sample TergutEmb28metaG_3_FD_89872 | JGI IMG/M metagenome (GOLD analysis project Ga0123355, IMG submission 89872) | Embiratermes neotenicus P1 segment gut microbial communities from Petit-Saut dam, French Guiana - Emb289 P1 | ecosystem: Host-associated > Arthropoda: Insects > Digestive system > Gut ... | reverse complement strand
GTTATGAGGTTTATGGCATTCAAGCTACCATCCCATGTTACTTCAAATTGTGCGGGTGTGCCGTTTAGTGAGTATGCAATGTCACGAAGCATAAAGAAATTGCTTCCGGCAATGAGATACGCCCTTGTGTTCACTGGTTGCCCGTCTATCCTAACGGAGTGCGAAGATGGTACGGCGTTTACAGATTCTTGTGCCGCAACAGTTCCCGCAGGGATTAGGGTAAAGAGCGTCATAAATGCAAGTGACAGGGCAAGCAGTGCTTTGTTAAATCGTTTCATTTGGAAACACTCCATTCTATTATTTATCCGCATATGCGAACACAACACCCGGCTTACTTATGTAAGAACGGGTTTTTTCTTTTTTACCCAGTTGCGATTTTCTCTAATGTCGTAGATAAGTCCAATCCCTTTTGCGAATCGCTATAGCGTTGACGCACAAGGGCAACGGCTTCATCTTCTGTAAGCATACGCCCGAATTCCAAGCGGCGGTGTTTATCTTCCAGTTCTTCTGCTTCAGCTAATTCTTTTGCAAATACAGTGTCTTTGTCCGCTTCATCAACGGCTCCTGCGAGTTTTATCACGAAGGACTTAAACACTTTTTTATAGGATTCTGGTAACCCCACGTAGATTTCAAGAATTTTTCTGTCTAGTGCATCTAGGTTGTACTGTTCAGAAAGTTGGGCTATTAAAGCATTTTTTGAAGCAACGCGCATGTCCCCCTCCCCAGTTCGTAACCACGTTTCACTTATCCCAAACTCACGACACACGGCAATAATCATTTGTTCTGTTAGATTGTTCGTTCCTTTTTCAATGTGAGATATCGCCCCGGCTGTAACGCCTATCCGTGCGCCAAACTCTGTTTGATTCAACCCTTCATCTTTACGTATGACTTTCAAACGTTCGTTCATTTTAATTCTAGCCTCCTAAAAGTCAATTTACAGTACAAATTATATTCCGTCAAGTTTTTCAAAAAAAACAGTTGACAAATTATATTTAATATATTTTAATATATATAGAATATAATTTCAAGCCTGGAGGGGACGATATGACACCAGAAGCAAAAACCCAGAGCAATCAAGCCCAGTCGAAAGACCAAGACATACATGCAGTAACCGACGCTATGCGAAATATGCCAGAAATCCATAGGCAAGCGGCATACTGGATGGTAATGGGGCTACAAGCGGCGGCCAATATAGAACCGCAATCAGCATAAAAGTCATTCAGCTAATCGAAACCACCCAAGGAGGCAACCAGCCATGACAAGCCAAACATTAGAAGCAAGAATCGCAGAACTCGAAGCCAAAAACGCGAAATTGAAAGCCAAGTACGAAGGTCTAAGCAAAGAATACGACGAACTGTTTGACGCACTCGAAGCCGCAGAACAAGCAAACCCCACCTAACGGTGGGGCAAAGCCCGCCATCAATGTAGAAAGGAGACGCTGTCATGCATAACCATAACGAAACCACGCCAGACAATAACGCATCTGCGGAAACAATACGGGAACAGATAACTCAACAACTCAAGATTCTATCAGACTGGAACTTGAAGGAATCGACACGCGACCATCAGCATATCCGCATCCAAGAGATTAGGGATAATGCCGAAGCTATAGCTCGCATTGCCGAGCAATTTGCAGTAAGTAGATTTTTCAAAGAAACGAAACCGCCGCTATCTACATAGCGGCGGCTAGTGAAATTATTAGCCATTCTTTAACGCAAGTTCACCACTGACATGTTTGCACAGTGTTTGGAACGCTTCCCCAACTTTATCAGCAGGGTTGTCATCACTAGACCAGTCACCATGACTAATTAACGTCTTGTTAATCATGGCAATTAATAGTTCTTTAGCAATTTCCTTATCACTCATTTTACATCACCTCCTTTCCGCATGAGATAAGTGTTTCCCGCAGATATATTCTACTTCATGCGGATGGGGGTATCAACACAAAACAGCAGGACAGTTTATCTGTTAGAAAGGGGTTTACAAATGGGAAAATCAAAAAAAATGACATTGGCAAAACTCGTACCACAGGCAACTAAGAAGTTGTCCGTAAAAGAATTGGTCATGTTGGTAGGATATGTAGAGGGCATGAACGCCAGCAAATCCATAATGAAGGAAACTCTACAACGCAAATAGGAGACATGATCAGCTATGACAAAATGGGCATCGGATAAGCTGGACTACATTAAATCTAAGTTCGGCGGGGATTACTGCATATGGCTTGATATATGGTACGCCGAAGGTCATGCCACACACAACAGACAAGGGCTTTTTTGCAGTCTATACGCACAGCTATTGGAAGCCATTAAAGCAATACAGCATGTGGATAACATGTTTATACATGATGCCATGGACGAAAAAATCAAATATGACATATTTGCAATGGAATTGATGCAAGGACACTTCAAGAAAAAAGAAGCCTAGTCCTGATTAACACAGAATGAAAGAAGGTATACCATGAGTACATGTGAATATTGCAAAGGAAATGTGTCAATTGATACATTCAGCACGTTTTGCGGTAGGTGTTTAACATGAAGCGGGCAGGAGTCACCATTAACCCAAATGAAATACCAGACCGGGTAATAAGAACACTTGCGCCCGTAATTGTCCAATGTACAGAGGATTATTTCAAAAATCCAGCCGTTATACAAAAATTTATTGAATGGCACAAAAAGAGGTATAAGTGTCTCCCCAGCAATATAGACAGCCTTAACGCCGCATTGGAGATGACACAAGCATGACGGAAGCAGAAAAAGCACTAATTAGACAGGAGAAGGAAGAACAACACGCGATAGCCCGCAAAAAGCGGGCGCAATTCCGCGAAATGCAGAAATGGCCGCACGTTATGAAAGTCCAACATGCATATACCCGTGCTGTGCAATTTTTCCGCACAATTACGGAGGAATACGGTGCAAATGTTCACATAAGCGTAGGCGGATTAGACAGCATAACCCTTTTGTTGTTCCTTCGTAAACATATAGATCCCGACATTAAAGCCATTTCTGTTTCCTCTATCGAAGATAAGAGCATCCAGCGAATTCACACGCAATTGGGCATAACTAGCTTAACGCCAACGAAATCCAAGGTGCAAGTATTCCGAGAACACGGCATCCCCATCATATCCAAGGAGGTTGCCGGAAAAATTGAAAATCTTCAAAACCCCACCGAAAAAAACGCCACCGTGCGTCACGCAATACTCACAGGCGAGACAGGCCGACAAGGCGGATACAAAAAAAGCAAACGGATGCAGTTGGCCGCAAAGTGGCAAAAGTTATTTGTTGAACAGCAAGCACCCTTCAAGGTAAGTCCAAAATGTTGTTACTACTTGAAAGAAAAGCCCTGTGATAGTTGGGCTAAAGAAAACAACTCATTCCCGTACATGGGGCTTATGGCTTCCGAGGGCGGGCGTAGGGCTTTAGTATTGCCCGTAAACGGTTGTAATTACATTTCTGAAAAAACAAAAAGGAGTTGCCCGTTTGCCATATTTGACAGACAGGACTTACTAAACCTTGCCATTAACCTGAACGTCCCTATCCCCGAAATATACGGAGTTATTGAGCGCAAGGCCAGCGGGGAACTCTACACAACAAAAGCACAGCGCACGGGTTGCAGTGCGTGTTGCTTCGGGCTTCACATGGACAAAAGGCCGCATCATTTTGACTATTTGCGCACGGAAAACCCCAAAGAATGGGCATTCTGGATGTATGAAATGGGAGTGGGTGAAGCCCTTACATACATAGGCGTAGGGTGGGAGGATGCGCCAGAACCACAACAGCTATACGACCAATTAACAATAATGGGGGTGTAAATATGATATGTATTCGTAAGGAGAACGGCAAAACAACTACCCATGCTATATGTGACACTTGCGGCACGGGGAATTTGTGGGAATGTAACATAAGCATATCCCGTACAGAACAATTTTTACGCGCCTACGGCTGGAAAATAGGCAAACAACATCTATGTAAAACATGTACCGACGGAACAGCCGGAAAAATTCGTGCAATGCTAGATGTTCAGTTTGGCGATTGCGAATAAAAACATGAGGTGATAACAATTGGCTACAACAATCGAACAAATCAACATTTCCGGGGAAACAATCCCTTGCGATGCGATACCGGGCAACGTAGCGAAGCCCAGACACAGGAAAACTATGCACACAATCCACGGAATAGACTCCATACACAAATGTGGCAATTGCAAGCACATACTTAAAATCAAATACCCACAGCGGGCGTACTACAAGTGTAGTCTGTGGAAAATAACAAAAGGTTCGGCTACAGATATACGAATAAACGGAAATGCTTGCAAAATATTCGAGCCAAACCCATCCCCCATGTTAACCGTTAACATTCGGTAAAGGTAAAAACATGTCATCAAGCGGGCAGAAAGCAACCAAGGAAAAGCAAACCGCCTTGCAATCGGGCAGAGCGCAAGGCGGTTAAGTTCGAAATCTCATACAAGCTTGACCACGCCAATTATATCACTACCAAAGGCCAGCGGTCAAGAAAAGTGTTAGTAGTGTCCGACGGGGCATTTTAGCGTCCTTGTAATAGGTATTAACATGTGAGACGCGATGCAATTTGACCCAGGAAATAGAACAAAATGTATACGCACTCATGTATGTATCAATGTTTTGTTTTTCGCGGGCGTTTACGCCCGTGTTATGGAAGTGTTCACACTTCCGTTAAAACCCTTTAGGAGTGATTTCAATGATGGCGATGCTACGTCAGTGGGGGAACAACCCCGCAAACCCAAAGAAAGTACAAATATCCTTCATGGCCATAATCGGCCTGATGGAATTCTTAAACCGAATAGATCCCCGCACCTTATCAAGTGAAGATAGGGAAGCATACGACTTTATACGCATGGAATTGACAGATAAGCAAAACCGGGTGAGAAACAGGCAAGCATATACTGCCATTGTTCACGCCCAAACGCCGGAGGAAAAACAGGCGGCGTATGAGTGCTACAAAAACACCAAGCAAATGAGCGTATAAAGCAGGGGGTACAGTTATGGCCTGTTTAAGTCACCAGTTCGAAGCATTGTTTAACCATTACTTCGAGCAACAAAGCATAGATGATTACTTAGAATTACTAAGAGCCAAGGGGCTACAGTACCGCGCAAAACTTACAAAAAGCGGTAACATGCTTGAAGTCGAAATTTACCCCATTAACCCCGTCTGGCTGAACAATAAAGGGAAAGAGAGGGCAAAAACCCCTAACCCCACGCGCAAGGAACAAAAAAACCTTAATCATGCAAATACACGAAAACATGTATCAAGGCTTATTCATGCAAACTTCACCAGCAAAGATATATGGGTAACTTTCAACTACGATCATAAGCACATGCCCGCCGATCTTAACGAGGCTACAAAACATCTTAAAAACTATTTCAAACGGTTGCGGCGGCATATCAAAAAAAACAACCTTCCCGACCTGAAATACATCTATGTAACCGAGCGCGTAGAAAACGAGGTAACCGGGAAAGTCCATTCACACCACCATATTATTATGAACTTCCGTGACCGCGATACCGCAGAAAAATTATGGACTTTAGGCGGGCGAACACAATCACGGCGGCTACAGCCGGACGTAGATGGAAGCCTAGAAGGACTTGCCAAATATATAGCCAAGCCCGAAACAAAAGACGGCAACCGCAAAGGCGCAAAAACATATGCCACCAGCCAAAACCTTGTAAGGCCGAAACCAGAATATGCAACCACCATACTACCAAGGACAAAATACAGGATATCCAAGAAACGCATCGAAGAAATGGCATTAGACGAACAAAAAGCTATTGAAATACTAGAACAGCACTACAAGGGTTACAAAGTAGTAGAGCCTATAAAACCCAGGCGAAGTGATTACACAGCCGGAGTGTTTATATATGTCCGGCTAATGAAAAAGCCCGGACGGGTACAACGAAAGTGAGTTATGCCTATGTTCGTGGATATAACCAGCACGGATAAAAAATACAACATAATTTACGCAGATCCGCCATGGAGGTATTCAGACGGCGGATGTAACGGTGCGGCAGAAAATCACTACAGCACAATGACAATAGCCGATATTTGCGCCTTACCTGTAAAGGATATCGCCGCCAGTGATTGCGTTTTATTCCGTTGGACTACTTACCCCATGCTTGTAGAGGCTATGGAACTTATGACCGCATGGGGCTTCAAGTATAAAAGTATCGCGTTTCAATGGCTGAAACTCAACAAGAGCGGACAGGGCTTTTACTTCGGCCTTGGCCGCTGGACACGGGGAAATACAGAGCCTTGCCTTATAGGAGTGCGGGGAAAGCCCTATAAATTCGTACAAAGCAAAGCAGTAAGCCAAATCGTGCAATATCAAGTAACCCGGCATAGTGCGAAACCGCCCATTGTTCGAGACAAAATTATAGAGTTAATGGGCGATATGCCCCGAATAGAACTATTTGCACGGGAAGGGGCGGCAGGATGGGATTGTTGGGGCAACGAAGCCCCTGAAACCACCTTACCACCGCCCACAATTGTAATGCAGAAAGAAAGCCCACAACTAACACTATTTGACGTTATGGAGGTATGAGCATGGGGCGATTCGGAATTAAAGCAAACACAGAGCGGCTTGTATGCGGGGTTTGCGGCCACGGCAAGAAAGGAGACTTTTTCCCGCTTATTGATTCAGGGCAATGCCCAAAGTGTGACAACGAACGGCGGCATGTTCCTCTGAAACAATACCTTGACAGCCTTATAGGGCTGAAAATGTGGCATGTTGCTGAATTTACGTTGAATGGGGACGTGTGCCAAGTTCTGCCAGTGACAATAAAGGCCATTTCCGCCAATAGGAACATAATACTTACGTATGAGTTCGATGGAGTTCATGAGTACAAAACAAACGATCCTACCGAACTTTACGAAGATAGAGCAGAAGCAGAACGAGAAGCGGCGCGGATAATCACGCTTGCAGAAACCTTATACATTTAGAATTTTGAGGGGAGCAAATTGCATGACATTAGCAACATGCGAAAGCGATGAGCAAATTGCCCTATTCGAGTGGGCGGCATTCCAGACCCGGAAATACCCGGAGTTGGATCTACTCTACCATATTCCAAACGGCGGACACAGGCATAAAACCACAGCGATCCGCCTAAAGCGTGAAGGCGTAAAAGCGGGAGTACCCGACTTATGCTTACCCGTGCCAAGGGGAATATACCACGGGCTGTACATTGAACTTAAAGCAGGGCGAAACCGTACAACAGATAATCAAGACCGATGGTTACAAGCTTTATCGAAAAATGGATATTGTACGGCAGTATGCCATGGGTGGGAAGCGGCCACCAAAACCATTGTAAATTATCTGAAAGGGGTAAGCGGCAATGAATAGAGTTATCTATGTATGTTCCCCTCTAAAAGGTGACATAGCGGGAAACATAGAAAAAGCGCGGCTATATTGCAAACTCGTCATTAAAGCGGGCTATATTCCATTATCTACACACATGCTTTTCAATGGGGTACTAGACGATACAAACCCGCAGGAACGGGAAGTTGCATTAACAGCAGGGGAAGAAATGTTGCGACTATGCGATGAGGTTTGGATTTTCGGTGATACCGTTTCCGATGGGATGCGCCGGGAGATAGAAGCGGCCAGCCGTGCAGAAATACAAATACGACTATACGACGAGAGGCAGGGAGCGTAATGAACAGTCAAAAGCAATTTGAATTAAACCTCCAAAGTCCGGCGTTTGAGGAATTTAACGAAAACCTCAACAAGACAATATTAGCTTGCTTGCGGGAACTACATGCGGGCAAATTTATAGGCGGGGAAATTGCCGCAAAAATCAGCATTGAGCTACAAAGTGATAGTGAGTACTTTGCTGTAGGTACAGACGATAAAGGAAAGCCAAAATACAAATCATACCAATTTAATAAGCCAGAAATTGACCACAAAGTAACCTTGACACTTAAAAAACGCGATGAAATAAAAGGCACGTACAGTCCGTCAGCCATGGAGCTAAAGCAGGACAATGGGCGGCTTATCTTATCAGCGGTAACAAAAGCACAACTTTCCCTTGATGACGTAGTGCCGAGCATGTCAACTATGGCACTTGCAGAATTAACGCAAGCACAAATAGCATTAACGGCAAAACGGGCAGGATTAGACACAATAACAGAGGGGAAGTTACCAGAAAGCAAAAGAAGCACGACCATAACCCCGGCGGAAGCATATGCCGCTGTAGATTCCTTGGGGAAAGTAGGTGAAAAACAGACTCCTACAGTAAAGCTTACAGCAAAACAATGGATCGAAAAGGAATTGAGTACAGATGAATATAACGCTTTCATAAAAAGGCTTGTGGATGAGAATGACCATGAGCATCCAACATATGAAGAATGGCGTAAAGAATTGGAGCCGGATGTGATAAAGGAATCCAAAGCACTGAAAAAGAAAGGGGTTTTGAAGTGAAAACCATAAGCGTAATTAACCTTAAAGGCGGCGTAGGAAAGACTATTTCCGCCATTAATATAGCCCACGTTCTTGCAATAGTCCACGGAAAGCAGGTACTGCTTCTGGACAACGATAAGCAAGGTAATGTATCAAAGTTTTTTGGCCTCTACAGCTACGAGCGGCCAACAATAGCCGACGTATTGACCATCAAAGGGTACGAAATAGGACAGGCAATAGTACCATGGGCAGAAAATCCACCGGGCAAAACGGGGCTTGAAATTTTACCCGCTAACATGAATCTATTGAACGCCAATAAAGAAATTCTGCTTGACGTAAGCCGCCCACAACAAACCCGTCTCAAAAAAGCCCTGGACACCGTAGCACACCGTTATGACTACTGCATTATAGACAATGCGCCGGATATTAACATGAGCGTAATAAACGCCCTTGTAGCCTCTGACGATGTTCTAGTACCTATTAAAGTAGACAAGTTTGCATTTGACGGACTACAGCAACTTGCAGAGCAAATAGCAGACATAAAGGAATTTAACCCCAGCCTACGCCTTGCAGGATGTTTTGTCACAATGGAAACCCGCAATAACGTGAGTACGCAAGGGGTGAAGTGGTTGGAGGATGAAACAGAATATCCGGTATTCAAAACAAAAATCCGCAAAACTGTAAAAGTAGACGAAACCACTTTTTGCGGCAAGCCCCTATTAGAATACGCCAAAAACTCTACTGCGGCCAAAGATTATATAAAGCTGGTAGAAGAATATTTGGAAAAACAAATGTGTTAGTTTCGGACACCTTTTAGAGACAAAGGCGTTAATTTCGGACACATTCAGAATGAAGGACGGAGGAATCATAATGCCCGGTAACAAGTTTAACCTAAGCCAACTTATGAACACTCATTCAAAAGATGAAAGCGGCGGCGATGATACGTTTACCTTTAAGATTGAACATTTGGATATTGACCAAATAGAACCGTCGCAACTAAATTTCTACACCGTGGATGATGTGGCGGAATTAAAGGCCAGCATTGAACTCTATGGGCTACAACAAAATTTAGTTGTTCGCAAGCGGGCGGATAATCCCACATATGAATTATTAAGCGGGGAGCGGCGGTACACGGCAATAACCCAACTCGTAGCAGAAGGCAACAACAATTTCAGGCGTGTTCCCTGCAAAGTAGTAAAGTCCATAGACGATATAGAAGCGGAATTACAGTTAATCATGACTAATTCCACGTCGAGACGGCTTACCGACTATGAACAATCACACCAAGCCCAACGGCTAAAAGTACTTTTAACAGACCTCAAAAAGGGCGGTTATAAGTTCACGGGCAAAAAACGGGACATTATTGCCGACCTCTTAAAAGTATCCGCTTCGCAGGTTCACCGCTACGACAGCATTAGCAAAAATCTATCCCCTGAACTAACGGAAGAATTTAAGCGAGGAAACATAAATATAACCACCGCCTATGAACTTTCCAGGCTGGACAGCGACCAACAGGCCGAGGTATTGGAGAATCACAAAAGCGGCGCACCTCTAACACCGGACACAGCAAAGGAACACAGAGAGAAAGCCAAAAAGCCAGAAACGCCTAATGCGGCACGGCAAGGGAAAGAAACACAAGCTAACTCTCAACCATCCGAAACCGACCCATGGAAAACAGCGGCGGAAGTTAGGCGACAAAGAGAAGCCGCACAAGCGAACACTCAACACCCTG
>Ga0123355_10022280_pt1 | contig 10156 bp, 10 predicted proteins | sample TergutEmb28metaG_3_FD_89872 | JGI IMG/M metagenome (GOLD analysis project Ga0123355, IMG submission 89872) | Embiratermes neotenicus P1 segment gut microbial communities from Petit-Saut dam, French Guiana - Emb289 P1 | ecosystem: Host-associated > Arthropoda: Insects > Digestive system > Gut ... | reverse complement strand
TAGAAATAAATTCTTATAGTTATGAAAAAAATACAGTATTACAATTTGCAGAATTTTCGTTCCATACCGCAAATGAGTTCGGTGAGCGAAACAGTAAAACGCGACATCGAAATCGTTGGCAGAGCGTTGCCGTTTAAAACCAACAATTACGTGATTGATGAGTTGATAGATTGGGAAAATGCAGAAACCGACCCGATTTTTACGCTCAATTTTCCGCGACGCGGAATGTTGTCGAAAACTCAATTTTCGGCTATCGAAAAATTGCTTGATACCAATGCCGACCCAAAAACGCTTGCCGCCGAAATTGAAAAAATCCGCCTTTCGCTCAATCCAAATCCTGCCGGACAAAAATATGATGTTCCTACTTTGGGCGAAATAAAACTCAAAGGTATTCAGCACAAATATCCCGAAACGGTGCTTTTCTTTCCAAGTCAAGGACAAACTTGCCACGCTTATTGCACGTTTTGTTTTCGTTGGCCTCAATTTTCGGGAATGAACGAACTGAAATTTGCAATGAAAGAAGCCGATTTGCTTTTCAAGTACCTGAAAACAAAGAAAAAAGCAACCGACATTCTTTTCACAGGCGGCGACCCGATGGTGATGACAGCTTCCATTCTCGAAACTTATTTGCTTCCGCTTCTCGCACCTGAATTTAATCATATCACTTCCATTCGCATTGGAAGTAAGGCACTTGCGTATTGGCCTTACCGATTTTTAACAGATGATGACAGCTTGCAAATTCTCCAACTTTTCCGAAAAATTGTAGATTCGGGAAAAAGCCTTTCCTTTCAAGCGCATTTCAATCATCCGCGCGAACTCACGACCGTTGCCGTGAAGCAGGCGATTGACAAAATCCATTCGACCGGTGCGAAAATCAGAACGCAATCGCCGCTTCTGCGCAACATCAACGACAAGCCTGAACTCTGGGTAGAAATGTGGAGCAAGCAAGTTGAACTTGGACTAATTCCGTACTATATGTTTGTGGCGCGCGACACGGGCGCGAAGGCATATTTTGAAATTCCGCTGGAAAAGTGCTGGAATATTTTTCGTCAAGCCTATCGTCAAGTGAGCGGATTATGCCGCACGGCGCGTGGTGCGGTTATGAGCGACCACGCAGGTAAAATTCAGGTTTTGGGCGTTACCGAAGTGCGTGGCGAAAAAGTTTTTGTGTTGCGTTTTATCCAAGCTCGTAATCCGGCTTGGGTGCAAATTCCGTTTTTTGCCCAATACGACCCGAAAGCAACGTGGTTTAATCAACTGAAACCTGCTTTCGGCGAGGAGAAATTTTTCTTTGAAAATGAACGCGGTGTTGTGCCGATAACGAAACCGTTTATGTTTGAATGAATTTAAAATATTATCTTTGCACTGAAAATAAATTAAAAAATTATGGCACACACAGCAGGCTTCACAGTAGAACGTACAAAAAGCGGAAAACCCACATTTGCACGCATTGATTTGCGCAAACACGCGAGTTTCATTCCTGTTCTCGAAAGTAACGGTTTTAAAATTGAGGACGAGCCGATTAAATGGACAAAGAAAATGCAGGAAAGTTTTGCACAGGCAGAAAATGGAGAGATTTATGAAGTTGATATGAACAACTTTTGGAAAGTGTAAATTCGGAATATTATGAAAGTTCACGAAACAAAGAATGCGAGAAAGGACAAGTTATTAATTTTAAAATCTTATCCAAAAGTAATTCAGAGCAAGTTATTGTATTTTGTTGATGATATTCGCGACAATCCGCGCAACAAAGAAACAGTCGGAAGTCCCGAAGAATTAAAGCACACGAACAAAGAACTTTGGTCGCGTGAACTGACAAAAAAAGACCGCATTGTTTACGGAATTGAGCCGGGCGTTGACTACGGATTTCCCAATGAAGCCGAGATAATTGTGTTTTATCAGTATCTCGGACATTATGATGATAAATGAAAGCTTACAAACTTACAAAAGTATGAAAAAACAATATTTCCCCTTTTACTTGCTGTTAGCAGTAGGTTGCAACAGCCGTAATATTTAACTCTTGCAATAATGCGAGCTTCAATAGTCCCAGCGTGAGTGTGGTCGATTTACATCGCGAGCTCGGCTTGTCAGTGTGGTGCGTTGCAGAATAAAAAAATCCGTGCTAATCCGTGTAATCCGCGGACTTTTAATTTCACCTCAAAACCGTTTGCGCTCTATCAGGTCCAACTGACACAATTTTAATCGGAACATTCAATTCTTTTTCGAGAAACGAAAGATAAATATTAAAATTTTCGGGAAATTCGGCTTCGCTTCGCATTTTGGTCATATCGGTTTTCCAGCCTGCGAATTCGACATAAACAGGTTCAACATTTTCTGAAATATCGAACGGAAATTCAGTCGTTTGTTTGCCGTCAATTTTGTACGCCGTACAGACTTTTATCGCGTCGAAATCGTCAAGTACATCGCTTTTCATCATAATGAGTTGCGTAACGCCGTTTATCATAATGGCGTATTTTAGCGCAACCAAATCAATCCAACCGCAACGGCGCGGACGACCTGTGACCGAGCCAAACTCAAAACCGTTTTTGCGCATTCTATCGCCCGTTTCGTCCGAAAGTTCGGTTGGAAATGGACCGCTTCCTACGCGCGTGCAATAGGCTTTGAAAATTCCGAACACTTCACCAATGCTTCGCGGTGCGATGCCAAGTCCGGTGCAAGCGCCGGCGCAAGTCGTGTTCGACGAAGTTACAAACGGATACGAACCGAAATCAATATCGAGCAATGTTCCTTGCGCGCCTTCTGCCAATACTTTTTTGTCGGATAGTATCGCGTTGTTGATAAAATTCTCGCTATCAATCAGTTCAAACTGCTTGATGCACTCAATTCCTGCAAACCATTCTTTTTCCAATTCGGGCAAGTTGTCGTAGTTGAAATTGTATTGTCGTAAAATTTCTTTGTGTCGGTCGGTTGCCGATTTGTATTTTTCGGCAAAATTATTCAAAATGTCACCTACACGAACACCGTTTCGACCGATTTTGTCGGCGTAAGCGGGACCAATTCCTTTTCCTGTTGTTCCGATTTTTGCTTCGCCTTTTGCCGATTCGTAAGCGGCATCGAGCAAACGATGCGTTGGCAAAATCAAATGTGCTTTTTTCGAGATTTTCAAACGTTCGGTGAGCGGATGTCCCGATTTGGCGAGCGCATCAACTTCGCCCTTGAACAGCGCGGGGTCAAGCACAACGCCGTTTCCGATGATATTTATTTTTCCGCCCTGAAAAATTCCCGACGGAATCGAGCGCAATACAAATTTATTGCCTTCAAACTCCAATGTGTGTCCTGCGTTTGGACCGCCTTGAAATCGCGTAACCAAATCATATTCAGGAGTTAATACATCAACTATTTTTCCTTTACCTTCGTCGCCCCATTGAAGTCCGAGCAAAACATCTACTTTCATATCTTGTTAAATTTCAGATTTCAGATTTCAGATTTCAGATTCCAGAACGCAAAATCTGAAATTTGAAGTTTGAGATTTGAAATCAACGATTTTTCCTTTTTTGCTTGCAACTACTGCAAATTCCATACACATAAAGCGAATAATTGCTTACCTGAAAATAGGTAAAACGCTTGTTTTGTATCGTGTTTCGTATTAATTTGTCCGAAAATTCTTTTACTTTTCCGCAATCTGTACACACCAAATGATGATGAACTTTGTCATCAAAAGCCTTTTCGTACTGCGCTTCTTGCTGTCCGAATTGATGTTTTATAATCAAATTACTGTTCAAAAGAAGTTCCAGCGTATTGTACACGGTTGCCAAACTCACCGGAAACTCGTCTTTTTGCATTTCTTTATAAAGCCACTCGGCATTGAAATGTCCGTTGTGCTTATAAATACGTTCGAGAATGGCGTAACGTTCGGGTGTTTTACGCTGCTTGTTCTTTTTGAGAAATTCGGTAAAAGTTTCTTTTACTTTTTCAAATAATTCGCATTCTTTCATTTCGGATTATCAAAAAATCAAACCGAACAAAGATACTGCATTTTGTCTGAATGTGCAAATGTATCAATATGCAAATATGCTAATGTGCTAATGTGTCAATATATTTGCATATTAGCACATTAATACATTTGCACATTTTAAAGATTCACTTCATACGAAATATATCGCTGTCCGATATTTTCAGAATGTTCAAAATCCTTGATTTTCTGCAAAATAAAATCGGCGGTGTTTCGATTTTTTCGGCTCATTCGCGCGAGGCTCAAAGCGATGGATTTATACAAATAAATTTTTTCGGTTGTCGAATTTTCAACGGCTTCAGAAATGAGCAATTTTATTTCGTCATCATTCAGTTGTTGATAAATTCGGGCAGAAAGCACAAAACCTGCAATTTTTTTCCAAAAATTGTCAGATTGCACCAATTTTATGCAAAGTTGATTTGCGTACGACAAACGACAAAGCAAATTCATACACATTTGCTCGACCAATTCCATTTGATTGCAATCTGCCAACCATTTAAAAGCATTTTCGAGCGAAAATTTTTCCTCCTCCGCAAGCAAAGTTGCCAAAATCATCGTTTCGCGAATTTTCAACGCCCAAAGCCTGCGAGCCAAATCGTGATTTTTGGTGTATGATTTCGCCATTTCGCGAAGTTGAGGAATGGAAACGCCGAAATTTTGTTTGTAAACGATGCCGTATTCGGTCATTCGCTCGGAAACTTCGCCATTCATCGAAAGGCGGATTTTTCGCCGTATTTCGGCAATTTGTTTGTCTAAAAGAGGATTGGAAAGGAAAAACATAATTTTGAACTCAAAATTTGATAAAAAAATTTGCAAAAATCGGAACAGTGTATTATCTTTGCACACGCAAAAAAACGGTGATTGTAGCTCAGCTGGTTAGAGCGTCGGATTGTGGTTCCGAAGGTCGCGGGTTCGAACCCCGTCATTCACCCTGCAAACGAAAAAGATAAAACGTTCATCGTTTTATCTTTTTTGTTTAACTCATCAACATTTTTATTCTATATGCCATGCAATACGCATTCCAACAGAAAAATTCATTAAATCGATTTTATTGTTGTTTATCAGTCTTTTATCTACTGAATACACCCACGGTCTTTCATTAAATTGAAAAATATAACCGCCATACAAACCAACTGACCAAAAATCACTTGTGAATACCATATGGTTGTAAAACTTATACGATATATTCAACCCGACAAATCCTGTTAATTGATTAAATCGAATATCCAAATCTTGATTTCGCACATATTCCTCTAATGAAACTCGCTCTTTAGTGCTGTTAATCAGTCTATATCTATTCCAATTTATTGTGGTTTTTGGCGTAATTATAAATCTTTTGTTGTCAATTAAATTATATCCAAATGTTATTCCGTATCTAGTAGTATTAAGTCTAACCGTTAAACTGTCGTTTCTGAAATCGCTACCAAGCGAGAAACCAAAATTCAAATTTGCCAACCAATTTTTATAAGTTCCGCCAATACCATATGTTAATAGTCCTGATGAATGACGGTTCATAAAATCGACATTATGTTTTCCTAATGCAGTCTTAAACGCACTAAAATCATTTGACAAGACATCTACTTTTATAAAAGAAAAAAATCCAAATCGATTGTGTGTTTCTTTTACATCGCGATTTTCCCACATAATAGGGCGGTCATTCTCTATTACAAACGTTTGGCCATATAAGTTTACGGTTGATAAAAAAATGAATATTACAAAAAACATTTTCATACTTGTTCCTTGTAGCTCACAATTATTTCTTTTCTGATTTTCTGCAAGTTCTTTATTGTCACACTTTTACTCGTTTTGAGTAAAGCATAACGAATTTTGTTCGCATATTTTTTTAGCGATTTCATCCAATAGAAAGCTAACTTTCCCGAGATGAACTGCAAAGCAAGAAAAATCGGAATTGTCCACCAAGCAAATGGCGAAAAAATGCCAAATAAAACGGCACTAATCAGATAGAAAATCGGGAAAATAATTATCGCGCCCAATACAAAATCTATCGAACTGAAAAATCCGTCGTATTTCACGCCCATTTTTTTACGGATAAATTCGGGCAATAGAAAAGGAATGATATTCAGCACGAAACCGAGTATGAATATCGGCAATGTTTTCAGTAATAAAAAGGATTGAAAGAGAAAAGTGAAAAAATTGAGTGGCTTCTCTAATGTTGCTGTTGTGAGTTTCGTGTCAGATTTTAACTTGCGGTATTCGGTGCAAATTTCATCCAATTTCGCGATTTTTTCGGGATTTTCGGCTTCCATTTTTACTAAATTTTTGGCAATTTCTTGCCGTGTGTAAAAACGTGAAGCTGTATCATTTTTTCTGAAAAGCTGTTTTGAAATCTCGGTGTTTGCAACTTCCGCAACCGTTTCGAAGCAGTCGTAGTGTTTTTCGGTAGCGAAATCAACAATTTGTGCGCGCATTTTTTCGCTCAACTTTTCGCGAAACTGATTAATGGCAATCGCGGGACTTTCTTTGTACAAAGGCAAGTATTCGCTAACCGAAACGGGCGCGCCGTAGTTGATAATCACGTTTTCGCCAAAGCGTTCGCGCCGGCTGTAATCAATCCCGACAGGAATTATTTTTATATCCTCTTTGTCGCCGACTTGCTCTTGGGTGGCAAACGCAATCCGAAAAACACCTTTTACCAACGGTTGTAATTTTCGTTTGTCGCCTTGATTTCCTTCGGGAAAAATACACAAGGAATTTTTGGTTTCAAGCACTTCGCGCGATTCATCGAAAGTGGCATCGTTTTTTCCCAAATTTTCGTAACCATCGCGCAAGCGGAAAGCAGGAAGAATCTTGAAAAAACGAAGTGCTTTTAATACAAATCCTTTTTTGAAAATATCGCCGCGTGCAATAAACACACTCGGCAATTTATGCGGCGTACTTTTCAGTATCAGCAAAGCATCCAATAACGCGTTTTGGTGATTTGGAGTGATAATTACAGGTCCTTTTTGGGGAATATTTTCTTTTCCCAAAACGATGTACTTCAAATAAAAATTCCGTAACGCAAAATTCACGTAAAGACGGCTCATTCGGTATGGAACAGTTAAATCGTATATTTTTTTTAGACTTTTAGACATTTAGACAATAGACATTTAGAATTTTTAGACAATAGATTTTTAGACATTAGATTGCAAGATGTTGTTAGGCTGTTAAAACGTCTAAATAGTCTAACGTCTTGCAGTCTAACAATCTAAAAAACATATCCGACCGAAAAGCTGAATTGATTTCTCCTCAATCTGAATCTTTCGCTTTGTGCGTTGTTTCTTGGCTCGCCGTTGTAGATATTTAGAATTCCCATATCGTAGCCGAATTTTACGCGATAATTTCGAAACTGCGCGCCCAAACCAAGTCCGGCTCTTAACTCAAAAGGTGAAAGATAATCGGCAAAGTCTTGATAAACATTGTATTCGTCGGGAATATTCCACACGCTGAATTGGCTTGTTGATGTTCCTTGAAGCGCATACGAAAAACTTGGTCCGCCGTAGAAAAAGAATTTCAATTCGTTTGTGAGAGGCAGCCAATAATTAACCCGAAGTGGTAATTCTAAAAATTGATACGAGCTGGTAGTCAGTTGTGTAGCACTAGTAACGTGTCTGATGGTTCGGAAATACTCTCTTGTCCTTCCGCTCGAATAGGTGTAAAGCAATCCGGTTTGAATTCCCAAGTCGCCGCGTATTGTGAAATCATAGGTCAATCCGGCTTGTAAACCGTGATTGCGCGTAGTTCCCGAAACTTCTCCGAAACTTCCCAATGTAAGATTGCCGTTACTCGGTAAATAAACGTATCCGAATTGTACGCCGAATTGTGCGTACAAATTCGAGGCAGAAACAGCTAAAAAAGCGATTAAAATAAAGCGAGCAGTTTTTTTCATAAAGTGAAATTATTTAATAAATTATTCGGCGCAAAGATAATAATTAATTTCAAATTTCAGATTTTAAATTTCAGATTTTGCGTCATTGCGGTACTGAATCAAGTTCAGCAGACCCGCAATCTTCTAATTAGTGGGGATTCCGCGTCAAGCGCGGAATGACGTTATTACTGAAAACTACTTCGAATATCTTTCTTGTTCCGATTTTATATTTTCCAAAACATCATTTACCGTAGTTTGCAATTCGGGCGGAATGCGCAACTTTAAATTGTTTTCCTTTTCTTTGCCGTTTAATATTTGACTTGCGTAATACAATACTGTGTATTTATCTTGCAAGCGTTTGCCAAATTCGGCGTGATGAAACAATTTATCTACCAAGCTTTTTTGATGGTGAACGAGTAATCTTTCAATAAAATAAACATTTTCCCTCTCTTCTTTGCAAGCGGCTATTGCTCTTTCTTCTATGTTGTTAAACACGCCTGCCCAAATTTCTATAAGGATTTTTGCAATATCATTTTCTTTGTATATATCTTCGTATTTATCAATGTATTTCTTTACCTGTTCTTTGTTTTTATTTTGAATATAATACATTAGGGCTAAATTGTACATTGAGTTTACATTTCCTTTTTCACTTGCTTGCAAATGGAATTTTTCTGTCAGGTTGTATTTTTCTTGATAAAAATAAATATCCGCTAAAGTGGCATCCTTCCAACCATCATCATTTTCAATTGAATTTGCTAAATTTTCTGCTTGTTGATATTTTTTCTGTTCAATACAAATTTTAATTTTGCTTGCAATATCTCTTACCGTTTCGGGCAAGTGTATCAAATTATTATTCAAAGAATTTTTCAAATTTGTTCTTGTAAGTTCTATTATTTCATCACGGACAAAAATACCTATGTGTTTACTTTGAGCCAATCCTTTGGAAAGCATAAGCGCTTCTTTTCCTGAAATTTTTCTTGTTATTAAATTTTCAATATGTTGCTGTGCAATAGTTTGTAATTCGTGTTTGTCGTACCAACTTTCAAGAAACTCACTCATCCAGCGGGCTTTGCGTTTTTGGTCGGGATTGCCTTGCGTAACTATCAGCCACATATTAAAAAAACGTTCGGCAATGCGGTAAAGATTGTTGCGTTTGTCGGTAGCGATGGTTTCTACTATCTTTTTGTCGGTCAGCATATTTAAATCAGCAGCAACACGTTTGCTTTCCATTCGACATTGCTCGGCAATTTCTTTTGTGGATACTGCTTGCCACATAAACGCCATTTCGAGAATTATTTTACGCATCGGTGCAGTCAGATTGAGCAGTCGCTCTTGATACAAAGGCGTAACTTCGTCCATTACTTTTTTCAAAAAGTCCGCTTCCATCGGTTTTTCCGTTTGCAGCACTAATTCCAGAAAAAACCGCATCGTTCTCGGCAATCCATCGGTAAGCAAACGAATATTTTCTACTTTTCCCGGATGTTTTTCCAAGAAATCTTTAATTTTTTGTTTTTTCTTTTCATCAAAATCCAACGCATCGCTCCAATGGTTGAGCAAGAGAAAGGTTTCGTCTTTGGTTAATGTTTCCAAACGATGACGGCGGAAAAATTCATAAAAAGGCTGGTCGTGTCGCCAAAAATGCTCGTCCATTCGAGTACTCGCGGCAATCAAAACAAGGTCGTTGTAATTAATAAGTGTTTCGCGCAAGAGATTTCCGTCATCGGTAAAATTTCCGACAATTCTATCGAAATTATCCAAAAGCAACACGGCTTTTTTCTTTTTAGCGATACAAAAACTATGAATTTCGCTGTACAAATAGCGCGTGTATGCTTGTTCGCCGTCAAATTTCGAAAAACTTTTTATTTCGTATTTTTCTTCACAATATAATTCTTGCAAAACTTGTTCCCACAAATCCATTAAGCGATAAATTCCTGCTTGCTCTTCTGCCAAATTAACAGGAATATATTTTGTGTTTAATTTTTCGTTTTCCGCAATTTCTACTTCAATGCGTTTGAGTAAGGTAGATTTTCCGCTTCCGCGCCTTCCCAAAATAAGTTCGTGCTGAATAGAATCGCCTTTTTTTCGTTTTTCCAACGAGGAAATAATCGTTTCATATTCTGCTTTCCGAACAAGAAAATTTGCCTTAATACTTTCGGGATTATCGGCATTTGCATTTTGATAAATTGATAACATAATATTTGGAGTTAGTAAGTTTGTATAGATATTAATTTATTTCTTTTCGCCATCAATAGCATTAACGAGTAATTTATCATTTGTTCACTCTTTGAATAGCATTTTGTTTTTCGTCTAAATCTTGC
>Ga0123355_10022279_pt1 | contig 10156 bp, 10 predicted proteins | sample TergutEmb28metaG_3_FD_89872 | JGI IMG/M metagenome (GOLD analysis project Ga0123355, IMG submission 89872) | Embiratermes neotenicus P1 segment gut microbial communities from Petit-Saut dam, French Guiana - Emb289 P1 | ecosystem: Host-associated > Arthropoda: Insects > Digestive system > Gut ... | reverse complement strand
GTGTTGTGTGGTGTGGTGTGGTGTGGTGTGGTGTTGTGTGGTGTGGTGTGGTGTTGTGTAGTGTGGTGTTGTGTGGTGTGGTGTAGTGTGGTGTGGTGTGGTGTGGCGTGGTGTTGTGTGGTGTTGTGTGGTGTAGTGCTGTGTGGTGTGGTGTTGTGTGGTGTGGTGTGGTGTTGTGTGGTGTTGTGTAGTGTGGTGTGGTGTAGTGTGGTGTGGTGTGGTGTGGCGTGGTGTTGTGTGGTGTTGTGTGGTGTAGTGCTGTGTGGTGTGGTGTTGTGTGGTGTAGTGTGGTGTGGTGTTGTGTAGTGTGGTGTTGTGTAGTGTGGTGTTGTGTGGTGTTGTGTTGTGTGGTGTAGTGTAATGTGTGGTGTGGTGTAGTGTGGTGTGGTGTTGTGTGGTACGGTGTGGTGTGGTGTTGTGTGGTGTTGTGGTGTAGTGTGGTGTGTGGTGTGGTGTGGCGTAGTGTTGTGTGGTGTGGTGTTGGGTGGTGTGGTTTGGTGTGGTATGGCAATGGAAACACTTCTGATAAACACACTGCCCATAATGTAGTTATAAACGTAACTTTGAGGAGCTTTACGTAATCATTGTTAACGTGCAAAAGCAATAAGTGTTACATATTCTGAGTGTGTTTATATCCGTAACCTTATTTATCAAGCATTCAAAGCGCATGCGCTGTATTATACTGCCATATGTGACCTGTCTTGTTCTACCACAGTTTTCCACTTTATCACATAAACGGTTTCATTTTCGGAAAGAAAGATAATGGACATAAAATGTGTTTTGATTTCCTCTACTGTTGTTGTCTGAAACATTTTTCACTGTACGAAGATCTGGGTGACATGTCACCATATCTGAGTGACGTGTCACCATATCTGAATGACATCACCATATCTGAGTGACATGTCACCATATCTGAGTGACATATCGCCATATGTGGGTGACATCACCATATCTGAGTGACGTGTCACAATATCTGAGTGACATCACCATATCTGAGTGACATGTCACCATATCTGAGTGACATATCGCCATATGTGGGTGACATGTCACCATATCTGAGTGACATATCGCCATATGTGGGTGACATGTCACCATATCTGAGTGACACATCACCATATCTGAGTGACATGTCACCATATGTGTACACATATCGGTCTTCATGTGAACCACTCGCTATTTTATCATATTTTAATCACAAGCCTATTTTCTCAGCGGATTTTCAAAGAAAGCTCAAATACCAAATTTATCGAAAATCCGTGAAGTTGGAGCCAAGTTGTTCCGTGCGGACAGACAGACAGACAGGCGAAACTAATAGTCAAGTTTTAAAGGTTTGCAAGTACGCCTAAAAGTGATAGAATTGAGGTTAAACAGTTGTCACAAATATATATATGACTCAACTGGAAAGGAAATAAATTTTTCGTTATAAGATCCGATTTTTCGTTGTTATGCTCCCAAGAACCCTCCACTCATTCTGTCCTCCATCCGGTCCGCACACTCGCACTCACTCTAATACCACCTTCTCATATTCCCGTAGGAATTCCTTCTTTGTTTTTCCATACAGCTATTATGTCCAGTGTTACGTCCAGAATTTTTTGTGCGTTTCCTCTCTCGCCGATTAATATTTGGATTTTATAAAAGCGAATAATATTTCGGGTAGCTGGAGGACTCTTTACGTCCCAAGTAACGTCAGTTAACCTAAATGTAGCGATTATCGACGACACGTGCAATACACTGCAGTTCCTCCTTTTGTTCAGCCCACTCCAATATCAATACACCCGATTTCCTTCAGCCAATACGATCGCAGTTTCCTTACGACACTTTTGCTCATATTATTACGTTTTCGTCAATACATCCAGATATTGTTCGTATAGAATACACAGCTTTCTTTTCTTGTTATTTTGTTTCTTCGGGTTTTTTTGCGGGGAAAGGTTGCGTTCATCTTCTAGTGTCCTAACTTTCCATTTGTGTGAATTGCACGCGGTTCGTAATAAGTTGAAATTGATTCGATATGTCTCATACTTCCAACCGCCTTGATAGAATAGCATAGCATAGCATAGCGTAGCATAGCATAGAATAGCATTGCATAGAATAGCATAGCATAGCATAGCATAGAATAGCATAGCATCGCTTAGCGTAGCATAGCATCGCATCGCATAGAATAGCATAGCACAGCATATCATAGCATAGGATAGCATAGAATTGCATAGCATAACGTAGCATAACATAGCATAGCATAACATAGCATAGCATAGCATAGCACAGAATAGCATCGCATAGCATAGAATATCATAGCATAGAATAGCATAGCATAGAATAGCATAGCATAACATAGTATAGCGTAGCATAACATAGCATAGAATAGCATAGCATAGAATAGCATAGAATAGAATAGCATAACATAGCATAGCGTAGCATAACATAGCATAGCACAGCATAACATAGTATAGCATAACATAACATAGCATAACATAGCATAGCATAGCATAGAATAGCATAGCACAGAATAGCATCGCATAGCATAGAATAGCATAGCATAGAATAGTATAGCATAGAATAGCATAGAATAGAATAGCATAACATAGCATAGCGTAGCATAACATAGCATACAAAGCATAGCATAGCATAACATAGCATAGCCCTGTCTGTGTGCTATTTAAACTCTATCCACGTTCTGTTCCTTAACGCATGTCTCAGGCTCCTTTCATCACCCCCCATTTCTTCTTTTTTCTTCAAGCAAGTAAATTTTTCGAAAAATGTATGCTTGTGCATTAATATTTGAGATGAAATAAATAATCTTGGTATTCATTTGTGCAGAATATCTGGATTTATGTTAAAAAATTAACCGCTGTCGAGATAAATGTAAAGAGCAGTTTATTCTCACTTTATATCATGTAAAAATAAAACCTGATGAATGAAAAGTATTTCGATTATACTTTTAATGCATTTATCTCTCCATTATTGTGTAATTCAGAGAAGTGACCGTCGTCTTCTCCACCGTTCATTTTACCACTCAGTGGATTTCAATGTAAGTATAACAATTCATTTCTAAACCTGTTCTGAGTCCGTCAGAAGGGAACGAAGGTTTTTACCCCTGAATGCCTACATTAATTAATATATATTGAAATAAAATGCCAGTGTTATAAAAACTGAAGTTACAACAATTCACATGCTACAAAACATTGGCCATACTGTGTCATTGGCTGAGTAACAAGCTGACTAACTTTCTGCAGCATAGTCCCTGTAAAGTGACGGCCGTTCTGCTGCTCCACATTGTCATGCTCCTGGTCTAATACAACTCTTTTTACCCTGCCCACTGGAGTCCACCAATGGGCACTACATGGAGCAGTGAGGCGAGTCAAGTCCGTACCGCTCCTTTGTGTTTCTTTCTAGTTCATTGTTGTACAATTGTCCCATCCAAATGTACGTTCTTAGGGGCGTCTTTTTTTATTCTTAGACGAGTTCGAAAAACTCCGAAAGGCGACCATTAGCTTCGTCATGTTTGTCTGCCCATCTGTCCGTCCGTATGGAACAACTCGGCCCCCCGCTGGGCGGATATTCATGAAATTTGATATTTGAGCATTTTCTACAAACTATTTCGAGAAATTTAAGTCTTATTATAATATGAGATGAATAACGGGTACTTTCCATGAAGACCTCTGTGGATTTGTAATAGTATGTCATTCAGTTCTTACAATGAGAAATGTCCGAGACAAACATTGTACAGAAAATCAATAAAACATTTTATGTTAATTAACATTTTCCTGAAATTTATGTCTCTTAGGAGATAATGTGGAAGAGGGCTGTCCAGCCGGAGAGGCCACAGATGACAATATAACACGATGAATGTGCATAGCACGCTGGATACCTGAGGCTACAAACACACACTCAGAACAATATGTAATACTTATTGCTTTTTCACCGTTAAAATGGCTGCATTAACGCGCCTCAGTATTACACGTACATTGCCTGTCTTGTTTCATTACGAAGTTTTATACATGTTTCATCTCACATGCCTTCTATATTCCTCGCGTATTTTCACTGATATTAATTATATAATAGTCGAACGATAGGGTAGTGGAAGGATAGGGTCTAACACAATTACTGTGCAGCTAATTATTTCCTGTAATGTAAGTACAAGATAGGCTTCTCTAATTGTTTTCATTTCCCCAGTAAATTACTGCCTGTGTACCCGGATTGCGGTTATATAACGCTGCAGCCTCTCGCTAGTTCAGCCAATTGCTACAACACTTTATCTTTGGCGGTTCCTGGGGTCGAGGTCACGTGCTACAAAATATATGTTTGGTTTTAATCCAGATGGTATGAGATGAGCACACGTAAGGATTAACTTGCTTTCCGCTTTCCCTCCAAGTGTCACACTCAATCATGGACTTACTCTAAATAAGTTAAATTTTAAATTCTGTACCATACACCATGGGTCCGCAACCCGCGGCCCGGCAGGATGTATTATGCGGCCCACGGCCACATTTGTAAACTGTGTATATACTACAAGAATGACAGAAGAATTTAGGCTGTTAGGTACGCCACTGATTGCCATTTTTCCTCGTGAGGCCCGCGAAACAGCCCACAATAACACGTGTGACATTTACCATGAGAAGGCTGCAGACCGTGTTGTATGAATGCATTTCTGTACCGCAAGCTAATGTAATCTGTTGACTGCTGGCGAATGTGGGTTGAGTCTGGCTAAAGATTCAGCTGTTCTTCGGGGATGTTATACTGTATCGTTGGGTACGCAGTTCTGCACGTTTCGAAGGCACGACAAAAGTCCGAAGTGTCTGCAGCTACTCACCCAACGACACGGCGTAGGAACTGAATCTTCAGCACAGTGCGGTCTTGGCGTCAGATCTGGAGTCTGGATGAATGTGGGTGGAAAAAAAGAATGAATGGGGTGATGTGTGCATGCCCACGTGATATATGTGATTGTATCGTACTTTTGGTTACGTGACTTGCTTGGGAGAAACGGGAAGTGTAAACACAAACTTGAAGATAAGGAACCACAAGAGTGATGCCGGCCTGTGTCAGCCATGCTGTAGCAATGTTGTGTGGTAGGTGCAGGATTCGTCTACTGAGGACGTGGTGCAGTGGCGGGTTTTTGTTAACTGGGTAATGAGCTTCCAGCTGCAGTGACAGTAGGGGAAGTTATTGTATCAGCTGAGCGACTGTAAGCTCCTCAATAGTGTCTCTTCTCCATGACGTTTGTTAGTCTCCAATGACGTACGTAATGCTTCTTTTAAAGTAAATTTCCGAATTTACAAGCAGAAGACGCAGGACTGTCTCCATACAAACTGTCTCCATACAAACTGTCTCCATACAAACTCTCTACATACAAACTGTCAGTATCCCATCATAAATACAGAATATCCACTCAGTATCTGCCTCTCTCTGCAACCGAATCAGTTCAAGGACAGTTCTTCCCCAGAACCTAAGAGCTCCTCTGACAGTCAAGAAATTTATCGCATAAAAAAATGTGGGTGTTCATTACCGTGTTCACAACAGCCTACAAATATTCCTATCCACGGTACACACTGTCATGTCCTGTTTCTTTGAGCTACATTTTAATATTATTCTCTAATCTGCGCCTGCGTGTTTCAAGTGTCCCCTTTGTTTCAGATTCCCCCACCATATACCTATTACGTATTTGTCTTCTTCCCTTTTGTGTATGTGTCTATATTTATATATTTCTTTTTGTTTTCCGCATACAACAGTATGACTAATTTCGATTCAGAATTACATTTGAAACTACGATTTTTTGTATTAAGTATATATTTACGTTTTTACGGCACTGTTGTCCATCCAGATGCCCTTCTCATACGCGACAACACAACATTCACTAATAAATAAGCATATCAATATTTTCAGTGGGATTCAAACCCATAATCCCAGTATTTTGAACATCGCAAAATTATACCCTTTGCACATATTGCAGCCAGTGTGTTCACTTGCAGATTTTGAATATTACACATAGCTGAAATGATCAAGTGAAAGAGAGCAAGGTTTCAGATATTTTATATGGCCATATAAATAGCTTTGCTGAAGAAATCCCTTTTAAAGTGTCTGCTGTGGCTACATTTTGAAACTAGATGTATATTATGTTGTGGGATAGGTCATGGGTTCGTTTTTAGAAACTGCATATTTAGAGTTTAAAGGTTCTAGTTCCATGTTGCAGAATTTCACACTTCAAACACTTGGAGCACTTTCAACTTTGAAATTACAAAGATCTGTTGTTCCAGACACAACTTCTTCTCTGCATCTCCAGTTTTCCGATTAAGTCCTCTGTGAAACAAATTTGCCATTCCTGCACTTTGCTATTTATATTATAACTTGAAACTTCTACGGGGTGTGTTGGAAGGGGTGGGGTACTTCACTCGACTAAGAACGATTTTTCTAATTATTGCATATATTTTGGTAAAAAAGAAAAGTCTGTACTTGCATGCCAGCAATCGCACGCCATATGGCGAGGTTCTTGTGAAGTCGAAAGTTTTTGTAAGTTTGAACGGGCTGTCTGTATCGCCTGAATACGAAGTGGTTCTTAAGTAATCCGTTGTCTGAACGTTTGTTATTTCACATTAGCATAAATGTATATGGTGTTTTATGGAGAACTGAACCTAACTAAAATACGCTAATGTTTTCAGACGCTGAATATGTACATGTAATTGAACGGTTACGGCCAGGAACTGGGCAAGAACTGTCTGCTTTAGACACTTCATGCTAAAGAATGTTTCCCTTCATTTGACTCTGTTTCTTCCTCCTACCTTTTTATTTGCATGCCTAATGGGACTTTATATTATATTTATATTAATAACTTGGATGATATACCTGATATCTGAATAGCTCAGTAAGTGCAGTGACTAGGCTACTGTCCGATCGGCCGGGATTCCATTCCTCGTAGGGCAGAGATTCTTCTTTTTGACACCGTGTCTTGTGTTTGTGTCAGGGTAACCTTTATTTGTCAACACAAGACCCCTCTACCTCTACGTTAACAGCCACATAATTGTCCTTTAACTAAATTTTACATTTTTCATTCCGTGCATTATGAGACATTTATTAGAATGTAGGCCAACAAAATGGCCACACTGCGTTATAATTGAAATAGTGTTTCAATATGCGTAAATTACTACGTGTTTCGGTCCCCACTGGACCGTCATCAGGGAGTACACAGCGGTATAAAAAATCATGTGACCTTATCATCATCTCCTGTATGGTGAACATCGTTCGTACATCGACGTATGATTTATAGAGACGGATTGTGCGCTGAAATGATAAAATCTTAAATTGGTAAAATTTATAAAATATATTAGGCCGTTACAATTTGTGTATAAAAGTGGTTATAAACCGTGTTAAAATAAGAGAAGTGCAATACAGATGTCATAAAATGTAACCATAAATGTTACAGATATAGAGCGACAGTCACGCTACATACCGGTAATTAGAGCAACCTGTCAGTTGCAGTGAGTGCACGGCACTAAGGCGCGGAACATTAGTGCGGTGACCTCACTCACACTTCCTCGTAGTTCACTTGATTATAGCAACATGTGTAGCTGACCCAATTGAAATCCTCACTTTTGCTGCTTAGAAGTAATGAATATTGTAGCATAACTTACTGGTTAGAGCGGGGTGTATTTTATATTTTGTACAAGCCATGTGGAATAATAAACGACGGTAAACAGCTTCAGGAAATATGCACAAAAAAACAATTTACATTTCTGTTTTTATATATGACAATCTCCAGACGCTTTGGATCTAAAATAAAACAATATCCAGTGTCTGCAATCCAACACGTTTATCTCCATTATTTAGATGAGCACAACTGAAACCAGCCCATATGTTCTTAAATTCCAAACTTTTCGCTGCCCTTTAAGATAGTGCAGTCTGTATCAGGGTTAAACGACACAAAACAGAGCTTCTTACCAACACGGCAAGGACGTAAAACGTTTCTCTCTTGTACTGAAGAGTCATTCAAATTAAAAATATCTCCTTTTGATTTCAAGGGAGTCTTATATTCCAATACTAAGGAAATAATGAAACATTATATACTTCACCTTTTATCTACGATGTATTATAAACATGCCACCTACATTTACATATACAATTCGCAGATTCTTATTAATCTCTCACTCCTAGTTTATAGACGCATTTACGATTACATATACGCAAAGCGCCGTCGTGTCTGTTCGTATGTCTGCATGTAATGTTGGGTCTCCCAATAGGGGGATTTTTTCAAATTTTTTTATCTGGCGTTTTTACTCAAATTTGACCCCGCGTTGTGAGCATGGTTAACATATGATAAAAAAAACATAAAACTTACATGGAGACAGACAGACATACATGTATTTATGATATTATCTTGCCGTGATTTGCCTTCCCAATTAAGGAAAACTGTATTGTGTGCGCTCTTTGAGTGCAGGGCAAGGAAGAGTTCATTATCTGAAGGTAACATTCGGCGTCGTCGATTGCAAACCCCGCAGTTTGCAAGATACATAAAAGACTTGTGACGTCCCGCCATTTACAGCGTATCTCTTATGATAGACTGTAGATCTGTCGATAAAGTGTGAGAAAACAACTGATGTTTTGTGCGAATTGGAACGTCGCGCTTCAAATACCCGCATGTTTGGTCCGTTTCTTGAAAGTCTTCACGAGCTTACTATGTAGGGACCCCGATGGGACGAACGAACCAGAAGTGGTACGCTGTGTAGACATTTTATGGCTTGTGTCCCAGTTTGTTGTGTACATTTTTTAGACCTATGTACTCGTATTTCTTCGTTTGCTTGTGCACTCTTAGGGCGTTACGGAACCTGTATGACCTGTTATTTCTTCGTTTGAATAAATTCCGTTGTATTATACTTGGAGGGTTTGTCGTTGGCGGAAAGTGTGTCCTATTTTATGCTGCAGGTCAGCACCACACGGATACCGGGTGTTGCTTCTCGTGGCATCATTGTGCTCACTGACTTCCAGTATGCGATGAGATAGTTCAGCACAGTGATAACTAGTGCGCGGTGCCTCAGTGTGCCTCACTGTGTCTGACAGTGGTGCAGTAACATCCATTCAGTTCGGCAGGGACAGGAACTTTTCTTTTCGCTACTGCAATCCGACTTTCTCCTGATGAACCCCTTCTCCTACGAAGTGGCTAGCTTCTGGCTAGTGCCGACATTTCAATCACGCGGATCCTCACGTTCGTGCCCCCGCGTCTTCTCGACGTGACGATTAAGGACAGTGTAACTTCACACGTGTACATTTCGGTGTAGACAGCAATACCCTTTTCCCCGTGCAGCCACGGACTGTTTTGTCATAAGGTGTATTTCTGTGATGACGAAGGAACTGCATTAGTTCTGCTCGTCTGCTGTGCTTGTGTTTGTGTGTGGGCTGTCTATCTCTCCGTACAGTGTGGCGAGAGGTAACGCAGCGCCAGACGCAACAGGCGTCTACTTCAAACTGACGCTAATAGTACATTGAAATGTAATGCAATACCAGAGCTTGATATGCGTCATGTTACTGCCATATCCTTTTATCTGTTGTTGGTATGAAATGCATGAAAGGAAGGTTTACTGGAGTGGTCGTGTGTGTCTGTCCGTCTGTATTTCCGAAGTTTCGAAGTCTGTAGCTCTTTGGCCGATTTGGATCACATTTCGTATCAACGTTGTGCCTGTTTGTCCTTGCATAGTGCCTGTTAACCTTTCGGCGCCGGAATTCTTTTTTTCAATTTTAGCACATTCTGTATATAAAATGTGAATAATACAGAAACCAAATACGTTAGAATTATGAAACAAACTGCATTTTGAAGAGAAAAAAGCGGAGAGTATATACCATGTTTAAAATATTCAGTATCTGTATTTGTTGAATAAATATATAAAATGCAACGTTTAGGGGTTAGCGGTGCGGTACGACCACTATAGTGGTCGTTAGGCGTCAAAGGGTTAAAGTGGCTCCATCTGTAGGTATGTTAGTCTATACACACGGGAAAAGCGAGAACATAAACACAATAATTTTGTATAAATCAGTGTTCCATAATTTTGTGATAAATTCTTGTTTTTAAGCTTTCGCCGTGTTCTAAATGTAATTTGTTCCTTTTTGGGTAATTCCCCGGCGTCTGAGTTCTAATTGCCGACGTTTCGGAACTCACTATCGGTTCCATCTTCATAGG
>Ga0123355_10022278_pt1 | contig 10156 bp, 9 predicted proteins | sample TergutEmb28metaG_3_FD_89872 | JGI IMG/M metagenome (GOLD analysis project Ga0123355, IMG submission 89872) | Embiratermes neotenicus P1 segment gut microbial communities from Petit-Saut dam, French Guiana - Emb289 P1 | ecosystem: Host-associated > Arthropoda: Insects > Digestive system > Gut ... | reverse complement strand
AACGGGTTCGCTCCCGCCCAGAACGGGTTCGCCCCCGCTCAGTACGAGACGGCCTACGAGACCGCGCAGTCCGAACCGGTCGCGGGATGGCAGGCGGACGCACCCGTGCTGCCCAACTGGCGGTTCACGCCGGGGGCCGGCATGCCGGCATCACACAGCGAGACAGCGGCCGGGCTGCCCCAGCGTGTCCCGCGGGCCAGCGCTTTTCCGGGCGTGGCGGGCGCCTTCGGGACTCCGCCCGGCGGATTCGCTGTCCCGCCGGGTGAGTTCGGCCCTGAGCCCGGCGGGTACGCCGGACCGAACGACGCCACGGGCGGCTACCCCAGCTTGTCGGAGCAGCGGGCCTGGGCGTCGGCGTGGGGCGCGGGAGAGAGCGACTCGCCGGTCTTCGGTGCGCGGACCGGGCCGGATCACGTGCAGGAACCCCAGCGGCGCTCGCCGGAGGCGGCGCGCAGCCGGATGACCGGGTTCCAGCTTGGCAGCCGCGACGCGGCGCAGGCAGGGCGGACGTCTAGCTGGACATCATCCGCAGGAGAGGAGCCGAGCCGATGACCGGCCCGTACCGCCAGGACCTGAACTGGCTAGTCACCGACTTCACCACGCGCGTCCAGGATGTATCGCACGCGATCGTGGTCTCGGCCGACGGGGTCCCACTCGCCCTGTCGGCTGGCATCCCGCCGCAGGCGGTTGAGCAGTTCTCGGCCATCACCTCGGGACTGACCAGCCTTATCAGGGGCGCGGCGCAGATCATGGAGGCGGGAATCCCCACCCAGGCGCTGGTGGAAATGGACCGCGGGCTGATGTTCGTGAAGGCGATCAGCGACGGCTCGAGCCTCGCGGTACTGACCGCACCGGAATGCGACACCCGCCAGGTCTCCTATGAGATGACGCTGCTCGTTGAGGCCGTCGGCGAGCTGCTCACCCCAGCCGCCAGGGCCGAGGTCTAGGCATTCAGCTAGTACTCGGGGACGGTTGAGGCTTCCTGGAGGCAGTAGCCACATCATGCCAGTGACGATTGTCACGGTAGTGACGTGAATGGCTGATGGTTTCGGATTACATCGGCGTCAGCACTGGAAGTCCTCCCGGTAAGCTGAGCCATCCGGCGCAAGTTGCCGGCACAGCGTCCAGGCCGGGTTAAAATCCAGCCTGACGCAGGCGTCGTACAGGCGAACAACCGCTCCTTTGTGTGCACACCCGGTTACCCGACGGTGAACTCTGGAGAGGTATGTCGCGCGGCGTTTGGGTTCGTTGTCAATGCGATGGGAGTTGGAATGCGTGTCCTAGTTCTCGGCGGTGATGGTTTCTGCGGCTGGCCAACATCGTTGTACCTGTCAGACCGCGGACACGACGTCACCATCCTTGACAACCTGTCCCGCCGGAAGATCGACGTCGACCTCGAGGTTGACTCGCTCACCCCGATCGTGCCGGTCGGCGAGCGGCTCCGCGCCTGGCGCGAGGTCTCCGGCCGCGAGATCGGGTTCGTCAGCGTCGACCTGGCCACCGAGTACGACCGGCTGGCAGCCACCCTGCGCGAGCTGCGCCCGGACGCGATCGTGCACTTCGCCGAGCAGCGCGCCGCGCCGTACTCCATGCGCACCGAGAAGACCAAGCGGTACACCGTCGACAACAACGTGCGCGCCACGCACAACCTGCTCACCGCGATCGTGGACACCGGCGTCGACGCGGCGATCGCGCACCTCGGCACCATGGGCGTGTACGGGTACGGCTGGTCAGGTACCGCGCCGATCCCCGAGGGGTACCTGACCGTCAAGGTACCGACCCCGGACGGCGACCTGGAGCGGGAAATCCTGCACCCGGCCAACCCCGGGTCGGTCTACCACATGACCAAGACGCTCGACCAGCTCATGTTCGCGTTCTACGCGAAGAACGACGGGCTGCGCATCACTGACCTGCACCAGGGCATCGTCTGGGGCACGCAGACCGAGCAGACGATCCGGGACGAGCGGCTGATCAACCGGTTCGACTACGACGGCGACTACGGCACCGTGCTGAACCGGTTCCTCATGCAGGCCGCCATCGGCCACCCGCTGACGGTGCACGGCACCGGCGGGCAGACCCGCGCGTTCATCCACATCAAGGACACCGTGCGCTGTATTGAGATCGCGATCTCCAACCCGCCCACGGCCGGCTCCAAGCCGATGGTGCTCAACCAGATCACCGAGACCCACCGGGTGCTCGACCTGGCCAAGCTGATCTCCGACATCACCGGCGCGGAAATCGCCCATCTGCCGAACCCGCGGGTCGAAGCCGAGGAGAACGAGCTCGTTGTGCGCAACGACCAGTTCCTCGCCCTGGGTCTTGAGCCGACCACGCTGTCGGAAGGCCTGCTCAGCGAGGTCAAGGACATCGCCGGCAAGTACGCGCACCGCGCGGACCTGCGCAAGATCATCGCCCGGTCGGTGTGGAAGCGCGGCATGGAGACCTCAGCTGACCTGCTGACGTCGCTGCCCGGCAACGAGGCCTGACCTCCTGGCGTGCGTAGTGGCTGGGGGCGGATTCGCCCCCAGCCATTACCTTTGGGCAATCATGACAACGATGGACATCTTCAGCGCAATTGCGTAGTACGCTAGTGCGCGACCCCGAAATCGTCCGAGGATCTCATGCCCGTACGTGCTGTCTCCGCGGCGACGCAGCAGCTACCGGCGGAACCGAACGAGTTCATCGGCCGGGCGGCTGAACTGCACTTTCTGTCTACGCTCATCGGCGGGACTCAGCTCATCACGCTGGTGGGCCCGGCGGGCGTGGGCAAGACCCGGCTGGCGTTGCGCGCCGCCGCGCAGGCCGAGCCGTCATTTGCGGACGGTGCGTGCCTGGTAGAACTGTCGGCGCTTCGCGATCCGCTGCTGCTCGCGAATACGGTCGCCGACCGCCTCGGACTCGCCGAGCAGTCAGCGGCCTCGCGACGCGACGCCGTCATCGGCCACTTGCGCGACCGGCACCTGCTGCTCATCCTCGACGCCTGCGAGCACCTCATCGACGGAGTCGCCGAACTCGCCGAGGCCGTGCTCGCGGTAGCGCCCGGGGTAACCCTTGTCGCCACCAGCCGCGAGCCGCTCGACGTGGCCGGCGAGCACTGCCTGTTCGTCGCCCCGCTCCCGGTGCGCGCCTCCGGCGGCCGGATCACCCCAGACTCGGTCGAGCTATTCGTCCGGCGGGCGGGTCGCACCATCGGCGGGTTCGCCGTCACCGAAGAAAACGGCGCGGACGTGCTGCGGGTCTGCCAGCTGCTCGAGGGCATCCCGCTCGCCATCGAGCTCGCCGCCATGCAGCTCGCCAGCCTGCCGGTCGGCGAACTCGCCGACCGGCTCGAGCGCCGGCTGCCCTTGCTCCGCGACAGCCGCGGCGGCAGCACCGGGCACCCGACGTTGCGCGAAGCGGTCGGCTGGTCCTACGAGCTGTGCACGTCAACCGAACAGGCCCTGTGGGCACGGTTGTCGGTGTTCCAGGACGGATTCGACCTGGACGCCGCCGCGGAGGTGTGCGCCAGCGCTACGCTGCCCAGCCACCAGGTCCGCGAGACGATGATCCAGCTGGCCGGCAAGTCGGTGGTCCGCCCGAGCCACACGCGGTACCTGATGCTGGACACCATCCGCGAGTTCGGCGCCGAGCGTCTCGCCGCTTCGGGGAGCGAGACCGCCGTCCGCGACCGGCACGTCGCCCGGCACCTGGCCAAGGCGCGGCACTTCCGTGAGCATTTCCTCGACGACGAGCAGCTGACGCTCATCGGCGAGCTGCGCAGTGAGCATGCCAACCTGCGCGCCGCCCTGGCCTACACACTGGCAGACGGGGCAGGGCGGAGTCACAGCACGGTCGAGGGCGCAGAGATCGCCGTCGGGCTGGCCGGCTACTGGCAGGCCGCCTGCCTGCAGCGGGAAGGCATGTACTGGCTCGACCGGGTGCTCGACCAGTTCCCCGCGTCCGGTCCCGAGCGCGCGGAGGCGCTTGCCGTGCGCTGTTACCTGGGAACGACCGCGGGCCAGGCCGCGGAAGCGGCGGCCGACGGCCGGGAAAGCGTGCGGCTGGCAACCGAACTTGGCGATGAGGCGATCGCCGCCCGCGGTTGCCTGTTCCTCGCCCACGCGCTCTCGGTGACCGGTGAATTCGGGGCGGCGACGGAGGCCGGGGCCGAGGCGGAGACGCTGCTGCGGCACTGCGGCGACCGGGTTGGGCTGCTCATCCTGCCGGCCCATATGGCCCACCTGCACCAGCTCGCCGGGAACCTCGCCGAGGCCGACACGTGGTACCGGCGCGGTGTCGAACTCTTCGGGCCGACACGGGAGCGGTGGCTGACCGGCTGGCTGCACCTGATCGGCGGCTTCACCTTCCTTCAGCTGCCGGGGCGGGAAGCGGACTGCGCCCGTGCCTTCCAGCTGGCCCTGGCGGCCAAGCACGAAGCCGGGGACATCGTGGGTACCGGCTACGCGCTGGAGGCCCTCGCCGGGCTGGCCGCGCGGACCGGCCGGAATCGCCGGGTCGGCTGGTTGCTCGGCGCCGCGGACCCGGTGTGGCAGCGGGCCGGTGCCGTGCTGAGCAACAGCCCGTCACTCGTGGGACTGCACGAACTGGTCCGCGGGCAGACGCGCGAGGCGCTCGGCGCAGCGACGTTCGACGCGCTGTTCAGGCGGGGTGCCGCGCTGACCCTCGACCAGGCCGTGGCGCTCGCGATCGACGACGCCGACGAGGTGCCGGGCGGCGCCCGCCCGTGACAGGCTGGTGTTACAGCTTGGCGCGTTACAGGTTGCCGCGCTTTTCCTGCTCGCGCTCGATCGCCTCGAACAGCGCCTGGAAGTTGCCCTTGCCGAAGCCGAGCGAGCCATGCCGCTCGATGAACTCGAAGAACACCGTCGGGCGGTCGCCGACCGGCTTGGTGAAGATCTGCAGCAGGTAGCCGTCCTCGTCCCGGTCGACGAGGATGCCGCGGGACCGGAGCTCTTCGACCGGGACCCGGACCCGGCCGATCCGCTCCCGGAGCACCGGGTCGGTGTAGTAGGAGTCAGGCGTCGCGAGGAACTGCACACCGCGCTCGCGCAGGGTGTCCACGGTGGCCAGGATGTCGGGCGTCGCCAGGGCCAGGTGCTGCACGCCCGGGCCCCGGTAGTACTCGAGGTACTCGTCGATCTGGGACTTCTTCTTGCCGACGGCCGGCTCGTTCAGCGGGAACTTCACCCGGTGGTTGCCGTTGGCGACCACCTTGCTCATCAGCGCCGAGTACTCGGTGGCGATGTCATCCCCGATGAACTCGGCCAGGTTGGTGAACCCCATGACCCGGTGGTAGAACTCGACCCACTCATCCATCTGGCCGAGCTCGACGTTGCCGACCACGTGGTCGAGCGCGACGAAAGCCGGCGTGCCCGCCGGACCGGTCCGGGCTACGTAGCCCGGGAGGTAGGGCCCCCGGTACCGGGAGCGGTCGACAAGCGTGTGCCGGGTATCGCCGTAGGCGGCGAGCGCCGCCATCCGCACCGTCCCGTGCGAGTCGCTCACGTCGTGCGGCTCGCTGAGGATCCGCGCCCCGGCTGCCCGCGCGTGCGCGACGCAGCGGTCCACGTCTGGCACCTCGAGCGCCACATCCATGACCCCGTCGCCGTGCGCGCGGTGGTGGTCGGCGATCGCGCTGTCCGGTGCCACGGCACCCTTGATCACGAACCGCACCGACCCGGCCCGCAGCACGAAGCCGTGATGGTCACGGTTTCCCGTCTCCGGGCCGGAGTAAGCCTCGAGCGACATCCCGAACGCCAGCTGGAAGTACAGTGCTGCCTGCGTCGCGTTCCCCGCCGCCCAGACGATCGCGTCCCAGCCCGCGACTGGGAACGGGTCGCGGCTGATGTCGTGCGCGACGACCCCTGTCAGCGCGTCGGAGCTGGTCAGTTCGGTAGTCACTGGCATTTGTGTCTCCCCGGTGTTGAAGGTGAGAGGGATCAGAGAGCAGAAGCTTCACTCATCAGAACGAACCGATGCTTCACTAGGCAACCACTGGCTTCTGTGGTAGTCAGACAGGACATTATGTGGAGGATCAGCGGCAATCTTCGATGCAGACTGCCTAGTTATCCGGAGAAGTGGTGGACATGCCCGACTTGGACGCACTCGACCTCGCGCTGCTCACCGCGCTCAGGGAGAACCCGAGGGCGGGGGCGCTGGCGCTGTCCCGGCTGACCCGGGTGGCGCGGGCAACCGTGGACTCGCGGCTGCGCCGCCTTGAGGAATCCGGGGTGATCACCGGATACGGTCCGGACCTCGACCTGGCCGCGGCCGGCTACGGCGTGCTCGCGTACGTCACGCTGGAGATCGCCCAGGGCGCCCTGGAGCAGGTCAAGTCCGATCTGGCCGCGATTCCCGCGGTCCTCGAGGCCTATGCCATCACCGGGTCGGCCGACGTGATCTGCAAGGTCGCGGCGACCTCCCACGCCGACCTGCAGCAGGTGCTGCTGCGCATCGACGGATCGGCCTCGGTCGCGCGCTCGACGAGTGCGATCGCGCTGTCCGAGGTGATCGCCCCGCGCGATCTTGAGCTGCTCGCGTCCCGCGAATTCGCGCCCGCCCCGCGCTCTCCCGCGTTCCGCTGAAGCTGCCTAGTGGTGGTCGGCCAGGCCCGCCCAGGGCGGGGCGGCGCCTGCCTCTCCCACGTTCGCTGCCAGCTTGCCGAGCAGTGCGGTCAGCGTGGCCACGTCGGATTCGGTGAGGCCGGCGTTCAGCCTTGCGTCGAAGGTGATCGCGGCGTCGCGCAGCCGGACGAAGGCCTTCTCGCCCGCTTCGGTCAGCCCGACGACCTGAACCCTGCGGTTTGACGTGTCGCGGGTGCGGGTGATCAGCCCGGCGGTGTCCATCGCGGACAGGTGATGGGTCAGCGTGGCCTCGGTGATGCCGACCGCCTCGGCAAGCTCGCGCTGGGTGCCTGGCCTGCGGATCTTCAGGTTGAGCAGGATCAGCCAGACCGGCAGCGAGCCGCCCGCCTCGGACATCGCTTCGTCGAAGGCACGTCCGACGGAGCGGGCGGCCTGGTTCAGGCGCAACCCGATCGGGACGGGAAACGGCTCTGGCATGGGCATGCCCGCAAGCGTATCACTACGCATCGATGTCTAAGTGTTTGACATCTAATTCTTCGACATCTAAGCTCGGCGTCAGAAGCTGATGAAGGCCAAGAGCCGACGAAGGGGATGCGATGAGCGAGTACGCCATCGAAGTGCAAAACCTCCGGAAGACGTTCGGGCAGTTCACCGCCCTGGACGGGCTGAGCTTCGGCGCCGCGCCCGGGTCGGTGCTCGGCCTGCTCGGGCCGAACGGTTCGGGTAAGACCACCACCGTCTCGATCCTGTCCACGGCGCTGCGGCCCGACGGCGGCCGGGCCACCGTGCACGGCCTGGACGTCGTGGCCGACGCCGCGCAAGTCCGCCAGGTGATCGGACTCGCGGGCCAGTTCGCGGCCGTTGACCCGAACCTGACGGGCAGGGAGAACCTCACGCTGATCGGCCGGCTATCCCGGGTCGGGCGCCGGCAGGCCCGGACCCGGGCCGGTGAACTGCTCGACAGCTTCGGCCTCAGCGACGCCGCCGACCGGCTGGCCCGCACCTACTCGGGCGGGATGCGGCGGCGGCTCGACGTGGCCGCGGCGCTGCTGCACAGGCCGCCGGTGCTGTTCCTGGACGAGCCCACCACCGGCCTTGACCCGGAGAGCCGCTTCGCGCTCTGGGACGCCGTGCGAGACCTGTCCAGGTCCGGCACGACGGTGCTGCTCACCACCCAGTACCTGGAGGAGGCGGACGCGCTGGCCGAACGAGTGGTGATCATCGCGGCCGGCCACGTAGCCGACACCGGCACCCCCGCCCAGCTCAAGGCACGCTTCGGCACGGTGCTTTTCGACCTCGGCTTCGGCGCGCCGGGCGACGCGGAGAGCGCCTCGATGGCGCTCGCCGCGCGCGGATATGTGGCCGAACGGACCGGCGCGACCCTGCGGGTCCGCTCTGACTCCGGTTCGGGCGCGGTCACCGGCGTGCTGCGGGCCCTGGACCACCAGGCCCCTGACCCGGTGTCAGTCGCGGTCCGCGAACCGACCCTCGACGACGTGTTCCTCACCCTGACGCAAGGAGGAAAGCCAGCATGACCGCAGCTTCCCCTGCCACTGGCGCGCTCAGGCAGCGCCCCGCCAAGCATGGCCAGCCGCTCGGGGACCGCGTCGCGGGCGCGTTCTTCGACACCCTCGACGTCACCTGGCGGAACCTGCTGACGCTGCTGCGCACCCCGCAGGCGCTGATCTTCGCGACCATCCAGCCGATGATCTTCGTGCTGCTGTTCAGGTACGCGTTCGGCGGCGCGATCCGGGTCCCCGGCACCAGCTACGTCGACTACCTGATGCCAGGCGTCTTCGCGCAGTCGGTCGCCTTCGGCGCGATCGGCACCGCGGTCGGCCTGGCGGGCGACCTTCGCTCCGGTCTGCTCGTCCGCTTCCGCACGCTGCCGATGTCCCGCATCGCGGTGCTGGCCGGCCGCACCGTCGCCGACCTGGCCCGCAACCTGGTTGTCGTGGCGGTGATGATCGGCGTTGGCTTCGCCGTCGGGTTCCGCAGCACGAACGGGGCGGCCGGCCTGTTCGCCGCGCTCGCCCTGGTGGTCGCGTTCGCGTACGCGGCGTCCTGGGCTTTCGTCGCCCTCGGCCTGCGCGTCAGCGACCCGGAGGCGGCGCAAGGGGCGGCCGTGCCGGTGGTGTTCTTGCTGGTGTTCACCTCCGCCGCCTTCGTGCCAGCGCAGTCCATGCCGGGCTGGCTGCAGGCCTTCGGCACCCACCAGCCGGTCAACGCCCTGGTCAGCGCCGAGCGGGCGCTGATCCTCGGCGGCCCGGCCGCGCATGACGTGCTGATCTGCCTGGCCTGGACGGCCGGCCTGCTGCTCGTCTTCGTCCTGCTCGCCGCCCGCAGCTACGCCCGGATGGGGCGCTAACCGCCGGCCGGGAACAGCCAATCCAGGAAAGGACCCCAAGCTCATGGCCATGACAGCCTTCCCCACCGACCCCGAGCAGCTGCGGCGCCGCGCCCGGACCATGCGGCGGCTCAACGTGTTCATGCGAGCCGTGCTGCGGCTGCCGTTCCCGACGCCGCTGTCGGGGAACCTGATGCTGATCTCCTACACCGGGGTCAAGAGCGGCAAGTCCTACCTCCAGCCGGTCAGCTACGCCCGCGACGGCGACACGCTGCTCACCCCCGGCGGCGGTCGGTGGACACTCAACCTGAAGGGCGGCCGCGAGGTACGCCTCGTGCTGCGCGGTCGCGACGTGCCCGCACGCGCCGACCTTGTCAGCGACCCCGTCGAGGTCGAGCGCCTGCTCGGCGTGATCGCCGTCGGCAACCCGCGGGCGACTCGGTTCATCCCGCTCCCCCGCCGCCCCGACGGCCGCCTGGACCCGGACGCGCTGAACGCGGCCATCGAGCACGGCTTCCGCATCGTCCGCTGGCATCTGTCGCAGCCACCGACGGGGCGGGCAGGCGGCTGATGCCGCCGGCCCGCCCGGTGCGGGTTACGGCAGGGTCCAGCGCTGGTTCCTGGTGTCCTTGCAGGCAGAGACGTCCAGCTGGGTACCGTTTCTCGTCGCCGACGAGGGGTCGGTAAGGCACAGCTTGCCGCTGTGCGCGGCCAGCACGTACTCGCCATTGGACTTATGCGTCCACTCGTCGTCCTTCGCCGAAGAACACCCGTTCAGAATCACGCCCGTTCCGCTGCCGCCGTCGTTGCGGTCGGTTATGCACCTGCCGTTGTGGACCAGCTTCCCCTTGGTGAACGCCCACTGCTGTTCAGCCTTTCCGTCGCAGGACCACAAGACGATCTTGGTGCCGTTGGCCGGCTTGTTGCTCAGGTCGTCGACGCACTTGCCGGCGTACCCGACGATCCTCGGCGGCGGCGCGACGGCCGGGGAGCTGATGGCGACGTGGATGCTGTTGCCGCCGTTCTGAAGTTGCGCGTCCGCCGCCACGATGCACATGTCAGGGTGCGTGTACGGGTGCTGGATGGTCCGGGTGACTGGCGTCGCGGCAGTGAAGCTGCCCGAGTCGCTGCCTGCCGACAAGCCCTGCGAACAGGTGTCGTCCCAGGCGACGTAGACGGTCTGGTTAGGGCTAGCAGTCACGGTGACGGAGATGCTGCCCGGGTT
>Ga0123355_10022277_pt1 | contig 10157 bp, 8 predicted proteins | sample TergutEmb28metaG_3_FD_89872 | JGI IMG/M metagenome (GOLD analysis project Ga0123355, IMG submission 89872) | Embiratermes neotenicus P1 segment gut microbial communities from Petit-Saut dam, French Guiana - Emb289 P1 | ecosystem: Host-associated > Arthropoda: Insects > Digestive system > Gut ... | reverse complement strand
GGATGGATCTCCAGGAAGTGGGATGTGTGTATAGGGACTGGATTGGGCTGGCCCAGGATAGAGACAGGTGGCGGACGCTTGTGAGTGCGGTAATGAACCTCCGGGTTCCGTGAAATGCGGGGAATTTCTTGACTTGCTGCAGACCAGTTAGCTTCTCAAGAAGGACTCTGCACCATGGAGTAAGTAAGTAAGTATAGCAATAATGAGAATACAAAACACAGTGAAACATGCTCTTACAAACACGCCTTCGGCCAGTCGTAATCTATGTGATACAATGATCAAGCACTTCGGCTTATGTAAGTTTACCTTGTACCTCTACCAGTACACAACAATACACAGCAATTACAGCACAATAATTCAAACATCGGCCCCTTGTAAACTTACAATGTCTTGACATGAAAACACAGCCAACACAAGATACGTATTGGCATAAGCCAAGCAGTCAGCCAAACACATCTACAGCCATACGTGAACAGAGTACAAACAAAGAGCAATACAGTAACTGAACATGGATGTTTTGACTCTTGTACAAATAAATGAAAGTTACTCACGGGAAAACACACCCGTATTAGTCCCTATCCGAGGCGACGCTACATAGACGTCGGGAGACATGTTCAAAGAAAAATAATAACATCAATCCAAAATACAAAGACCAAAACGAAACCTTTTACCTTCTGTACATGTCCCGACGCCTCCGCAGGTCCCTCTTGGAACAAACAGCTAATGAAGGAGCTCCTTGCTCCTGCCCTGGGCAGAAGTAGATTCGGAGAGTTGAACCCAAGACGATAAGATCCAAACAGGAGTAGAAACAAGAGTGATCGGGACATAAAACGTTTCCGCAGAGGAAACCTCGGAAAACCGCTCATGCCTTTCACTTTTCCATGACAACCATTCAACAGCCGATAGCCTTGCAAGGGAAGAGAAAGGGAAGGAAATGAAGCCTCGAACCAGGCCCCCTCCTACGCAGACGGCTCAATAGTCATCATCATGTGTGTCTTTTCTCCATCTCACAGTGCAACTGTCAGCGTGCCAACTGTACGCACCTTCATTAATGTAAACACCATCAACATGTCTTGTCCTGTACATAGCACAAATCTCAGTCACTCACTTCACCTGCCCTGCCTCTCCCTCTATCATGCTGCTAGCCTACACTCATCAGCCCTTCACCCGAACATACGATACAAATCTTATCCTGTGTCTGTCCTAATCACATTTATCATCCCTGTTACCATCCACTTTATCTCACCCCTCTACCATCTTCGCTGCACTTTTCATCTCTCTCGTGTCATTCCCATTCTTGTTATCCTCATTTGCATTATTATTCCTTATCCCATTACTGCCACCACTGTACTGCTTCCACTTTTATCGTCACATTCATCTCGCCTTATCATCATCCTTCTTAGAATCCATCACACTTGAGACACCCCCTTTATGTCTCTCATGGTACACTAAATTAAATCATTTTCAACAAACAACTATATAAATTGGGTCAGAATATTGTAATTAATGTTTTATGACCTTGTCACATTTCCACACATGATGATATGATGATGATGATTGTAGCAGTAGTAGTAGTAATCCCTATAATAATGATCCTTTCTATCTTACCAGCCCCATTACCGTTGTCATTCCCACAATCCACAGAATTAATAATGAGTCCGTGTGAAAGCTTGAATCATTGCCAGTACGTAATCTTCATGGTGATAATGGTAAAGGTGGTGAGGTTGGTGAGGGCACTTGGATGACAGTAGGTATTATGGTTGTGTGAGGAGTAAAGAATGATTAGGTGATGAAGAAAAGAGGCGGGGAAATGATGAAGGAAGTGGCGAAGACGTGATGGTGGTGATGGCTGTGAGTATGGTGATAGGGGCTGGGTAAGAATTTTCATCAATGTGGAGTGAATGTTGGGGTAACAGGATGATAAGGTTGTTGTGATGGTGATTTGAAATGATGCTGGCAATGATAGCATGAATGTGATGATACAGGTAGACATGATGACGAGAGAAGGGGTGAGGAGAATTGATCTTGATGAGGGTGACCATGGTGGAGTGAGGGGAATGATTCAGGCTGTGAAAATGATAGAGTCTGTGATGGTGGTGGGAATGATAAAGACTGTAACAGTGGTGGGAATGATCTAAGGTTGTCTGGATGATGGAGATTATGAAGGGTGACTGTATATGATCATTCCTACTGCTGCTCTTCTTGCTGACTGACCTGCATATGGTGATGGTAAGGTGACGGTAAGGTGATGACTCCAAACTTTTGTGAACTGGAGGAAGGGCAAGGTTCATAGGGTGGACTGAAAAATAGGGAAAACAGTAATGGGGCCTGGATGACAAAGACGATCATGAAGATGGTGACTGAATAAGGATGACAATCAATGTGTGTTGGTGTGTGGTAAATAGTACGGGACATTCGTGGTGGGGTGAGAGTTCATAAATGTGATAATGTTAATGAGGGTAATGTATGGTTATGGTAAGTTATGAAAATTTGGAGGAGGTTGAAGATAATTCTGATGATTAAGATTTGGGTTGGGAGTTTATGTGGATGTGGCAGAGGAGGAGTGAGGCCACTGATGATGATGATCATGGCGGTGGTGGCAGCAGGAGCAGTGGCGGACATAATGTTCTGGTGGTCGGGTGATTATGATGGACTTGCAGTGAGACATAGTTTCTCACAGTGGTCACTAAGACCACTAGTTTGGGATGCAAATCCTTGTAGTTGGTAGACATACCGTTATCATACGTATATCGTCTGATGAGGACATAGCAGGCTTCTGTGATTTGTCAGTACACTGCTTCCATACTACACAGAATCACATTCTAGAAGACATAGGAGTTTAACAGTGATGACAAGTGGCTGGAAATGCTGCTGCTATTGCTGCTGCTGCTGCTGCTGCTGCTGCTGATCATATTCATAGAGCTGCAAAATATGTGTTGGTTCCAGAGAAGCTGAACAGCCAGCATCGCTGTGTGATTGTTATGCTCACCTTGTTATTAAGTTGCGATTGCCCTTCTATGATATTCTTCAGAAACACTCTTCAGATACACTTCAAACACATGTTCATTTGACATAACTGTACACTTTTTTTTTTATATATTTGTGCTACTTGTTTTGGTTTGAACACCTGTCTTCAGGCGTTTAATTAAATTTTGTGTGAATCAGTAAACTCTTACAGTGCCAATTCATGAGTGATGGGAGTCCATTGTTATTAAACAGAAATGGTATGAAACCAAAAGATGTAGAAAGGGTATCTGAAATAAAAGGAATTTACAATTTCAGGCTTTTCCGTGGTGTAGTTGAGGCGTTCGCTCTTCTGGAATATTCGTGTAAAGAAAAACCAACTTGATGCACAACTTATTTTTAGTATATTTCATCAACCTCTACACGTTTTGGGCATATCTAGGCCCATCATCAGGAGGTACAACCATCTGTATACAATAATTGGTACCTATTATTCTTTTTAGATGACTGTCAGATCCAATCCAACCAGGACAACAGACAGTCATCTAAAAAGAATAATAAGTACCAATTGTTGTATACATATGGTTGTACCTCCTGATGATGGGCCTAGATACGCCCGAAACATGTAGAGGTTGATGAATATACTAAGAATAAGTTGTGCATCAAGTTGGTTTTTCTGTGCACAATTATATTGAGATGCATGGTCAACAAAATTTTGTATATATATATATATATAAATTGGAATATTATGTGATGTAGGTCAGTAGTTGATGATGTTACAGGACAGCCCATGGGTCCCATCTTCAAGGATGCCTTGAAGATGGGACACATGGGCTGTCCTGACATGTCAGTAACCAACTACCAACCTGTGCCATGTAATATCCCTGAAGAGTGAATGCCTTAAGGGGGTGTAGTAATGCCTCGGTTAAAGTTTGCAATTTTTGCGGGAATTCAAGCAATCTTGTGTCATTTCCAGGGACGGGCAGTTAAAACGCATGAAGGCAAAACCAGAGTGGAAGGAAAAGCAGCAAGAAGAATTCAGCAAACGACTTAAAGTTGAAACAAAGAAGCAAGAATGAAGGGGGAAAGAAGTATCAAAACTGTGTCACTTTGTGGCCCCGATTTCCTCCTAGTCATTCCCGTGAAATTCTGCTTGGCTTGCAAATGTTGCAGTAAACTGTAGAGTAAGAAGGGTTTATTTTTGTGGAGATAATGGGTACTGTGAGGTACATCATGAAGGATAAACATTAGTATTATCCAAAAAAAAAAGGGGGTTGTGTGTATGTAAATGTATATATATATATATTTTTTGTAATGAGGTTTGTTGATATTTTTTAGTGTTGTTATTTTGCACAAGTGAGAATTTCATAAAATGGAAGCATTTTCTGACATTTCTGTTGGAAGGAAATTATTGTATGAGGGGCGGTACGAAAGTAATGCTTCCTATTTTTTTTCTCTCACAATCTCTATTTTCAGTTAACATGAAGTTTACATATATCGTGGGTACATCCTTTACAAAGTTGAGATTATTTTTCCACAAAGTCTCCTTCCCTATCAACACACTTTTTCCGGCATTCTATGAGTTACTGTATGCTGGTTGCCTAAAACTGTTTGCTCAAATGCTGTGGAGCCTGTCACCATTGTCCTTTTCACCGCTCATAAAATGACAGACCCATCGTCTGAGTTAACATCTATGGTATCCTCACCATACATGATTTTCATTTGTGTGTGAATCGCTATTGGATTGGAGCTTTCCGTGGTAAGAAATTCAATCGTCACTATCCGCCTAGTGTGTATGTCCACGACATCTGCTGTTTTGCACTGCTGACTGTTTGGAGCACCCGTGATCTGTTTTTGCTGAAGAGTGTCGCTATCTAGTGGGTATTGCAAGAAACTCTATCCAGCATCACATTTAGAAGAGAAAAATAGGGGGCGTTACTTTTGTGCTGATCTTTGTTCAATACATACTAAAGGAATATAGTTTAGAAATTGATAATAAAACTAACGGCATTTCTGACATTTATTAATTTCTACATTATATGAATATTCTGTTGTGGGTATTGTCAGAGAACCCTCTGTTGTTAGGTTTTAGAGGTATGTGTTGTGTTAAAATACATAACAGGAACTACGATTTTTCTCTGTGTTACTCCCTGACGTGAATCGGGAAAGTCGACGTCTGCATGTAAATGCAGTATCGCTACAAGGTAGTTTAATTTTTATGGCATTGGTATGTGCCATATTACAGTAATTCATAAAATGAACATACCAAAGATTACTGCAATTATTAAGGGAGGTGGGAGTTTTGTGTACAGCATCTTATTTCTCCAGTCTGCCTTACATTCCTGCCATTTCGTTCCTGTCACATTACTTTGTGAGATGGGATAATAACATCGAATCCATGACAGTAAGAATATGTAAATGTTGACCTAAACATTCCAGAACTCTTGCGCACAGTAGGATTGAAACGCATCACTGAGCGTATGTGTCAATGTGTGTGTGTGTGCATGTGCAGTGAACTGCAGAGTGTGAATCTAATTCTGTGTGTGAAATAATGTCAACACTCTGTGATATAAATATGAAGTAGTGTTGACCTATCGAGTGTATGCATCGGTTGACCCATTGGCTTACTCAGTATTTGATATTAATCTGATGCCATATTAATGTATCCAATTAGAATTTACTTTAACATTTGAGTATATTATTTTTTTGTAAAAGCTGGCAGGGGGTAAGCTTGGTATCCTTTGTATGCCCTTTTTATGGATTACAGCTCGTGTACCGTGTGCCTTTTCTTTGCTCGAAGGAAGTGAACTGAAATTGACAACTTAAAACTTCTGTGTAAGCCTTTGGGGATAATGTTGCTGTGCTGTTAAGTAACTGATACCTGATAATTTGTGGTTAATTTTATTGTTTAAAAGTTTATATTTATTGTCTTATTCATATTGGTAAAACTAGGGATTTGCACCTGTACAGTTTGAGTGCATTTTGTGTGTGTGTGTGTGAGTGAGTGAGTGTGTGTGTGTGTGCGTGAGAATTAAAATGGAGCCTCCTCAGAAATGATCAGACTCTGGTTTCATGTTGCAGATTATGTATAGTTAAATTATTAAAGTAGCTAATGTAACGATCTATTATTTGTACACATGTGTAAACATACATAAAAGTGTGTTATTTTCTTTGCATTAAATGTACAGGCCTCTTCTGCTTCTGAGATGATGTACTGCGAATACTCGCTGTAATAGGCCGTTACTGTCGTGGCCCATTACTGATGTGCCTTTGTCGTGAATTCTGGATGTAACTGGTATTAAGTTTGAAAATAAAAATGTAAAGATGAATGTGAAAGAATGTGTGTACTGTAGCAAGGGCCATGGAAGTAAGGCCATCTGTTGTGTTTCTACAACAGTTTTCTTTCTTTACATGCCAGTTGAGAAAATGGGCCAAAAAAAGGCAACATATGAATTCAATAAAACTTCCTCAGGCTAGCAGCTGCATTAGGTGACTGAATGGTGAGTGGTGAGTAAACCATTGTTTTGAGAACTGTCTCTGTTCTTGTCATCAGGGAAACTGTATACCTGAGGTGCCGGCCTGTGTTGTATATAAACCTGCCCAAACCCGTGGGTCATTGTCAGTCACGAACTGGTGACGGCTAGTGGGTGGGAGTACTGCTTCATGATTGGTTGATGTGTTAACTGGACATGGCTGCTGGCCCAAAGAATTTGTACTGAATTCAGTCGCCCGTGAAAGCTTTAGATTATATAGAATGTGAGTTTTTCAACTTGAGCAGTCAGCTCCAAACTTTTGACATATACCAAGTTGGAGGTCTTAGCAAATACCTCAGCTGCTGCTCCAGGTTATGTGAAGACTGACTTACTGTACATAAATGAGAGTGTTAATACATGTAATATGTGAGAAAGCTGTATCATGTTTCTGTGTGTACAGTTGTGTTTACCAATAATGAATGCTCTCTTCATCCCAATGGCCTATGATTTTTTCTTTTCCTACTTTAATTTTTTTTTTTTGCAAAAGAGTGATTCTTTTAAAAAATGTATGAAATTGCTTAAAGATGATATGGAAATGCTGATAGGATGAATAATGGAATAGTGCTGTAGAAATGGTGACAGCCAGATTGGAAGGAACAAGGAAAGAGGAAGACTATGGAGCAGATTAAAATGATGAGGTTGAAGAGGATTTGAAGACAGTGGGGAGGGAAACTCTCATTCAGTGGCCAGAGACCATAAGGAACAGAGAGTACTGTACTGGAAGTGAAGGTACACAATGGAATTTAGTGCTTGAGAAGAAGATGGGTGTGTGTGCGTGCGCGCGTGCGTGTGTGGTGTGTGTGTGTGCGCGTGCGCGCGCGCGCGTGTGTGTGTGTTTTTTTTTTTAACTGTTGCATTGCTTATCCCCACGCAATTTCAGATCTCATTTCCACTTCACTCTGACAGACCACGGTTCAAAGCGGTATCTTCTATCACGTTACCAGAAAGAGAAGCGGATGTAAACAGCCATCTGTTGAGGCTATTGCGTTAATAGCTCAGCATAAATGGATATCTTTTGTTTTATATCATATTTTGTGTCCCACTTTCCTGCTGTGTGAATCACTTGTGTTGAATTAAGACATTGTGAAAATGGTTTATGCTTAGTAGACCCTCATTTTGTAACCCAATCATTTAAAGCAAAAAGAACTCTCATTGTTCCAATACATTGTACAAATACGGTGTCATCGGAGTTTCTGCTTTGTGCATAATATAGGGGAGATTCTGTCTGTTGTGTGTATCCACCTGTGTATTGCAGCTTACAAGCCAGTGGATGAATTGTGATCAGATTATGAACATAATTGGCGGCCATGCAGACTTTGTATTTCTTAATTTTCTATCTCTGCTAGCCTGAACATGGAAGATGCACAAACTTGTGAGATTGGCACTGTGTTAGTCCCACATAATATAAGGTATGTATTGTAACAGATCCTTAGAAGAGTGAAACTTTTGTTGGCCCTTCTGAGACCAACTGAAAATCTCCTTCCAGTATAAGTTGCGGTGGGTTGAAGTGAATTTTCCGATAGGCGGGCGTTTTATGAAAGCTTTTGTAATAAAATTGATATCCTTGGAACTGTTGGGAGCCAGGGTAGTGTAGTCAGTGTAGCGATTATATACAGGCTGATTGGTCGGCGTTTCGAATCAAGGAAAGGGCCAGAAATTTCTCCTCTGGGTCTGCCCAGCCACCTATGCAGTGGGTGCCAGGTGTTCTTCCCCAGGGCATAAAGTGGCCTGGGCTTGAAGTTGAGCGCTCACTTCCACCTAGTGCGAAGCTCAATAAAGAATGCAGCTCTACCTCCACTGCCCCTACAATGCTTTCATGGTGTGGCCAGGGACAACTTTACTTTTTTTTTTTAATCTTTCCCACAAACTACTCCCTCACAATGTGCAAGGTGAAACATGTGACTTGAAAACCAAGTTTAGAAAGTACAGACTTAGATAGACTGCTTTCCATTACACCATGGAACACTGCAGTGCAGTATTGCCAGTTGTTACATTTATGTTCGTACCATGCATATTGAATAATAAATGTTTGTTACATACCAACATATGTACAAATAAGTAGTGTAAAATTAATATTAAAATTACTCCAACATGTTTCGGTGTTAATACACCATCTTCAGACAGTTTACAGTTTTGTTAGCTGAAGTTATGAATTATTAAAATGATAGAATACAATACAGTAGTGTGTTGTTATGGTAAAATGTTGGTGAATGTGGCTGCATACATAATTAATGGTTAGGTGTGTGTTTGTGTGTGATGTGTAGTGGAATAAACAGGAATTACATATGTGGCCACATTTACCAACATTTTACCATAACAACACACTACTATATTATATTTTATCATTTTAATAATTCATAAATTTAGCTGACACAAACTGTAAACTCCCTGAAGATGATGTATTAACACTGAAACATGTTGGAGTAATTTAATATAAATTTACACTACTTATTTGTGCATATGTTGGTATATAATAAACATTTATTGCTAGTAGTGTTTAAGCGGTTACCACAGCATCATACAGGGAATGGACAAAATATGGAATCACTTGTGAAAGATACAAATTTCTTTATTAATATGGAGTTGAGCCAACATTTGCCTGTAATACAGTTTGTATCCTTTTTGAATAGGCTTATATAAGTTCTGACAAGTCTCCAGTGGAATGTTGTACCGCTGTTCATGAAGAACGTCTTCCAGTTGCCTTAGGGATGATGCAGGACGGAACTGCTTCTCACCGTACTCTCTAAATATGACCACAATGTTTTGATGATGTTTAAGTCTGGTGATTGTGCTGGCCAGGGAAGATGTTGAAGTGCATCTTCATGCCCATCAAACCAAGACTGAGCACTTCGGGCACTGTGTATGGGCGAAATGTCATCCTGAAAAATTGCATCATTGTTAGGAAACAAAATCTGGACCATAGGATGCACTTGGTTTTCCACAGTGTCCACGTAATCATTGGCAGTAATTTGGCCATTCAGATAAATTATAGGACCATCAGAATACCAAGATATTCGCTGCCCAAATCATCACAGATCCACCTCCATGTTTGACAGTTGGGACCAGGCATTCAAGATTATAGACTTCCCTTGGGCAATGGCCAAACATAAACTCGGCCTGATGTTGGGAACAACATGAAGGACTCATTTGACCATATTACGTATTTGTAATCATCAGACATCCAGGTTTTATGATGGTTGCACCATATTTTTCACCTTTTGGCATTGTTTCCAGTAATCAGAGTTTTAACAATTGCAGCTCTTCCACGAATGTTGATTTGTGAAGCTCTCGTCAGACTTTTTGTGAAAATGCTCTTCAATTTGAATATTGAGTTCTGCTGTCACCTTTGCTGCAGTAGTTCTGTGATTTTTTAGACACTATCCTCTTCAATGTATGGTGATCCCTTTCACTTAGTTTTGGTTTTTGGCCACTGTTCCTTCTAGCTGATGATGTCTTCCCATGATTTGTGTATGCTGTCATAACCTTCGAGACTGCTGCTCTGGATACACCTAATAAGGTGGCCGTTTTGGTTACAGATGCTCCAGTGAAACATGCACCTGTTATGTAGGCGTGGTGAGGGTCAAGGATTACAACTGATTCTCAAGGATTGGGCATAACCTATCCTTAGTACCATTTAAACCCATCTTTCAATAAACATAT
>Ga0123355_10022276_pt1 | contig 10157 bp, 7 predicted proteins | sample TergutEmb28metaG_3_FD_89872 | JGI IMG/M metagenome (GOLD analysis project Ga0123355, IMG submission 89872) | Embiratermes neotenicus P1 segment gut microbial communities from Petit-Saut dam, French Guiana - Emb289 P1 | ecosystem: Host-associated > Arthropoda: Insects > Digestive system > Gut ... | reverse complement strand
GCAGGCTCAGGAAGATAATATCTTGCTCTGTCAGAAAATCCATATGCGCGATTTATCTTTTGCTTACTCATCTCCGTGATAATGCTTGTTCCACTGGTCCGGTTTCTCAAGCATAACTTTCTCCAATACTTCAGAGAACTCACTTAGCTTCGCGTTTGTTCCCTGTGAGATGATTTTCTCCACGTTTTCAAGTGCAAATAGTGCTTCACGCAGCGCAAATGTTAATGCAGGTCCAACCTTGAGTATTATTATCCCATCTGCAATAAGTTGCCTGAGGGCGGGACGTGGTTGATAATCTGTTGAGTGACCTTCAAATATGAACTTCTCGTTCTCCAATACAGTACATAAATCTTTTGCTTTCTCTGAATTATATACAAAGACTTCATCTTCGGCAAACTCAACACCCGGCTGAACTACTACTGCCACAACACGTTCCCATGCAGCAGTCAAACCTTTACTTTCAAACGCTTTTTTGAAAGCGGCGATAGTTGCCAGACAATTTTCTTTACTTGTAACACCTAGTTCTTCGTGCTCCTGTGCGCCGCCCGGTATCGGTACTTCGCTTCCGATGATATAGACCGGACTTACAGCATCTGGCACCTCTTTGAGCCTTTTCTCAAATGCAGCCTCTGCCACAGCGCAAAGCCTTGCTCCCCTGCCCGCAATAACTTCATCAGACAGCCGCTCGTTTGGATCATCTGTTGCAAGACGCATGCTTGTATCAATATGTATTTTTGTAAAACCGGCTAAAACATAATCATTTATAAGCCTGTCGGCTTTTTCCATTGCCTCTGCTTCGCCAAACTTTGTCCATGTTAACGGCCCAAGATGATCTCCGCCTAAAATGAGTTGTGTTGGATCGAAACCCTCTTCAACTGCAAGCTCATAACACCAATCGTAGAAATCCTTTGGCGTCATACCCGTATACCCACCATTTTGATCAACCTGATTTGCTGTTGCCTCAATTAGCGCAGGCACTCCATTAGCTTTACATCTACGCATAACAGACCTGAGCACATACTCATTGGCACTACAGTTGGCAAAAGTACCTGTATGCTCGCCTGACTTATATGCTTTAATTATCTTTTCAATTGGATGCATTTTCATTTCACCTTTCATAATAAAGCACATTGCGGACAGTTTTCAGCGATTTTTTCGCGTATGGAGGGCGATAAGACCCGTTCTAGCGAAAAAAGCGAAGGAAATTGACCGCAATGGGCGACTAGTTTATTACAGAGCTATCCATGGGTCTAAGCCGGTTGGCTTATCAGGATCAGCGCCGGTTTCCTTTGACTTATAGTATGCAATCATTTGGCATAAAATAATGAGTGGAATACCCATAGCCGCATGGGATAAGCCGGCACCAAAGCTAGACGTTATAACACCGTCAAACTCTGCACAAACATCTGACAGTGCAACCACTGTCGCACCTTTTGCAACTATATCTTTAAGAAGATTTACTTCTAGCTCACAAGATGTACCGAGTGCAACGATAACGAGAGTTTCCTTGCCAATCAGAACCATTGGTCCATGACGTACATCTAATGAATGGTGATAACTTGATGGTAACTGACATACTTCTTTAAATACTAATGAACCTTCTTCTGCGATGCCTTCAAGCTCTGCATCTGCAAGAACAACTGAATGTGTCCAAGGCATAGTTGCCAGTTCCATTGAAAGCTCTTCTGCTTTTGCCATATATGCAGGACCATCTTTTATTATCAGCTTTAAGTCAGCAAGCACAGCTTCATTTCCGGTGATTTTTGCAGAAATATATGTAGCCATAAAGTATGCGTTTGTTACGCAACGTGTTTGACAGACGCTTTCATCAAAAGCCCATGGTGTTGATAATACCAGATCACTCTTTTCGCCTAGTGGAGTATCGTCGGCACATATGAATGATGCTACTTTAATATCGCAACCTATTTCTTTAAGCTTATCAAGTGCTTTAATTAGCTCACTTGTGCGACCTGAACGTGAAATAAATACAACGCCCGCTCCATTAATACACTTTTTATAGCGCTCAGCATGCAGCAAGATATCGCCTGCTGCAAGTGCCATTGCCGGCACGCCTGCACTCATGTTGCACAGCATAGCAAATGATTTGGCATTACTGTAGCTTGAGCCACAACCCACAAATATAAAGCGTTCTTTACTTTTGAAGTACTCTTCAATATCTGCCCAGTTCTTTTCGATGTATTCAGTTGTCTTTGTTAGCGCGTTGAATGTGTCATGCATTTCCTTGTAAGTTAAAGCCATTTTCTTCCTCCAAAATTAATGTATTGTATTTCGACAACAATTCTGTCGTTCTAATCGTTCTTGTCTAATCGCTCTTTGATTTTGGGCAACGCCTCAGGATTATTTTGTTCAAACGCTAATAGCAACGCACCATATAGAGGCTCATATTTCGGCGAAACAGGTTTTCCCCCCGCCTCTTCAATACAAGCGAAGAAATGTGGCAATATAAGATCTTCGACTTTGAAAAGTCCGCCAGAGTATGACACAGGAAATGGTTGCTCTTTAAATTGCAATTTTGCTTGTATTGCGGAAACTAAACTACAAAGCTCGCGGGCAGCTTCTTTATATAACGCTTTAGCGCTTTCTGACCCTGCTAGTGCAGCTGCCTTTGCATAATATTGTACAGATGCAACTTTATCTCTGTTTGTCATGTACTCAGTATGAATTATATCAATCGCCTCAAAGTCATTTGTCAAGTTCCATTCTTCTCGTATAATGTCATATAGTTCATCTTTTGGCATTCTTCCGTCGGCTTGTTTTGAAAATAACTCCAATACTTTACGACCAACCCAGTAACATGAACCTTCATCACTGAAAAATTCACTCCATCCGCCACTGCGAGCTGTTTCACCCAGTTCGTTTCTTCCAAATGCAATTGAGCCCGTTCCTGCTACTACATTTACACCCGGTGCAAGTGCAAGAGAACCTGCCCATCCTACTTCAACATCATTGGTTAAGTAAAGTGGAATATCCTTAAATGTGGTTGACAATGCCTTTTGCAGAGCAATGTCACCACTTTCACTTTCACCATAGCAAGGCATCCCCATTGCGATTCCTGCAATTACGCCATCTTCACCAATAGGAAGCTCAAATATTGTCTTTCTTATATTTTCAACAACTTGCTCAACACCATATTCTCTCCATGATGCGCTGTGTGTAATCTCTGATATTATTGTAGATGCATCGGCAGACGCAGCACAAATCGCGGTTTTTGTACCTCCTCCATCTACCCCAACATAGTATTTCATAAAAATGCACGCCCCTTAAAATTAAAATAAATATTTGTGTACATGCTTGATTCCGGTATTCACGGCACCCAGCATTGTTTCTGTGTGATTCAACTCAGATAGTGCAAGCTTCGGAACAAATGGTAGCTGCTTACTCAGCGCTTCTTTCCAATTTTCCAAAAAAAGCTTGCCTAAATTATATCCTAAGCCACCAGCGATTATAATGATTTCAGGATTGAGTATTGCTACAATATTGACCAGCATAATTGCAAAGTTCAACGAAATTTCATCAAGCATTACTCTGGCATACATATCATCGCCTGTTTTGTAACTTTCAATTAACTTGACTATTTCCTCGTCAAAGTTTCCACCTTTGAGATAATGTGCGATTTTACTTATGGACAATGTCTGCTCAAGTGAGCCAATCTCATCATATGTATTACTCATATTCACAGGGTCTGCAACCATAAATCCGATTTCTCCGGCCGCCCCTTTTGCCCCGGTATAAAGCTTGCCATCAACTATGTGAGCAGCACCTAAACCAACTCCATATGCAATGTATGTTATATCATTATAATTAACGCCTGCACCTTTCCATTGCTCGCCGATCGCTCCAAGATTAACACAGTTTTCTAATATTACATCGACTTCAAAAGTATCTTGCAACGTCTGTATCATGTCTTGCTCTTTGTACTTCTCGGTAAACGGTGCGAGATAGCTCATACCCTCATTAATAATACCCGGTATACCTATCACTATGCAAAGTATATCTTCTTTCTTTTTGCCTGATTTTTCTAATATGTCCACAACTTGATCATGGATGAGTATAATGTTTTCTTCACCATTGCCCGGAGATCCGGCAGTGTTTATGATTTCTGTACTCATTACTTCATTGCCTAATAAATCCGCCAACATCATTCTTATACGAAATCGTCCAAAATCTACACCAATTATATATCCCCGCGTCGCGTTGAAGGCAAGCAAAGTCGATTTTCGACCTAGTGTATTATCTCCTGCACCTATTTCTGTTATATAATTTGCATCGAGTAGTCCTTTAGCATTGGACGAGGTCGCCGGAAAACTCATGCTCAAATATCTTGACAAGTCCGCTCGCGACATATTTCCATTAAATCGAAGTGCATCCAGAATCAACTGCTTATTATGTTCAGCAATCGTTTCATGGGATTTTATGTTATTATTGGCTCGGAGCTGATCAAATTGCTTTCGTTCCATTTGTCAATTCACCATTCATCCTTGGTTTATTTATGTATATATATCATTTATTTATAATAAGATATTATCTATCCATTGTCAAAACTATTCTCACTATTGCTTTTATCCTTCCCATGGTGGGCAAGTTTTTTGCAATCCGTGTCAGACAACTTCAGCTGTGTTTTGCTTTTTTCTATTCTGGATTGCTTGAAAAAGTTGTGCAGGACTTGTTCCACTACGATACATTTGGTAAAACTCAATAATTACGGAACCAAGTTCACTATTTGACTCTAAGTTAGCTAGTTCACTCATGACTTTCTCCGCATTAGCGTCATTTTGTATACATTCATGTTCGTTTAAGTATTGATAGATTGCACCGGCTATGCCAACAGCAATTCCCACAGGCTTCAAGCCATGTTTTTCACAAAAAAGTGCCGAACCAATTAGTCTATCTGTGTGTGCTAACTTACGTGCAGGATCACCACCTACTCTGGCACATGTATCTTTTAGCGCTCGATTTGTAAACCTGAGTAACAAATCATCAATATGATAAAGAATTTCCTGCATAGGAATGTTGTATTCATTTGATAATGCTATCATACTTTCGCTCATGGCTTCTTTAACAATAAGGTGAATATTCCCATCAGCCATGGCTTCATAAATGAAGGATTGTCCCGTATATATGCCTAAATATGCACAAACTGCATGACCCATATTATGTATATATAATTTGCGTCGAAGATAAAAGCCGAATGGAGAAAAAGGTACAAGTTTCTCAATTGCGGGAATTTCACCTTTAATAGCATCTTTATCAATAGGCAGAAAATCATACTGCTCAACGCATATCCGCATGGGGTCACCGTCTTGCATATCCGGTGTTTGCACCGGTACCATCCTACCAATTGAGGTTTCTATAAAACCAACACTATTTTTAAGTATAATTCGTTCTTCATGGTTCAGGTCGTCAGAGATTAGATTTTCTAATATTTTATCTGCATCCATTAGATTTTCACAAATTAAGATATTTAGTGGTGCATCGGTCATTGCCCAACGTTTTCGCAAGCCTGTTGAAATATTATTGGCGATCTTTGGAAGCACGTTGGCACCAACAGATACCGCCAAAATGTCTGCGGCGGCAATTGCCTCTGCTACTGCGTTTGTGTCAGTGCCATGAATTGCATTTACACCGGAAACTTCTACATCTTCATACCCTTCACTTGAAACAATTCTAATCGGATAGCAATGTCTTTCGTTTAAGCTGTTTATCACCACTTGTGAAATGTCAATAAATGTAACTGCATAGCCGGATTTGGCCAGTAATGCTCCAACAAATCCACGACCGATGTTTCCAGCACCGTACATGACTGCATTCATTCATCGTTCCTCCGATAGCTTAATCAGCGGTCTAATTGCATTGTATAGTTTTTCATATCTTTGATAGTGACCTTCATATTGCTTTTGTATGTCCTTGCGGGGGTAATATGTTTCTATTGGTTGCACCAACATTCCGGAAGCTTCCTCCAGGCTCTCATATACACCTGTCGCAACGCCCGTAAGCATAATGCCACCAACTGTGCCTGCTTCGTCTGTACTCATGCGCGTAATCGGCACACCTAGAATGTCAGCCTTCACTTGAAGCCATAATTTTGACTTTGCGCAACCTCCTGTGGCATTTAAACCATTTATTTGTATGCCGCCTTTTTTCAAGTGCTCCATATTAAGCCGCATCTCATAGGCAATCCCTTCCATAATGGCTTTAAGGAGATCACTCGGCGTATGCTGCAAAGTTAAACCAACAATTGCGCCTTCAGAACCTGCATCCATATATGGCGTGGCAGCTCCGGCAAAATGTGGCAGAACCAGAATGCCCGTTGGTGCATCTGTCATTTGCTTTTCCATCACCTGATATATTGGTATCCCTGTCTGTGCTGATTCATCTTGATAACCTGCAGCAAAGTTATCAACAAACCATTTTGTCAATGCACCACCTGTGAAGGAAAAGGCATAACTGCAGTAAACCTCATTTTGTAAAAAAGGTATTATTGGATAATTGTTGCTTTGTAAAATCTGACCTTCCGGAATCGGCGAAAACACCGGCGTCATACATTGCACCGTGCCACCGCCATCTGTTGCAATGCCCGCTGTCATTACATCTGAACCAATTGCAGCAGCCACCTGATCATGGCAACAAACTACAATGCGTAATTTGTTTGAAATGTTTAGCTCTTTCGCAACTTCAGTCAATACTTCTCCGGCGTTAGTCCCGGTTGGAACCGGCTCAGAAAATAGTTTTGGGTCAATGTCAGCCGCTTCGAATATTTCAGAGCTCCATGCTTTTTTTCGTATGTCAAATCCCATTGTTCGCGCTGCAAGTGAGTAATCTATATAACGTTTACCTGTCAACTTGAACACAACGTAATCTAAAATCAGACAAACACAGTGAGCTTTTGCAAACTCTTCAGGTTTATTTTCCTTTATCCACATTAGCTTTGGCAGTGAGTACATCGCGTGTGCAGCTGTTCCGGAAATATCACTTATGAAGTCATTTCCTAAGCGTTCATTAAGTATACTCGCCTCTTGTTCTCCGCGAGGATCTGTGTACATCATTGTTGGTAGAAGAGCCTCTCCTTGATCATCCAAGAGAACAAAACTTTCACCAAAACTCGTAACCCCTATAGCAGATAACTCGGGTGCTGCTGCTACAGCTTCTCGGATAAGAATTTTTACTGCATTCCAAATATCTGCAGCATTTAACTCATGAGTGGTTACGTTTCGATCAATTGGATAATCACGATAACCCAAATGCAATACTTGACCACTCTGATTCATGACCGTTATTTTCGCGCCGGTACTTCCAACATCTAGTCCGCCGATGACCATTGTAATAACCGCTCCTTTCAGAAAGCATTAGTCAAAGATGATTATCTATTAGCCAAACAATTTAGTTTTGTTGCCACTGGTTTTTAAAAATTCGCTAATAACCCATCTCGTACGATTATATACTTGCTCTCCGGCATATTCAATATCTCCGGGCTTCTCTTCTTGTGCAAACTCATAAGGCTGGCGAATCTCTGTACCTACATTTATTTTTCCTATTCCCTTATCAATTGCATCTAATATATATTGCTGCTTTATGCCTGATCCACCGTGAAGAACCAGGGGCATATTATCTGTTGCATTTCTCAAGGCGACTATGTGGTCAATATCCAGTAATGCCTCAGGTTTTTTTTCTTTTCGTGTGTTTTCAGCAATTGCTCCATGAACACTTCCAACAGCCACACTGAGCCAATCACAACCGGATTCGACCGCAAAACGCTTTGCTTCATCAATATCAGTAAAGCCTTTTTTCGAATGGAATAATTCCTCATAGCTCATGCCTATGCCATCGCTTTCATGACCAACAACTGATCCCAGTTCGGCCTCAATTGCAATGCCGGCAGCATGTGCCAGATCTGCTGCACGCTTAGTTGCTGCAATATTGTCATATAAAGATAAGCGAGATGCGTCTAACATAACTGATTGGTATCCGGCCTTGATTGCACGTTCCATAATTGGCATATAGTCGACAGTTTTGTTATCTTCATCAATCACAGGAACATGGTCCAGATGCAAAAGAGTATAATCCGACTTTGCATACTTTGCATATTCTTCTGCGACTGCTTCTAAACTTTGTGATTGAAATTTCTCCCACTCCAGTCGTGCTACTTGCACCATTGCAATAGTTCCCTCATCTACAATAGCCTGAATAATCGGCTTCACCATGGGAAGATAAGGAATATTAAATGCGGGAATTACTGTTTTATTTTCCGTAGCTCTTTTTACTGCTTCTTTTGCATTCATTTTTGTAGCCTCACTCATCATATCATATTTAACATCTCTTCGATAATTGTACAAGTTTATGCCTAATTAATTATCAATTAATTTGTCTCTTTTAACCATTACACTGAACACCGATAGAATGGTAGATAAGATTTTCGAGAACATTATTCGGCTGGTGAGGCGGACGACACAGCCTTACTATCGTAAGGCAAGGAGGACAACGATGCCAGACGGAAAATATTCCGAAAAGATGTCTACTCTTTTATTGGTGTTTAGTATTAATAAGTATGGTTTATTAATTGTAACATAGTTGATAAATTTACGCAAACTATCTTCCATGGTGTATGTGTCAAGTCAAGTAAATGGTAATGCATAAATTTTCTGAAAGTGGATCCGCGACTTCCTTTATTGTACAAACTGCACATTCCGCTTGTGCAATTTGCCATAATTTTAACAATTGCCTTTTTTTTATTGCATTTGTACATTTTTTAATTTACAATGATTATTAATGTTCGCTTAGTAATATGTTTGTAATAATTTTGAAACACAATATGAACACTAGCTAATGCGTTGTCTCGCAAGGGTTTCCATTTGTAAACCAACCATAAATTGGTTTAATATATTAAATTTGGAGGTAATCAAATGAAAAGAATACTCGCGCTGATTCTGGTTCTTGCAATGGCTTTTGCAATTCTTGCTGCCTGCGCAGACCCGGATACAGACACAGCAGACGCACCCGCAACTGTAAATGGTGATGACGACACTCCCGCACCGGCAACTGGTGATGACGACAACGATGCCGATGCACCGGCAGCTCCCACTGGCGGAACACGTGAATTCGTGCAACCACCACCAGGTGATTGGGATCAACGTTTCCCGGAAACAGTACTTATTTCAGCTGCAGCACCACATGGTGGTAACTGGAATTTCGAAGGCGATGACGATGTAAACAACAACCCTTGGACAAGACTTTACATGGAACGTCTAAATGTACATGTTGAATTTGAATGGACAGCCCTAGACGACTATGGAACACGTCTAAACATGGCAATTGCAGCAGGTAATCTACCTGACGTATTCTCAATTGGTCCAGATTCAGATTCAAGGCTATTTAATCAACTACAAGAGCAAGGTCTACTACTTGACCTAACTGATGCATATAGAACATATGCTTCACAACGTATTCAAGATTTCGAACTTACTGATCCTTACACAATCCAGAACTTCATGGTAGACGGAAGAGTTTTCGGACTTCCACGTTACTATTATGGACAAATTGATCAACCTTGGCACCTCTGGGTACGTAAAGATTGGTTTGAAGCTGAAGGCTCACCGGAAATCAGAACTGTTGCAGACATGGAAAATCTCGCCAGAGCATTCATGGATAACCATGGTGCGCAATACGGTATTGGTGTAGATGAAAACCTTGACTGGCTATTCAAAACTGCACCGATGTTTGGTGCATATGTCGGAAATATTTTCGAGCATGAATATTTCTGGATGCCTGATGAAACAGGCAGACTCCGTCCCGGCATTTCATTCCCTGAGTTTGAAGTAGCTCTTGAGAACTGGGCACGTTGGTTCGACGAAGGTCTAATTAGTCCTGAGTTTATGCTAATGGGCGAATGGGGCGGTCGTGCACAAGAAGATATCCAAAACGGCGTTGTCGGCATGCATGCATGGCGTCAGTGGTGGGGCTGGTATGCAGGTGCCAACATCGTTCAAAACCAAGGCAACGATGCATACTTCATTCCATTTAACCTACCAACTGTAGATGGTGCAAGACCTGCAAGAGGACAAGTATTCTTCCCGAATATCTTTGTTCTTGCTGCAAGCCACGAGTTCCAAAACCCTGCAGCTTGGATGAGAGTTCTCAGCCTG
>Ga0123355_10022275_pt1 | contig 10157 bp, 7 predicted proteins | sample TergutEmb28metaG_3_FD_89872 | JGI IMG/M metagenome (GOLD analysis project Ga0123355, IMG submission 89872) | Embiratermes neotenicus P1 segment gut microbial communities from Petit-Saut dam, French Guiana - Emb289 P1 | ecosystem: Host-associated > Arthropoda: Insects > Digestive system > Gut ... | reverse complement strand
TTGTTTTGTATGGGTGTGAAACTTGGTCGTTGACACTGCGGGAGGAAAGGAAGCTCAGGGTGTTTGAGAACAGGGTGTTGAGGAAAATATTTGGACCTAGGAGGGACGAGGTAACGGGGGAATTGAGGAGATTGCATAACGAGGAGCTAAATGACTTGTACTCCTCACCCAATATTGTTTGGGTGATAAAATCGAGAAGAATGAGATGGGCTGGGCATGTGGCGCGTATGGGTGAGGAGAGGGGGTGTACAGGGTCTTGGTGGGGAAACCGGAGGGAAAGAGACTACTGGGGAGACCTAGGCGTAGATGGGCGGATAATATTACGATGGATCTCCAGGAAGTGGGAAGTGTGTATATGGACTGGATTGGGCTGGCCCAGGATTGAGACAGGTGGCGGATGATTGTGAGTGCGATAATGAACCTTCGGGTTCCGTGAAATGCGTGGAATTTCTTGACTAGCTGCAGACCAGTTAGCTTCTCAAGAAGGACTCTGCACCATGGAGTAAGTAAGTAAGTAAGTATATATTCTCCGCTTTTTTCTCTTCAAAATTCAGTTTGTTTCATAATTTTAATGTATTTGGTTCCTGTTTTATTCACGTTTTATATACAGGATGTGCTAAAATAAAAAAAAATTCCGGCGCCAAAAGGTTAACGTCGTATTTGCGGAACGCAGCTTCCTCTGAGTTTATTCCAGGTGGCAACAGCGCACTGCAGCCGGGCCATACACAGACCCGCCCTACAACGCTCAGCATGACTGGGGTGGGGGTGGGAAGAAAGAAAAAAGAGAGACTTCCAGACAGTAACACTACTAACTAACGGTAACAGTACTGTTGCTAGAAGCAACATGACTGTTGTGGCGGCTATGGTAATGGAAGAGTGATAGACCGATTGTCGTCTCTGCGCCGCGGCAGATTTGTGTGGCTCACGCTCTACACCAACGGTCTGACGAACTGCGTCGCCCGCTTCCCGAACGTACTGGTTCAAGTTAAACACCAGGTCCCTCAAATGTTCGTGGAAAACTACGCGCTTACTTTCCTCTACCTGCACATTTAGAGTGAAATTAACGAGATTTGATACAGATACAACAAATTTCATCACTACAGCACTTCAGATGGCGCAAGACCGTGGAATAGCCTGCACACTAACAAACGCAATACCCAACTGGCGATTGTTGGATTGGCCAGAGCACGGAGAGTTGCGACACATGCAGTCTCTACCAGCCCTGGCTAAGGGTCCCTAGTGTGGAAGATTCTTTGTCGAAATCCGTTTCACAACCTTCCGACCGTAAAATTTCAAAAATATCGGTGTAATTTTAAAGTTTATCACGATATTTTCAAAACACGGGGGCGAGACAGCAAACAGTTGGTTCTATGTGTCTCCACGGAGTCGTAGCAGCCAAGAAAGGTGACAGATTGTGCAACATAAAATGGGTCAAAATATCCGTCCACAGATTTTCCTCAGCACAATTCACCAGGCGATATACAAAAACCACACTTTAACTTGCTATCCATTGGAATAAAATTTCCTCTCCACCTCGCACAACTGCAACGTCAAACTTTGCCCACAACTGTTATAGAAACCAAGCAGTCATATACATTTTCACCGCCCTGTTAATTTTGAACAATCCAAGCAGACGCGGAAAACGCTGACAGGGCAAAAATCGGTAAAGGGGTGTTTTCATTCAAGATATATGCCAATGCCAACTGAACATCTGTAAATAATACGTAACAACTTTTGTAAATATTGATAAATTAAACACTTCGTATACATTCTATGCAAATAGTAACGAAACACGCATGACGCAATGTTACAATGATATGTTGTTACAACGGGAAGGACGTTACAACCTTGAAAACGCATAAACAAAACTCAATATCTGCTCCTTAATCTTGACCAACATCTACAGCAAAGTCAGCAAGTTATGAAATGTATGCACAGAATAACAATTCTGCCTCGATCGCTCGCTTTTGTTATTAACTCAAAAACGGCAATACTTACAAACTGCACGGTATATCAAACAATGTGTGTATTATTTCTCCTTCACAATTTCAAGTTCAAATTTTTTAGCTCCGATAAATATTTAGCTGACAACGCTTTCGGATGCGAGCAAAAACGCATGCAGGTCTCAATGTACGTAATATGTTACTGGTGTCATATTTCACCCAGAACTGCAATATGTCGACAGGTTTCAGAAAAGTTGTGAAAATCAAGTTTCATGCAATTCTACTCAGCGATTATCAAGTTCTTTACAAACGGACTGACGTCTGAGGAAGATAATCAGTGCATTTTTGCAACTGTCGTTGAGAACTCCCCTAAAGCTACCAGGCCGCAGGGTGCATACGACTCACCACAGTCCTAATCTGGTACAACATTCGTAAATTACTTTCAGCTTTTCATGCTTTCGATGTTTACAATTGTCTGCTACATACCAAAATAACTTGGTGGCCTTACGAACTTCTCACATGGTGTTAACACTTTACGAAGTGTTTTGAAATTTCATGCGGTTACAGATCTGCAAGAAAATATACAACGTTTATTCAGTTCTATAGAAGAAGACTCTAAAAACTTCGATTAAAGTTGGAAGGTGGTAACCCACACAAATCATGAAAAATTATGCAGGGAAAACAAATCATGGACGCCAACAATATCTGTATAAACATGTCGACAGGAATCTTCTCGCTTATGTCACCGTGTACTCTGGTAAGTAGTTACCAAAGTTTAGGGGGCTTCAACCTTACCTCCATTACTCCTACACTAAAAATAGGAACCGAAGTATATTCTAAAATGCCAGCATCCACTTCCAAGACGGTGAGACAATCCAGGCCGCAGTGTGGATATTCAAAGATGTGAAAACCTAGAAGTTACACTCATGGGGTTGTAAACTATGTACTGAGTATATCTGCCACAATAAAGGGACCAGTGGCCAGCCCTAGTTAAGACTATAATGAACCTAAGGGATCTATGCCAAAAGCACAACTTCGTGATCGGCTTCGGCAGGACTGTGCTCCGTGGGGTTAGTGGGTTAATTATAGTAACAAATCGAACAGCGCGGCATAGCAGTAATGCTCTGCATTTGTAATCGAAAGGAATTCGGTTTGAATCTCACTAGGCACATCAGCCATCCTAAGACTCTCCGTGATTTTCCTCAGCACCTCCAAGCAAATAACCTGACAGTACATCAGATAGGTCGCAAATTCTTTCCAATCCACCGTTCATCCATCATCCCACCACCGACGCTACACAGCCTGAGATTCTGACAGCACCGTTACGGCCTCCACACTCAATGACAGGATGACGAGTTGGAGGTATGAATGGAGAGTGTCTGGTTAAATACGTAATGCGGTGAGCGGGCAGGAAGAAATTCCCCCAGATTTTTATCTTCTATGATTTTATTGGCACAAACACAAATTCTGTCAAGTACATGAAAATTCTCGACCACTGCCTAGTAGTAGCAATTGTTTAATTCCAAATGGAAGCACCAGAGTCGATTCCAAAATGGCAGAGACTGATGTGCGTTTGACAGAACTAGCAGCGACCGAGTTCTTTGGTTGCTGTGGGTGATCCGCATTCCCGAACATCTGCTCGATGTGTATGCTGGGGCAAGTGTGGACATGTGTACTATTCGTGGATGGGTAAGACGGGTTAAAGGGGCTAAAAGAGAAAAAGCACAATTCCTTGACAAACTGTGACGTGCAGCGTTCTCACTGCAGTAATGTCTCGATTACATGTTTTTGTTCAAAGATGGAAAAAGGCTGATGAAAAAGACGGAAGGATACTATATAATTTCTCTGTCCTCTGTTCTCAAACACTCACATCTCCCAGAGCCACAGATCGAGTTTCACACCACACAAAACCACTCAATAACATTACAGTTTCGTGTATTTAGGTGTCACGACACGCCACTATGTAATCAAAGGCAGCAAGCATTTAAGTTGGCCCCTAATTTTCGTGTGAAAATAATTTTGATTTGTTACTGTCGTTCCACACTCCAAAGCACATACAAGACAACAAAATAACAATTCACACAAGACAACTTAAAATAAAACATGTACGAAAGGTAAACAACACCAAGGTAGTACTGTGTATAGTTTTAGTATTTTTTCCACACATATAGCACTCGCGCTATCAGCCCAGCCCTTCACTTCTCACCACTTTACTACTTATATAAACTTTTCCCTTAAAGCCTCGATTTTCCCCCTTTTCCTACACTGCACTTCACTTCACTCCTCTTCACTTTATTTCATTTCACTACACCTGAATTCATTTCACTACGCTTGTTTTCACTTCACTTTTCTTCACTTCTCTGCACTTCTAGATGATTTCCAACATTCTATATCTTCCTTTAACTCTCCTCTATTATCACCTTCCTTACCCTCTTTTTAAAAATAAATGGTTTGCAGGGGAGAGTTCCTAACACCTCTGCAGGTAACTGGTCCCGGTGTTGGATGGCCCTATTCACAAAAGAATATTTCCCTATATCCGTCCTTTGCCGTCTACTCCTATTCTTCCGTTCATGGTCTACCCTGCTCAGAGAGTGTGACCGTTGTAATCTGTCTCCTATAGCCTTCCACGCCGGTTCTCCAGAGTACGCTTTGAAGAGGGCACATATGCGTGATAACTTCCTGCGCGACGCCAGAGTTTCACAGTTCGGACTGTTCGTATGATGTGCAAATTTGGCCGCTTTCTTCTGCACCCTGTCTAACGCATTTATTTTTCCCTCCCTGTACGGATCCCAGCACGCGGTCTCATATTCAAGGATCGGACGTACAAGTGACATGTAGGCTAAACTTTTGGTATTACTATTTCCCTTTTGAGTATTCGCATTGTAAAATGTAATGCTTTCCAGGCCTTTTTCACCGTGTAGTTGACATGATCCGCCCAACTTAATTCGCTGCACTGGATTATCCCTAAGTATTTGCAACTGCTCGCTTCCAGTATTAATGTGTCCATTAACGAATAATTTAGTGGATCCTTTACTCTGGCTCAACACCTATGAACATTTATGATGATGCCTTGTTGAATTATTCTTGGAATGAGAAATATTACAGAGAAAAACATAACACGCACTTTATTTTCAATAACCTTTTTACGAAAATCGTACCGTTTGAGGTAATGTTGAAAAACATGGTAGGGCCAGACAGACTACTGAAAATGTAATACGGCGCATGCGCTCTGCATGCTGCATTACTAAGGCTACAGACACACACTCATATCATTTAATATTTCCTGCTTTTCCACGGCAACAATGGTTATGTGAACGCGCCTCGATGTCACGTTAAATGTAGGCCTAAGCTGCCTGTTCTTTTTGCCTCATATGAATATAATGACCTGATCAGCCTCAGTGTTAAGGTTATACGAACACTGTGTGTCTTGATATCTCATACGAAGATTCTGATCTGGCTATTTGTCTGACCCGCAAACCCAAATAGTATATTAGGATATTAGTCTAACGGTTTAAAGGGAAAAGTCTATTTTATAAATAAAATTATGTATCTTACCCACATCTGTTCGAAGCCTATCACGCTGTCATGGGCCGGCTATCTTAAACGAATCCCAAATAACTAACACTCAAAATAAAACTGTTTTCAGTTTGCGAGTTTTTGGACTAGGGCGTACAGCAGTGAAATATTCCACGTTACATCTCCTGTAACACAGTTCTGAATTACATAGGGCAACATTAGAACAATTTTAGGCTCAATTATGCCGAAATGTGGCCAGGTATCGACTTTGATATACATAATATTGCATACCAGCTACTTATATATATATATATATATATATATATATATATATACACACATAAATTACAGTCACCGAAGGCGAAAATCGAATTTACGGCCTTCCATTAAACGATCCTTAATTTAAGTAACGATATTTTACACCAGCTCACAGAGGAAAGAATTACTATTAACTTTCAACATCGTAATTAAAATAATCAAATTAATGACCGAATACATAGTTCCGGTAATGAGCAGCGGGGAGTATGCGACTAACCAGCGTATTTTAACAGAATTAATCACACTGTGGTCTAACTGATATTAAACGACAGCAATAATGTGCACTTTTTAGTGAATCTCTCCACATATGCCAAGTACTAACACAAGACACATAAATATTATTATTACAGATGGAATAAAGAACGGGTAACTAAACTCCAAACGTCACGAACAAAAAAAAAAAAAACTCCATCGTATAACCAGTCCTACTTGAACACGTCCGCTTGGTAGAATTCAATGACCATGAGAACAACTTCCCCGTCAGTATGATCGACAATATAACGGTTACTGTCAATAAGGTGGAGCAGTAATACGTGACAAGCGTTACGATCCGTTCAACGGACAGTAAGGCATAATGTCTATTCGACAGACACACGATTTGCTCCAGGAAGGCAAAGAACAACAAAGAAAACTGAGGTACACCAGATGGAAAAGACACACAAAACCATGGTAATAACAGCTGCATTCGGGCCTTTTGTGTAAACTTCTTGCGTAGTCTGACGTCTTTTCATCTACTCAGTGAAGTGCAGAGTTATTGCATCTGATGACTAGAACACACACACACACACCATACTCGGTAGGACTCCTCTGGACGAGGCATCGGACCGTCGCAGATACTTCTAACTCGACAACACACAACACTCACAAGACACAGACATCCATGCCCCCGGCGGGATTCGAACCCCAATCCCAGTAAGCGACCGGCCGCAGTGCCACGCCTTAGAACGCGCGGTCACCGGGATCGGCCCCTTTGTGTAACATGGCCATTATAACTATGTTAAAAGCCGAAACGATAGCTCACGCGGGCGGTGCCATAGCGGCGGGCAGTGAGACACGATATTTGTCAGTTAATATAAGGATCGCTTTTAAAAATTCCATCCACGTGTGACTAAAAACTCTTCGTTGAAAGGTTTGGATGTTGACAGAATAGGGAAAGAAAAAAAAGGAGAGAGAATAGGCACAAATATGTGAATGGAAGCGTATCTACATTCAACACAATGCGAGCAGTTGAAGTGTCATTATATAAACTAAGACTGAAAAATACAAAGCACTATCATCAAATTGTCAAACAATGAAAATGATTACCTCCATGAATTACAGTTCAATATGCGGTCCAGTAAGCTCGTTTCTATTGAGAGGAATCTCATCTTGGTGGCTATGAACTGACGGGCAATTCTGTGCAATTGGCGGGTGTCTTACACTTCCGCAGCGTTTAAAGACTAGCCTCCACTTTGCTCTTCTAAATGTAGGCCCTACGCCAAAGGCCTTAGAAAGACTTCTCAAGTCGTCACACAAAGAAACACGAAAACGACACGCCAGGTCCTTCGTACCCTTTCACTGACAGCCATAAAAAAGTGCTAGATTTTATTTCGTGTATCTCAACTATTATCCCAGTCTATCATTTAGCAAGAACTGTTACCTTTAGCACCAAATAAACTCCAGGGAGAATAATCTGTATGAGGTGATGAGCCCAACCTCTACCAGACCCCAACAGTTTACTATCATGTTAGCAAAAATCTGCCCCTGGTTCATGTTCCAAGCCAGTGGAGTACAGTCCGAATACCCCTACCCTATTCCTATGAGGCCTGGCGTAGAATTCTGGGTCCTCGTAGTAAGAGAAAACAATCACTCTTCTGACAACCATACGAAACACATAAATAAACTGTGCAAGCAACGACTACCATCTGTGTTAAAGCTGGCTGTACAAAGAGAAACCAAAGTGCTTTAACAGTTAAAATTTGACTCCATATTATGAATTTAATTTCACCTTCATCGTACAATGCCAAAATATGACTTAACATTGCAAAATGAAGCATATTAACAGCCGTCACTCATTTTCCTAGCAGCATGTTACCTAATAATACCACAACTATTAACACACAATTAACAGATAACATACAACATTGAAAGAACGTTTAGGATTTAAGTAATTCGCTTGACAAGCAAAATGTATACCACACACTTACGTAACGAAACTATGGGGACAGTTAATATTTATTCACAAAATATAAATTATTATCAAATGTCGAAATTACCTGGAAGAATTCGTTATCCGTGACGTGACAAAGGAGAATCACAATAGTGTTTACCTTCAAACAGCGTAATACCAACAATCTCGGTCAAGCTTCTGTTTGTGTACGTCACAGCCAAATACCAAACGAATGCATCCGTCACTGAGGGAATGCAAACATCAACCCCCACAACTGCCGCAAATACGATAAAAACACGTGTTGCATCACACTCATAAAACAGCGTGTGTCTTACACATCCACTAATAGCAAAAGGCCCAATTTGACTTTATAACATCACAGTAAACTTGTATTACGATGGTGTAAACAGATTTTGTCAAACTGAACATCAATGTACGTTACGAAAATGAACTATGCATTCAAGGACAGCACGTATTTCATGCAACAAACATTTAAAAATTTAGTACCAATCTAATATACGTTTCATTATAAGGGTCATCTGATTAAAGTCAATACAGAAATAATCGCTGTTGATTCTTCTGCAACACGGTGCCAGAACTGTAAGTGACGCCAGCACTCACATAGTTTCGTACGGCCCTGTAAGACGGCATTCAACAACAAAGAACCTTGTATTCCCGCAGGCTAAACAAAAAATCAGCAACGGTAATTCATTCTTTCATGAAACAAAAATAATCGTATTTAGATCGTGATCTTCTAAGTTATGTCACCATGTCATCTAGTTGGTGGTTATCGGCGTTTCGGGAGAATCTACTGTCTCCACCTAACCTCCGTCAAAACCTCCAATCTTAACAAATTCGCAGATGGCACTACGTAATTCGACAAGAAATTAATTACCATTTACTTCGAGCAAGTTTCCAAATTCCCATCCAGGCGTTCTCCAAAACGTCCAGACCGAATATGGGGCACACCCAGCCTCCTACTGAATCGGTACACGGGTTTCTTGCCGGGGGTGTCGAGGTCAAGAATAAGTGCAGCTATAACGTTACTCTCCCATATACCTTCAGTGTGTGGTAATGAAAGCCCTGCCTTTTGACTTATACCCCGTTTATAGTCATTCCAATGCACATTTCCTGTCCCAAGATTAGGATATAAAGCATTAAACAGTTATTTATTAAATAATTATTATCTAATTTACACCCCGCATACTCCAAAGATACCACTACGACAGTTACATGACAGGCCAACATACTACTGTAAATTCTGTGCAACCGGGAATTACGAACAAAAATTCTACACAAAATGCCTTCGACATGGTACATCGGCGAAAATCAATGTTGGGTGCATTTGCAAGTCATTTCGTACACAAAAGGACGCTACGACTTAACGCCTAACCACTGTGGAAGAGAGAGACGCAAAACTGTGCGGCGCGGAAGTTGGAACGCACGCAGGCAGCACGAGACGATCAATGCAGTGCGAGTAAAACACCCACACAAGCCGAGCCACCAGCGGCGACGCGGCGCATCTACAAGGTCGTAGGGACGCCTACATGCGTCAACCACGTAGCCCGAAAAAATGCAAATTAAGATTAGTTAATATGAAGCAATGTCGTAAGGACGAAAATTACAAGCGACAGGAACACGGAATGCCTCTAAATCTGCTTCAAACACTGTTTCTTGAGTTTCAAGCTCCTCTCGGAAAAAAAGCAGTGCCGTACCGTACAGCTTGGCGATCTAGCACGTACGTTTTAATGCCTTCGCTTATTTCACTTACACAGTATGCATACACCGATCAGGAGGGGTCTGCCACTGCCCGCCGACATGAATTAAGTAACTGCAAATACCACAAGGAGTCCCAAACAGAACACAAGAACGCTATTTTCCAACTCCCTATATTTTGGGTGATTTCAGGCTTCCGCCGCGAAGTAGACGAGACCTGCGCTCTTCTGGATTATTACGCAACAAGTAGTGGTAATTCCTTACCGACGTTTTGGGACAACCTGCTCCCGAAACGTCAGTAAGTAATTGCCACTATTCGCTGCATAATAATCCAGAAGAGCGCAGTTCTCCTTTATATATATATATATATATATATATATATATTTTTTTTTTTTTTTTTTTTTTTTTTAACAAAATGCTTATTAATTTTTGCCCCCATGTATTGAATCATCTTCCTCCTTCTTCCCTCCTCTTCTTCCCCCTGTTTGTCGTCGAAACTCTTTTATCCTGCCAGT
>Ga0123355_10022274_pt1 | contig 10157 bp, 2 predicted proteins | sample TergutEmb28metaG_3_FD_89872 | JGI IMG/M metagenome (GOLD analysis project Ga0123355, IMG submission 89872) | Embiratermes neotenicus P1 segment gut microbial communities from Petit-Saut dam, French Guiana - Emb289 P1 | ecosystem: Host-associated > Arthropoda: Insects > Digestive system > Gut ... | reverse complement strand
TCTATCTATCTATCTATCTATCTATCTATCTATCTATCTATCTATCTATCTATCTATCTATCTATCTATCTATCTATCTATCTATCTGTCTATCTGTCTGTCTGTCTGTCTGTCTCTCTGTCTGTCTGTCTGTCTGTCTGTCTGTCTGTCTGTCTGTCTATCTATCTATCTATCTATATATCTATCTATCTGTCTGTCTGTCTATCTATCTATCTATCTATCTATATATCTATCTATCTGTCTGTCTGTCTATCTATCTATCTATCTATCTATTTATCTGTCTGTCTCTGTCTGCCTGTCTGTCTGTCTATCTGTTTGTCTGTCTGTCAATCAATCACTCACGAGTTTGCTTTGATGTATTATAGGAAATCCAAATTACGCTTTAGTCAAGATACTTGGTAAACTAACCATGATTTGAACCGTGTACTTCCTTAATACAAACCTACCATGTAACCGATAAAAGCACTCAGTGCACATTCAGAATATTGAATGTTGAATTTGTTACAGTACTAATTTTTATCGTTGCACCGTGCATTCTAAAATCTATGTAGTTCACACGCCAACAAATACACTATTTATTGTGTGGTGATGTAGCAGCATGTCATGTTGTGTGCTGTGCAGAATGAGACATTCTGCACAGCACACAACACACACGCCGCTCTATGACATGCCACATCATCACATAATACATAACGACGTAATTTTACCGAGTGTTTTAACATAAATATAACTTTAGCCAGGTGCAGTACAAGCTCCCTGATGATGGTCAATATGGACCGAAACATGTAGGAGCGATATTGATGCGTATTTTAATGTAAACTCTTCCAATTTTAATAAATAGTGCATTTGTTGGTGTGTGAACTACATAGATGTTACATTACTATTGAATACTGAATTGCTGCCATAGAGATTTCTATGTAACCTCGAACAAATAACGGTGTGTGAGAATTCATATAAACTGTCTGATGACTTTACAGAAATGTTAAAAGTTTATAAACACGTTAAGTTGTAATACTTAGATATTTTTTCACCGTATTCTGTAAAATAACAACAAAGTTAAAACAGCATATATTTGGGGAATTATATTAAATCTAACCATAAACATCAAAGTGCTGTCATATAAGTATAATCTTCGTCATGGAGCGTGTAGAACCGGCGTAATTAACTTATTGCTTCCCGTTAGTTATGGCGATTGTTTGCAAAAACACTGCTTATTGCATGTATAGAAAATCTGTAGCCAGGGTTTAATTTCACATGCCACTCTAGCAACAACCCCTTCCCACCATTCTGTTCGCTACTGTGTGCTATTCCCTTGCCCACCGTACCTGATAAAGGTAATTTTCATCGCCATAAAAGAGCTCTGTGTAATTAATTAGCACCAACTTTTCCTCGCTTGCTCTGTTTGCTCTTGATGACGAAGAGCACAGAAGGGGCAGATAAATCTGAATTGCGCATGAGCTCAATCCCCCACCAGCAGTAATGTATAACATCAAGGATTAATTTCCACAAGCTTTATTTAATTATTTTACACATCCACACGGCTTCCTTACTAGTGGCTGTAGTTACAGTCATACGTACTGTTAGACATGACGTATTCGTGATCACTTACGAACGTAAGCACTAATGCATTTTACTTACATGCAGAGTATTCCATTTGCGCCTCTGACTATCGGCGTCATGTCACAAAGTACGAGTAATTAAACCGGTTAATATTATTAATGTTGAGAGAGAATGACATAAGAAATAGTAGTAGAGGAGACAAATGGGAAAGTCACTGGAGAAGAGAGAGACACTTTGTTTTGGGAGAGCGGAGGAGAAAGAACCTCATTTTGTTAGAAGGTTCCCAGCTTTACCGACTTGCTCTCGAAGGACCCGTATGAAATGAAGATTTGTGAGACGTAGTGGCTTTGAAATAAGGGCAGAGGAATTTTGATTTGGAGATTAAAATTAATGTACGTTGTGAAGATTCAGTTCATAGTCTACCTCACAGAAAACACAATGTGTTTCCCTTAGAAAGAACGATGAGTTGTTGTGTGATGAAAGGATAGCTGTGTTGCAGGGATTGTACAAAGCTCATAAATTTACTTTTTGTACAAAATTCGTATTTTCCAGTGTTAAACCTGGTGGGGTGCACAGCAATGAGTGATATTCATAGGGTCCAATCCTGAAGTAAAAACATTGAAACAACGCTGGAACTAATTTTTGATATTGGCTACAAAACGAAAATGTCCATTTTTGAGGGTAACTCCTCTGACTCCAGGAGAAACGAGAAACAGATCAGGAATTTTGGTCGGTTAACCTCTAGGAAGAATTAGGCGTATATCATAGGATATATGCTGGAAGGGACGAGAAGAAGGGGAAGACCCAGGAAAAGATGGAAAGAGGAAGTAGAAAGATATCTTCAAGTGCTGGGAGTCAGAAGATGGAGAGAGTTGGTGGCAGATAGGAAAAAACAGAAGGACATTGTTCGACAGGCCAAAGCCCACAGTGGACTGTAGTGCCAATAGAAAAAGAAGAAGAATGATAAGATATATTAAAATGGAGAAATACATGTGGGTATACATGTCCTATATAAAACACAACTCAACCAAGGATTATATATTTTATTCTTCCTCCAAGTAAGAAGCCTTTGTGACAAATTTTATATGGTTACATTACTATGTACTGTAAAAAATATGGAAATGACAGTCTTTGAGAGCCTTGACAGAAGAGATTTGTTCATATTCTTGTTACAGACCTGATGATGGCCGAAAAATATGCCGAAACATGTAGTCTGAACAAACTGTTGCTGATGTACAGAATGAAAGTTGTACCTAATGGTGTATTTCCACTTGTACTGTACAAAATGAAGGCAGAATTAGGACAAAATGAAACTTGGGACCTATAAGGGCGTCTGGTAACTTCATACCTCGACTTATCCCTAAGGTATCACAGGTTTCTTTTGAAGTCGCGGTAGCTTTCGTCTGAATTTAATTAAGCAGGAAACAAGTCTACTGCGTGTATAAGAAGAGTAGACATTTGCGGAAATGTGGAAAATTACGGAAGTGCTCCCCTACCACACCTACAGACACAAGCAGATGCTTCTTCACGGACAAGGACTTGATCCTCTGCAACAAATGGCAATTTCCATATGCTGATTGTATGCTTTGCCGCTTGTCGTCGCTTTCATTAATACACAAAACAGAACAACCGACTTTTATTAAGCTGGTGTGAGTGAAATACTAGAATATTTTCGTTGGAGTTTAACCGAGTGAAACAAATGTGTAGTCACAGTACAGACTCCCTTTTTCGTGACTTGAACTAGCTATTCGTAACCTATAAATCCCGAATTTTTTAAACTCGTCGCGCGTTCGCATACGCACGAGAAGCTCCTATTAACTATGTCATGTCCATCCGTGTCTCCGTCCCTCCGCGTGTATCATCTCGACTCTCACTGTACATGTTTTAGTTAAGTGTGATACTTAGGACTTCTTTGGAAATCTGTCAACAACCTCTAAATCTGTTTGAAATTCATCACAAATATAGGGCACTTGACTCGGAGACACCTACATTTTATCGTTTCTGACGACGGAAAATCGCGATTCATGCATTGTAAAGAGAGACATAAAGCACAAAAATGCAAAGAGAACGCATTGTTCATTGTCTGTGACTTTTCAATACTTATTACATTGTTAACGCTGCCTATCTTATATACCTTTTATAAAGATTCATTTGGTACCTAACAGAGAGCATGGTATACACGGTACGAACTGGTTTTTGTACAGAACAACAGAAGTATGTTTATATTGTTGACATCGACATAAATCTGCATATTATCGATATCTTCCAGCCAAAAGGTATTAGGGTGTTAGGACAGCGGAGGAATTATACTCAGTACAAATTATTCTGTACCTCAACAACAGTACTAAAGAGAACGGCGCACTGTTGCATTTCCATTGTAAAATTGGTTACGCCAATTCACTACAGTGTTACGTTGTACGTACACTTACTGTCTCGTTCTATTCTATCTTGCCAATTCTTCTCTGGGTTCTCGTTCTTTATTATTCCCTTATTCTATTATTTATTCCATTCTTCTCTTATAATCTGAGGATAATGAAGCCTATCAGGTAAGGAGCACTATGAAAGATAATTTGTATCACCTTTTGCAGGGTTTTGTCACACTTGGTTTAATCTTCTCTTCCACACAAACAAAATCAGGAATACGTCTGTAGAGACAGTGTTGGAAAAGAACATCGAAGTGAGAGTAAGGAAGTAAAGGAGAAAAATAGTTGATGAGATGATTGAGACGTAAGATTGAGACTAGAGGAGTTAAACAAGTGAATGATGTCATGGGACGATAGGAAAGCACTCTTCTGTCTGGTATCAGTCTCACACTGCACGCTGGTTGGAAGACTCGATAACAGACAGGCGCCGGGGAAATTGAAGCCCTGAAACCTGCATATCGCCGACAGCAATGAAACGAGAGAGGTGGTGGTTGGCGCAACAGGGGGTGATCTGCTTTGCTATTGAGATGGCGCCATAGCCGAAGGCGTCAGTTTATATGACGAAGAAAAAGGAGCCTACATTTTGTTGGAACGAAATCATTGCTTTACTTTTTGAGAGCAGAAAGGACTCCTTGTGTTAGTTCGACTGTTTAAATTGGTCTGCTGCACTTCGATTATCAACCATTGAATGCAATGATTGAATTCATTGCAAATTAGACTTTTAGAATTGCTAACAATTTTAGTGCTGGAAACGATAGTTATTGGTGTTATGAACCACTTCGCTGGAATACGTATATGCAATTGTCTACATCGCCTATAAATGAGTCGTTATTGATAAACTAATTTTGACTTAATTTTCTATTAGTCATAATTGCCAAAGATATTTTGATGACGTCTATCAAAGATGGTGTAGAATGTCGCGTCGTATGCATGTGTGAATACACATGTCTATAAACCTAATTTATTATTTAATTGCTTAGACGTTTTGAGTGTTGGATGGCCTGGTTTTACGTATATTATGTCCGCATTTCTTCTGTGTTTTTGTCCACCCCTAATAGTTATTTTATTAACTAGCAGATTATAATGCAACTGATGTAAATACTAAGCCAGTAATGGGTCTTTAAATATGTAAATTTTTGTGTTTTTTGCCATCTGCAATACAAATTTGGCAGCTGTGCATACATCTGACGTCGAATGGCCCAGAAAACGTGTGTGTTTTGGTTGATAATCTTCTGTATGATGCAACTTAAAAGCATTGTGATATCGCAAAATCTGTGTCCAGCTCTTTATTGGATCGCGGTGACTAATGTACAAAAATTAACTTCATAATTATAGCCTAAATGCAGCCCTCCAAACGTGATCAAAATTGCCTCGTACTGCTGTCCCCCAAACACAAAATTTAGCCCACATGCTAGATCGCTTTCCTGTGCGGTATAACTCAAGATTCCCCTTACCGTCATTCCACCTTCTTCACTTACAGACGCTTTATTTTGTTTTCAGACTAACATTATCAGAAAGACGAGCGGGTACTGCCTGGGAACGTAAAATCTAACAGCCTGAATTATATTTAAAGATTCAGCTCGTACCGCACAGTAAATACAAGTTTGTACTACGCATGGAAATAGTCGCTTTGTTTTCCAAGATGTACAAAAAACGCAACCCGCTGGTACAGTTGGTTGAGGCACTGCGCCATAAGCCGTAAGGTCACGGGTTTGATTCCCGATGGTGTCACATGAATTCTTCATTGACATAATCCTTCCGGCCGCATGATGAGCCTGGGGTCGACTCAGCCTCTAACAAAAAAGCGGCCAGTGCTTAGGGCTGACAGCCTTACCACCTTCACGTGCCGATTGTCTTGAAATCTGGGAGTCTCAATCTGCTGAAGCCCTAAGAGCCTTTCCTGCCCTGTACAACGATTTCTTTACCTTGATACAGAGCACATAACTACGTTCTGTGAGCAGAATGTAGAATTTTTTAACGGTAAACGCGGTGGCACATAAACGAACAACTAGGCTTTAGAAGATAAGGCAGAACAACAACATACATAATATTTTTGTTATTATCATCACTTTATTACTGTTGCTAGCCCCACTGTGTACAATGAGACGCCTGGAAGGAAGTTGTTTCGTGTCCTGATATACTGTTTTGCTATGAAGGTACTCCTGTTGTTCATCAGGCACATAAGTGAACGTTTTGGATACATACTTGAAAGCAGCGTGGTGATATCTATTGTGCCTTGAAAATCTTACTGCAGTATTAACCATCAAAGCAGAAAACTAACTTGGAAATTTCTAAATATTCCCAGTGGCACCCACGCTAACATTTAAATTCATAGAACTAGTAAGTGGGTGTACCACGTGTTGTAACTTTAAAACCTATGCATTTTGCCAACATATTGTATTTTGTTTTTCATATGATTCTCACAGAGCCATTATTTCCCTACATGACATTAACCTGTTCTTTGTAAGCGTGAGATACGCTGTTCTCTGTGAGGTAGGACTTAGTTTTTATGCATGATGTATCTTAGATTAAATTTGGTCTTTAAAGAACCACGTGTACGGTAGTTCAAAGTATTTAAACTGGACGCTGTAGTAAGAATTGACATAAATATTTCATAGTATTACGCAATTATTTATTTCCTGGAATTCGGTAATGAATATGTGGGTTTCAAAAATACAGTTTTTTTTTCCACTAAATGACCCTTCGTCATCTTGACAAAATGCCTGATGTGTGTATGAATTTAAGCTAAATACAAACTGTTTTCTCTTATCGAGTAGGAAATATTTACGCTCTCAATTCTAAACACACGGAATACTGTTATTCGTATTTTTTGAGGTCAAGTCCCTCGCGATCCTGAAACAAGTTAAGTCGACGATTAGCGCTTTTAAAATCTTGCTGCATTTTCATGGAGTAAGTTTATAAACACACAAACCTCAACATTTCTTTATACACAGTGTAATGTGTTGGACGAACGCTTCTTACTTATTAACCCTTTCTCTTAAAATTTAAATTTATTTCCTGTTGCGCTGCGACCCAACGCGGGCTATGACCTCCTCATTCTTGTGGTTTCTAGATCAAACACAACGACACACCACGTTCGGTAGGACTCCTCTGGAGTAGTGATCAGCTCGTCACCAAGACCTCTACCTGACAACACACGACACTCACAACAGAAAAACATCCATGCACCCGTCTGGATTCGAACCCACAAACTCAGCAGGTAAGCGGCCGCGTACCCACGCACGGCCACTGGTGTCGGCAAAAGGTACGTTTACATTTTCATAACGCAGAAAATGTCTACGCTTGAATAGGCGTGGTGGCGCGTCCATTTAATTTTTCTTTGTTTCATTAATTTTGTATCTGATATTACCCCTTTTTTTGCGGAACGTATGTTAGCCTTTCCAGGAAAAAACCGAGATATTGAACGCTTAAGAAGGTATGCCCTTTGGTATTATTCATAAATATTCAAGCGCCTTTCAATGAGATTTAATTCTACGTTTAAACGTAAAGTTTCTCACTCCGTTGATTTGTTATGGGAGAGAGGATGGATGTCTTGTATTAAAAGGGGTTAGCTTCAGTATCCAAAAATTGCATCCAGCAACGAGTCTGAAGAGTTTAGTGATCACAGATTCTGTTATTATAATACAACACACGACCAAATTCAGGACCAATTGTTTTCGTAACTTAGCACCATAAATAGAGGGACGGATGAACGCATTATACAGATGTTAGACGACACTTCGCTGCTGATTTACTACATAAACATTACCTCGTAAATTTACACCAGTGTGCACTGTCATATTTCCTACACTGTCTCAGTTCAAGCTCGCTTCCATTTGTCACAGCTTTCCAACATATTGGATAGTTGGTGGCGCGCGTTTCGATTCCATTCCCCCTTATAAATCTGCTTCATGGCACACACTACTTGTGACACATGGCTCTGAGCCGCAGACCTTGCGAACTGAACCAATGGGATCCAGCATGCTCCTTTTGTTCATCATCCTTTAACAATACCAACCATCTTCCCTTAGCCTAATCATTTCCATGCTGTCATTTAGACGAATGGGCCGCCTTCTAGATCTTGCATGTAGTAATGTTTTTCAACTCACGCAAAGTAGTGAGTTGAAAAATCGATATGCAATTAATAGGTTGCTAGAGCCACTGAAATTAATCTTAGGGAAATAAATTATGTTTATGTGGACTGAATTCACTGAGCACAAAACATGGTTGGCTGGGAGGGTTTGTGTGTTTGTCAAGATATTTCGGGTTCTGAAACGAATATTACATAAGTTATGTAAGAGGGACGCGGTCAGAATTTGTCTTTATAATATTTGCTTTATATATGTATATATGCAAGTATATAAGTATTTTCTGTATACTTAACGTCACCATTAATAACTAGGAATGTGTACTGTCTAATGATTGGTTAATACTTAATTATAAATTGCAAAGTCTGTGGAAGGGCCGTAGCCTTGAGGTGCTGTCTCGGTATTTACCTGGAGGGACTGAGGAAAGCTACGAACTTAGAACAGTTAATGTCCCGACCAAGTTTCTAAGCCGATTCCTCCCGAACGCAAGTCAGCTCTTGTCATATGCTTGGTCGTTTTATACAGAAGCGTTCATTCGGTTATTATTTTATTCGATAGCCGGGTAACGAGTGCTTCACGTCACGATCCCATTGCATGTGTATTGATTTACTTTAAATCTAAATAGATAGGTAGAGTGGAAGTGCTCACCCCTCTCTGAATTTCCAACCCCAGTCACTCGACGAGGAGAACCATAACATGAGATCACTCACGCAACCCTCTGCGTGTGGCTAGAGGACAATATGACCATACACAGCACTTACACAATGCATGGACCATGACGTCATACTCACCCCATCTGTCAACATTATCCTTACCGTACTGGCATGATAATGTGCGACTAAGAGGGAATTTCGATCATTGCTGTGTTTGTTGCAACAATGAGCATTTGAATTGTAACGTACTGATTAGCTGATAATTATTGATATGTATAAATTGTTCGGGTCATCGATTGTGCTGTAGGCAAAACATGAAGACATTGTGCCGAAAATTTTGCGAAAGTTGAGCAGAGAAAGTTAGATGGAACATGTAACTTGACATGCCCACATTTTAGCAGACAACAGTGTGTAGGGCAGTTGTAACATTGTCATACATGTAGCAATGTGACACTTTGTATTTATTCTTGAGCTATCACGTGGGTCTCCCAGGCGGTTCCTTCCATTTAGGTATTTGGAATGTCATGTTTTTTGCCCTCCGCACGCGTGCTATCAAATACCGCCTCCTCACTAAGCTTCGCAAAGAATACGACATATGACGCTCCACTTTATGCAGTTTTCTTGAGCCTCGCTTCCCTTTCTTGCTTTTGTGTCGAGATATTTTCTTCGACACTGTACTGATAAGCGCCGTCTGTTTATTCTGAAATAGTTCATGTTAGGCGCTTTCGAAAAATTGCAAAACGCGACTATGAATTCCATCATGTCTGTCTGTCCGTCTGTCCACATGGAACAGCTCTCATGTCACTGTACGGATTTTCATGAAATTCGATGTTTCAATACTTTTCCAAAATCTGTCGAGAAAATTCAAGTTTCATTAAAATCTGACAAGAATAACGGTTACTTTACATGAAAACTATTATTCGTTTTTATCATATCTCCCTCATTTCTTCTTATAATGAGAACTGTTCGTAAAGAAATACAGTTTTAGAGAAAATTAAAACACACATTTGATGTTCAGTTCCCTTTTTTCCCCGAAACTTTCTGTTATGGGAAAATGGGGAAAAATATCGTAGAGCCGTACAGGCCACAGGTGACAATACGGCGCGTGCACTTTGCATGCAGGATAAATAAGGCTACAAACATAAACTCAGAATATATAACACTTCTTTCTTTTGCAAGGCAACAGTGGCTACGCCATCGCGCCTTAATGTTACTTTATACGTATATTGCCTTTCTTCTTACATCGCACATTACGCTGTGTTTAACAAAATGGTGTGTACCATTTCCAGTACTGTTGTCAAATCTGTACATTTAATCTTATGTTTATTGGACCGTGCATCATCTTGATAGTTGAATAAAGAGAGACCAACTTGATGTCACTTGCTTTATTATTTCTTTATTTAATGCTCAACATGTTTCGGATGTTAATACAT
>Ga0123355_10022273_pt1 | contig 10157 bp, 9 predicted proteins | sample TergutEmb28metaG_3_FD_89872 | JGI IMG/M metagenome (GOLD analysis project Ga0123355, IMG submission 89872) | Embiratermes neotenicus P1 segment gut microbial communities from Petit-Saut dam, French Guiana - Emb289 P1 | ecosystem: Host-associated > Arthropoda: Insects > Digestive system > Gut ... | reverse complement strand
GTTGCTGAAAAGACCATCATTTGCAGGTTTTTATCCATTGTACCAGCAATCTGATCGATATCTTGTAGGAATCCCGCTTCAAGGGTCATGTCCGCTTCATCGACGACAAAGATTTTAGCTGTGTGGACAAGGAGTGCCCGTTCATTAATGGCAAGGTCTTTGATACGACCCGGCGTCCCGATGACGATCTGCGGTTGGGACTTCAACTTCGCTAATGCGCGCTCTTTATCTGTTCCGCCCATATATCTTGAAATCGAGATAGGTGTTTTCGAGAATGATGCGATATGTTGTGCAACTTGATAGATCTGTTCGGCTAGCTCTCGGGTCGGCGTTGTGATGATGACTTGGACTTTCTGCTCGTCTTCTTTTAGTGCTTCGAAAATCGGAATCAAAAATGCGTGGGTTTTCCCGCTACCAGTTTGCGATTGTCCGATGATATCGGTTCTTTTTAGAGCAAGAGGGATGACTTCTTGCTGGATCCCAGTTAACTCTGTGAAATTTAAGTCTTCTAGGGCATTTTTGATGTATTGTTTTGTTCGTAAATCTGTTATGTTCATTGTAATCTTCCTTAGTAGTTTTGTAGATGGTTAGTGCTCAGCGGTGATCATTGCATCTTACTTATATGGGGTTTGCTTCTAAATTTTTGAGTTTTATAGGTGGTTTGCTTTTTTGCACCTATCATTTTTGGGTTTCATAGGTGGTTTGTTTTTTTTACACCTATCATTTTTGAGTTTCATAGGTGGTTTGCTTTTTTGCACCTATCATTTTTGGGTTTCATAGGTGGTTTGTTTTTAATATCTATCAAACTTCATCAAAATTTATGTTTGTCCTATAAGCCTGATTTTTATGTCTTATCGTATCTGGATACTTTAGCTCTAGTTTACCAACTTTAACTAGAGAACTTAGTATACTCTTTCTCAGATATGTCTCTTCACGATCAACTATGCTTGCAATTTCTTTAAGTGTTAAAAATTGATTCTCACAAATTTTTAACACTATGCTTTTCATCACTTCAGATGGTATCCTCTTCTTAGAAGAAATCTCATCAAGATTTATATGAAATCTTGTTTCACTTTCTGACTTAGAGTTTACCAAGGCGTCATGCGATTGTTTTAAGTTAATACCAGCCGTCTTTAAAGTTAGTGTGACTTGCTCTGGTTGAAACTCCTCCTTGATAATCGGACGTTCCCAATGCTGCTGCTCCCATGTGGTGTGGATGCTCTCTAGACCATATCCAGATCGCTCCCCTAAGCCGATCAGAGAAAAAATTTTAAAGATATTCTTATTTCGAGTATCACTTGTTCCACCATAAATTGCTTTGTCTAGTGATACACGTAACAGCCCTTGATTTCTAAATGTATACTTGGATCTTTCTTTTTCAATTACTATCGCTCCATCTCGAAAGTGATCCGCATGAACAAGAGTATTGAGTAATGCTTCCCTAAGCGCCTTATGTACCCTAGTCTCAGACTGACGTTCCAACAAATCACCTTCTAACATAAATGGAACTTCGATATCTTCATTGATTCGCTTGATTATCTTATAATAGAAATCTAGTAAATTTCCAGACCAAGTACCTTCTTGAGAAGTAATTCTATGAGACCATCTCTGGTCTGGAATATTAGATAATTTTTCACGGTAATCCAAAAAATAATGAGATAGTTCAGATGTAATCGTCATTTCAACTCCAAAACACAACAATCCTGCATATGTTAACCCCTCTTTTCCCGTCTCTCGATCAACACCCCAACCACCAATTCTTTTAAGAAATTCGATATTATCCAATCCATTCCAATCGTGACTTGAATTCCTTATCTCAAATCTTTGCCTATACCCCCTCAATGTCTCAGAATCCAAATCTGCAAGCCCATAATTAAGAAGAACAATGCCATCTCTTTCTACATTACTACTCTCAGCTATCATGGCATCAACTTCTTCCTTGCTGCAGCGATAATCACCCTCATGATTTCTTTTATAAGTTCCTATATATGGATTAGCATTTACTGAAACTGGTTTTTGCTGCCTCATAGCTCTCGGAACGTTAATCTGTAGAATAGGTTTACCTTGCACCTTGAATGGAAAAACATCTCGATTTTGCAAAATATTAGAACTAACTTTTTGCCGATTGTTAACATTATCCCAAAACTCTCTTTGCAACTTGACAACATCTGCTCCCTTAACAACTAATTGATTGCCTATCTCCTCAATCCCAAGGAGAATTGTTCCGCCATTGGTGTTAGCAAAGGATGAATATGTTTCCCAGATGCTTTTTGGCAACTGCATCTCAGCAGCTTTGCATTCTAATTCGCTATTCTCGCCAATATCTATCAACTCTAACAGATCTTTCTCCAACATACAATATCCCTCCAGACTTGTGACTTTATTTCGAGTTTATTATAATTATACCACTTATCACTACCAATTACATGACTTTTGCAAAATATTCATGGAAGTTGTGTAAATAATATGTTATACTGTTATGAAAAAAAAATTAAAAAGGAGATGGTTGCTGTGCAATTCAATTTGTATCAAGATGTTAAAGCTTTTTACCAAGATACCTATCATATTTTACTGCGACACGAAACACAAAATATGATTCCATTGGGTAATTTGATGGTAGGTAATGAAAGTAAGGATAAGCATGAGTGGCGCGATCCTGCAGGTTGGCTGATGGCAACTGTAACGGATGAGCAGGAGGTTCGATTAACCGCAATTATGACACCACCTTTTGGCATTACCCTTTATGCAACTGATAACCATCTTGAGGATGGGTCTTTGGAATGCCTAATTGAAGGTTTGTTAGTTTCTGATTTTTCAGTTCCAGGTGTTGTATCAGAAAAGTCTTTGGCTGAACGATTTGCTGAAATCTATGCTGGTGCTAAGAGTGTTGGTTATTATGTGAATTATAGTCAGAGGATTTATGAATTGATTGAGGTGAAACCTAGTGTCCAGCAGATTGGTGAATTTCGGAAAGCAGAGGATAAGGATATGGCATTTTTTCCGTATTGGATGGAAAGTCTTGCTCAGGAGGCTATGGGTTTCGAAGGAACTATCAAGAGTGATCTAGAGAATTATCGTTATCATATAAAGGGTGATTTGTATATCTTGGAGCATGATGGTGTGGCTGTGTCGATGGCGAAAATTACTCGAAAGATGGAAAACATATGTGGAATTGGTTATGTTTATACACCGCCATATTTTCGTGGGAAAGGTTATGCCTCAACTTGTGTTGCACGCCTAAGTCAGTTGGCTTTAGATAAAGGATACTCGAAGTGTGCGTTATATACCGACTTGGCGAATCCTACTTCCAATTCTATATATCAGAAGATCGGGTATGAGCCGCTGTGTGATTCTTTGGAGATTCGGTTTGAGGATATTGAGGAAAAACCATAACATTTGAAATGCGAGGCTTAGCGTTGTTTTTTGAGTGAGATTAAGGATCAGAAAAGCCACAACTGCGCGAAATCGGCGTTTGTGGCTTTTGGCTTGGTTATCGGGCAATCTCTACCCACAGCACCGTTTATATTTTTTTCCACTACCACATGGGCAAGGTTCGTTTCTTCCGATTTTTGGAGTTTGACGAACATAGGTTGTTCCTGGGTTATAGTCCATCTCAGCATCAAAATCGTAATCTACATCTTCCTCTTGTAGCAGTTTCTTCATTTGACTCGAATGTTTCTTAAAAAAGCGCGTTAATTCATTTTGTAATTTCTTTTCTAAGTTTCGAGCGTTTGCGGGATTGAGTGCATCGGTAAAAAATGCTTCTTCTTTTGCATACATATGGGGATGATTTTCCTTTAGATATAAAATGCTCTCTTTGTATACGCTAATTTGAGATATGATCTCTGTTTTTGCTACTAGTATTGAGGTTTTAGATTTCAATTGTTCGTCTTTGCAGTTTGGGCAAGGGCAATCAGAAGTCGAAGTTAATCTATGTACCATCAAACCTTTCAATTCATCTGAAATGTTGTTATCTGCCATGAGTTCTTCAAGCGTTATTGTTTCCTTTATATGTGTAAGCAAATTTTTGAATTCTTCATCATTATCGATACCTGCCTCTAAATAAGGTATCAGCGCTTTTACCTTGGAAACTTCTCCTGCTTTACAGATTGCTCCAGCAACTGCAAAAGCAATATCGAGTTGTTCATCAGGAATTCTTCCATGTTGTTTGACACCTTTGATGTAAAGGTCAAGGTATCTTAAAACTTCAGGTTGTTCCTTGAGGTCAAAGTCATCTTCTGTAAATAGAAAATAACTCTCCAAATTCGAAAGAATGGATATCGCATATAGGTTGAAGTTGTTGTCGACAAACATGTCTTCGTCGATCGCCATTGCTTCATAAAAAGCTCTTGACCTATAATAGGCATACTCACGATCGCAAAATTCAATATAAGCCTGCCACGCACTAGCATTTGTTTGATCTAATGTTACTACCTGTTGAAACTGTTTGAGCGCCTTGTTATGATACCCTCGCTTTTCATATGCTTTTGCTAGCATGAGTTGTACGGCTTGGTTTTCCTTAAAGCTTTCGGCTGCTTGCTCCAGATACTTAACAGCTTTCCCACTGCTTCCTGCATAAAGGTAGGTTTCCCCCAGTACGATCGCAACTGCGGGTTCTGTTGGATATTTTTTAGTCAAATATTCAAGCGTAACTATTGCCTCCTTTGTATGTAAGTTCTCTAGCATATCATTTACCCTGTGAAGTTCCTCGACAAGGTATTCAGGTATCTCTTGCTTTTGATCGTAAGCTTTTCGCTTGGTATCATCTTTTAATGTTTCATAAGCGGTGCGTAAAATTTTAAACCCCTCTGGGTCTTTCTCAGGTGAACATTGCTTAACTTGCTTAAAATAGGCGCGCTTGATTTCGCCTGCGCTTGCATCTTTCGTAATTTCTAAAATATCATAATAGTTTTTCATTTAAATCTCTCCATATAAATCAAGTAGTTCATCCTTGATTTCATCAAGCATATCAGTGGCTGCTTCAGCTATTAAGCCGCGCTTTAGTCGCGTTAAGGATTCTTTGATTTCATTTGTTAAGGCGTCGTTTACATCTAAGGCTGTTAAGATCTTGTCACCTTTGTTGATCACACTACGATATTTTTTAGCATCTTTGGCATTCCGCCATGTTTCCAAGTCAATCTCTTTTGCTATATTTGCTGTATCAATTTCGACTGAGATATTTTTTCCTGTTGAAACAACTCCTGCTTGTACAACTAGAAGACCATTGAGGTCGTAGCTAAAGGAAACCATGATTCGTTCTTTCCCTGCTCGTCCTTTAGGAATTCCTGTTAGTCTTACTTCTCCAAGGAAAATATTTTCATCAGCATATTCGCTTTCACCTTGGTATGCATCCACACCTACAATCGTCTGATCATCATAAGCAGTGTGGTAAATTTTGCGGATAGTTGTGGGAATAGTCGTATTCCTTTTAATTAAAACATCGCAAAATAATTCTGTTTCAAACATATCAATTTGTCTGATGATTTCCGCACTTAAGCTATAGGGGCAAACATCTGTTAAAACAAGTGCATCCTCATCATATCTTCCCTCGATGATGCCTGCTTCAATAGCAGCCCCACGAACTACTGATAAAACAGGGTCATGATGAGATTTTGGTACAATTCCGAGCTCGGATTCTAAGAAGCTACTTACAAATGGGATTTTAGTTGTGCCGCCAACTAACAAAACAAGATCTATATCTGAACGTGACAAATCAGCATCCTTAAGGGCAGAGTTAATTTGGTTTGCTGTTGATTCAACTAATTCTGTAATCATTTCATTGAAGGTAGAACGGGGCATTTCATGTGTGTAGCCAATTGGATTGCCTTTTTTGTTCGTCGATAAGAAAGGAAGGTCAATATCAAAAACTTCTTCACTACTTAAAGCAATTTTACAATCCTCTGCAACTCTTTTTAATCTGGTCATCGCATTTAAGTCAGAAGTAATATCGACCTTGTCTTTTTTCTTAATCGAGTTTACTATGTAGTCGATGAGCAAAGCATCTATATCCTTGCCACCGAGCAAGTTATTCCCACAACTCGCCTCTACTTCAATGACACCTTCAAATAGCTCTAGCACAGTTACATCAAGCGTTCCGCCGCCAAAATCATAAACCAAGACTTTGTCGCAATCTGCTCGTCTATCAATCCCATAATCAAGGGATGCTGCAGTTGGTTCATTGATCAATCGTTCTACTTTTAATCCACACTTTTCCCCAACTGAAATCGTTGCTCGCCGTTGGGCATCTGTGGAAAACGCGGGAACTGTTATAACTGCTCCAGATACCGATTGGTCTGAATATTTGCTTGCACAATCTACTAAATAAGATACGATGTAAGATGCAATATCAACAGGTGTGTATGCACGACCTCTTATCGTTAAGATTTCATCCTTGCCAAGTAATCGCTTAATCTCAATCACTGTATTTTCAGGCTCCAAAAGAAACTTTTCCAACGCAGGAGTTCCTACAATGGGTTTATGATCCTTATCAATATAAACAACAGAAGGTGTAACAAACTCCCCTAAATGATTCGCAATCACCTCAGGTTTCCCCACCCCATTAATAAAAGCTATCTCCGATGTAGATGTTCCAAAATCAATTCCAACAATCACACTAAAACTCCTTCCTGCTTCCTACAGTAACCTCAGATTTGCGAATAAGCTCTCCTTTATACACATAACCACTACACAGCGTGTTTGCAATGATTCCCTCTTTGATACCATCATCTATTGCCGTCATCTGATTGAGCTTCCCATCAACTTCCGTTTGCTCATCAGGGATTCGGCAAAGTCCAATCATAGCATACTTTTTCAACAGGCTTTTCCACATTAATTCAGCTTGACTCATCAAAGACGAATCCTCACTTTGCACAGCATATTTAAAAAACGCCTCTACCATATCAGCCGTTTCAACTAAAAGTTCAACTAAAGCAACAATCTCAGGATTAGTCTCATCTTCTTCTCCCATATCATCCATACCATCGCGTATTTCAGACAAGGTAAGGGAAATTTCCGACTGATTTCGTAATGACTTCTCAAAAACCGTATAAAAATCGCCAATATAGCGTTCCAACTCTTCCTTTGAAATTAACGCCTCTTTGGTTTGATTATTAAATAATTTGAACAACATGCCACCTCCTCAGGGAAATTTTATCTTAATTCTATCACATTCTGCAAAAAGAGACAAGAAAAATCAGAAATTTTTGAAATTTTACCTTTTCCTCATCAAAATTTTATCTTTATCAATCTTTGAAGTTGTATCATGGGTCGCTTTATCATTTGGATCATACCGCTTCAAAAACTCAATCACTTCTTTAGTCATGATCGTTGGTGTTGATGCACCCGATGTAACCGCCACTGTATTAATGCCCTTTAACCTGTCTAAGTTTAAATCTTCCAAGCTACCAATTCGAAGACCTGGTGTTCTAGCATGTTCTTCTGAAATTTGAACAAGACGTTTTGTATTATTACTTTTCGGGTCTCCGACAACGATGGTCAAATCCGCCGAACGCGCCATTGTCGCAACTGCTTCCTGGCGGATTAGGGTTGAATTGCAAATTTCTTTTATAAATTCTGCAGTTGGGAACTTACGCTTAATAGCAGATGCTAATCCGCTGACATCCCATGATGATAGGGTTGTTTGGTTTGTAATAATTATGTCTGTATTGTCAATTTCAGTCTTAGCTAAATCATCAATGTTCTCAAGGAGATGGATGCTAGTGTTACTTAATCCTAGGCATCCTTCCGTTTCAGGATGTCCTTTTTTGCCAATGTAAATAACATCATAGCCGCGTTCGATATGGTCAAGGATGATGCTGTGAGTCTTAAGGACATCCTTACAGCTTGCATCAATATAATGTAGCCCTTTCGCTTGGGCTTTCTCTTTCACTTTTGGGCTAATTCCATGTGCTGTAAATACCACGGTCCCAGAATCAATTTTATCTAATAATTCAAGACGCGTTTTGCCGATACCATCAACTGTAATAACTCCTTCAGCTTCAAGTGCCTTTGTTAAATGAATATTATGAACGACCATGCCGAGAATGTGAATCGGTTTCGGTATACTCACGTCAGTAATCGCTTGAGTTACCATACCCAGTGCAGTTACAACCCCGTGACAATAGCCACGAGGGGTAATCTTTATGACTTCCATCACAAGTCAACTCCTTCTAGTCTTAACAATTTTTCTTTTATTTCCAGCCCACCACCATAGCCAGTTAAGCTACCATTCGACCCAATGACACGGTGGCAAGGAATTATCATATAAATCGGATTCTTGCCATTAGCTGCACCAGCCGCCCTGATCGCTTTTGGCTTTCCAGCCATTTGCGCAAGTTCTTTATAAGTAATCGTTTCCCCATATGGAATTTCACATGATGCAAACCAGACTTTTTGTTGAAATTCAGTGCCTTTTGGTTCAAGAGGTAGATCAAAGTCGCTCCGCTCGCCAGATAAATATTCCACAAGTTGTAAATATGCTTTTCGAATTAAATCAGTTTCTTTAAATTCGCCAGTGCATGCATCATGTGTCTTCAAATATGTAATACTATTAACATTTGCACCAATTGTAATTGCACCAATTTCAGTTTGATATGTCCATTTATGCACGAGTCTTCATCCTTTAAATTTCGTCTGATTACAGTCTATATTGTACCACTTCTGCGTATAATTAGATAGATAGGAGCGTGGTATTTTGAAAAAATCAATAATTAATTTTATAAAAGGAATCTTCATTGGCATGGGTGCCATCTTGCCAGGATTAAGCGGTGGTGCCTTAGCAGCTATCTTCGGCATTTATGAGCCACTTATCAACTTCGTTTCAAACATAAAAAAAGACTTCAAGGTGAATATCAAATTCTTCCTCCCTGTCATCTTCGGTGGTATCTTCGGTGTCTTCATTTTGTCTCACGCCCTCAGCTATCTCCTCGAACACAATCTAGCCGAAGTCAGTATCTTCTTCGTCGGCTGCATGCTCGGGATTTTCCCCAATCTTATCAAGCAAGCCGGTGCTAAAGGTCGCGAGCCTCTCCATATCGTCCTTGCTGCCTTCGTCGCCATCGCCTCATTCTTACTATTATCGAATACATTTGAGTCAACAGCTTCGACTAGTCGTGCAGCGATCAGTACCAGCACATGGGTTGCGAGTGGTGGAATCATTGGGCTCGGGATTACATTTCCAGGATTAAGCCCATCTAATTTCTTAATGTATCTCAATTTATATCAACCTCTCAATGAGGCAATTAGTCATCTAAGTTTTGCAATCCTTATTCCTGTTGCAATCGGGGGTCTTGTATCGGTTATCCTTACTGCAAAGTTGGTCGCATATCTATTACGGGTTGCGTATGCAGTTGTTTATCATGTGATCATTGGGTTGGTTTTGACTTCAACTGTGATGATCGTACCAAGGGCGTTTAATTCGAATTTGATGATTGCTTTGTTGTTGATTGCTGGGCTTAGTGTTGGGACGGTGATGGGTCGTTTGGAAGATAAGAAATAATGGAAAAGTGCCGGATTAATGGCACTTTTAATATGTGTATTACTCGCTACCTGGATCAGGAATTGATGGAAGGTTTCCTAAGTTATTTCCTTCTTTTACATCAGGCAATGATTTTAAGTATTCCGTTCCTTTGTTAGTTGCAATTCCAACGCCGGCAATTTGTCCTTGCCTAGCTAGTTCAATACCTTGCTCCTTACTAATGATGTTACCATCAGATAATTGGTAGCCAGTAATCGTCCCACTATCCTTTACTAAAGCAGTGATTTCCTTTGCATCTGGTTGTACTTCTGGAATTTCTTTAAGAGCTAGAAATGGTAATCCGTGTGCATTATTTGTATCTTGTTCCATGGTGTTTATCTCCTTTGATTTTAATTGTTCAAATATTAGTTTTACCCAAGGAAATTTTTTTATTACAAAAAAACCTCGATTTTTTCGAGGTCGTTCGTTTTACTTATCCATTAGCCATTGCAGCTTTTGCTTGATCTACAATTTGCGTAAATGCTTTTTCATCATTGATTGCGATTTGCGCTAACATTTTACGGTTCATGTCAATTTCAGCTAACTTTAATCCGTGCATGAATTTGCTATATGATAATCCATTCATACGTGCAGCAGCGTTAATTCTTGTGATCCATAATTTACGGAAGTCACGCTTTCTTTG
>Ga0123355_10022272_pt1 | contig 10157 bp, 9 predicted proteins | sample TergutEmb28metaG_3_FD_89872 | JGI IMG/M metagenome (GOLD analysis project Ga0123355, IMG submission 89872) | Embiratermes neotenicus P1 segment gut microbial communities from Petit-Saut dam, French Guiana - Emb289 P1 | ecosystem: Host-associated > Arthropoda: Insects > Digestive system > Gut ... | reverse complement strand
TTAGAATATAAAATGGTATCCCTTTTAATATCACCATATTAGACTCAATTATAAAATATCTATTTTCATCTACATAAGCATTTAAAAACCGCGAAAAATTTGGAAAATAATAATCGACAAACCAGACACCAAGTGTAGCAAATAGCGGAAAAAATAATAACAGACTTATTATCGAAATATAAAAAATAATTTGCACTCTTTTTTTATGAGCAAAATTTAACAAGAAGTAAATTGGAATCAAAACAAGTGCAGCCACATGGAAAATAATTGCCATTATTAGGAAAATAATACCTTTAATTTTTTTGCCATTAAAATAATAAACGAAAAAAATAACAGCCCATGCATTTGCTAGTGCTTGCTTAAGAGCCGCAAAACCATAAACGATATATTCTGATGCAAACAACATTAAAATTACAAACGGTGTAATGTAAAGAAACCGCCGTGTTCCCATTAAAACAATAAAAATCGATAAAGTTATTGTAAAATAGAACATTACCCACTTATTATTAGTAAAAAGCCAAAGAAAATCATAAATAATTCCTAAACCAATTGATTCACTGTAAATTGAAATAAAACCGACGAACCTAAAAGCATAATTATAATGATCTCCACCAAGTTCTTCAGGAAATGAATAAATCGCATAAAGACCGACTATTAAGGATAAAATTAATATCTTCCAAATATCAATTTTTTTTCTATACTGCTTAATATTTGGATTATCCGAATTTGACATTAGTTCCCTTTGATTAATTTGAAGTTTGAAGGAAAATACTATAAAAATAACTAAAAGCACATATAGAAGTATGTTAAATATATAAAGCATTTTTCCCTCCCAATATTAATAAATCGATACTTAAAAAATTAAGCTTTGTAAAAATCTGTCAGAATTTCAACTACTTTATCTACATCAAAATCATTTATTTGAATTTCTAATTCTTCTCGAAGATTTGAAGTAATTATTTTTTCAGCCCAAACAGCAGGAGCATTTTCAAGACTTTCAAACTTTAAGTTTTTTGATATTTTTACTTCTGCCGTAATTGTATCAGAAATTAGGCTTGACAACCCACTTACTTGAGCTTCAATTAAAGTAAGAGGCAATCCTTCATAAATGGAAGGAAATATGAAGAAATCCATAACCATATATAATTCATTAGCATCTCTTCGAACTCCTAAAAAATAAACTTTTTCTTTTAATCCAAGAGCTTCTGCCTTTTTTTCTAAACTAATCTTTAGTTTTCCATCCCCGATTAAAAGCAAGATGCTGTTATTATTTTTTTGATGATATACCTTAAAGATATCAATCAAAAAGCTTTGATTTTTAGCCTCGTCGAATCTGCCTATGTGACCAATAACAAATTTACCATCTTCAATATTAAGTTCTGCTCGCTTACTATTTCTGATATTTTTATCAAAAATAAATTTTTTTAAATCAATACTATTATTAACAATGCTGAAATCAGTATTCTTACCATACAACCAAACACCCGCATTGTTACTGCAAGCTAATTTTATATCACTATATTTAACAATATTTCTTTGCAGAAATCTTTTTGCGATTGCCTTAAAACCTTTTCCATAACTTGCCGTATGGCTATGACAGATAGTTTTTATTTTATATTGTTGAGCGGTTTTTAAATATATAGAAGCTGTGCTTTGCATATGGGCGTGAACAATTTTATATTTATTATTTCGAAAAAAAGAATTCCAAAATTTTTTATAACTACGAACACCTAAAATCCTTAGTTCAGGAGCGTAATAAATATTACCTCCTAATTCTCTAATTTCATCGTCAAAAAAACCTTTATCTTGATCATGAACAATAAAATCAAATATTATTTTAGTGCGATCAATATTACGAAAAATATTCATAATATAATTTTCAGCACCGCCGCAGTCCATTTTCTTAAAAACCTGCAGCACTTTAATCATAAAATCACTCCTAATAGTTCTTAGCGAATAGGATTAGTCGTGTTTTGGAATGCCCTTTGTCTTAGAAATAATTTTTTCTTTGTTTCTTAACCAAAATTCATATATAAACCCAACCGAAGTAGCTAAAACTGCTGATGCAAATAGTGATCCAATCACTAAATATGCCATTGGAAATGGAATTGTAATATTTTTGCTAGTTATTAAAAGAATAGTATTATCTTCACGAATTGATAAAGTATGCTCTTGAAATTCAGAATAGAACTCATCAAATTGATCAATAAAACCTAGCAATCTTTGTTCAAATACAACAAGTGCCTCTTGCGTAAAAGGAGTTGTACCATTCATAGCTTCAAAAATTCTTTGATAACGTATCCTTCGAGTATTTAATTCAGGCAGTTCATGTAAAATAATATTTAATTCCGGAAATATTGAAGATATATCATTAAAATTAGCGTAAGCGTCGTTATATAACTGAATCAGTTGCATTCTTTCATCAATCATTACATCTAGCAGTAGAATTCTGCTACTTATATTATCGATATTTGCTACATCTCGAAAGAACCCTTTTTCTTGTATATCCATCAATAAAATATCTGGATTATTTCGAATAAAAAAGTTTAATATACTTCTTTCTAATGCATTTAATCTTTCCAGATTGGAAGAACTAATAATTGCATATTCTCGTAATTGAGCGATAGCTCTATCTAAATCATTACGTTGTGTTCTAATGAATGATATTATGTCAATATATTCAGTTTTTTCAAGTTCTTCTCTTAAATTATTTCTATGTTGTAAAGAATTATTTTTATTTCTAAGAAAATAACCAAAGAAAATTTCACGCAAATAAACTTCAATAAATAATTGCGATTCACTATGTGTCAATCCGATTGCATTACTATCAAAAGTTATTGAAAAACGAGAAAATGTAAGTAAGTTTTCCCTCTCCTCTTCCGAATCCACTACTATATGGTATTGGTTAGCGCTTATAAACCCTCTTAAAACAAACCATTCAAAATTAATATGCTTAAGTTTTTCGTTCATTGAGGCATTATCAGCAAATAAAGGCTTTGCCTTTTCTAAAAGAACGGGATTAATCAAATCTCGAGAATTAAATAAGGTATTATTAATGTAGAGTTGATCTTCGATTCCTGGCCAATAAGCCTCAAAAGTAACTTGAGTCATCATCCGATTGTAACGATATGATGCTCCTAAAAGCAAAATAAAAACTGTCAAAATTGACGCAACTCCTGCAATTAAAACTTTACGATCCCAGAAGATTTTTATTAAATCATTAATAGAAAATTCTTTTTCTTGTTTTTCTTCCATATTGTTGTTAGCGCATTTATGCGCTTTCTCCTCTCTTTTTTCTTTGCAACTTCGGAACCTTTAACAAATTCAATTGATGTTCAGTTTCCTCATATTTAATATTAAATTTATCCAGTACCTCATTCAAACCTGTATCTGCAGATATTCCCATTGAACTTTTTTTGTCAAACAACGATTTTAAAGTATATAAGATTATTTGCAAATCAAATAAAAAACTGTATTTACGAATGTAATATAAATCATAACGCAACTTATCATCAAATTTTGTACTGTAAGTCCCAAGCGCCTGAGCAAAACCAGTAATTCCAGGTTTAACATTTAGTCGGTATTCAAAATCAGGAACAGTTAATTTTATTTCTTCCATCAATCCTGGTCTTTCCGGTCTAGGTCCAACTAATGACATATCACCTTTTAAGACATTCCATAATTGCGGAACTTCATCAATTCTTGACCTTCTTAGAAATTTTCCAAATTTTGTGACCCTAGGGTCTTTATTGGTTGATAATATCATTCCCGATTCTGCTTCTGCATTCATTTTCATAGAGCGCAACTTGTACATTTTAAAGATACGACCATCTCTGGTCAGACGTTCCTGTGTAAAAATAGCATCACCTTTGTCTTGAATTTTTATGATTATTCCACAAATCAAAACTATAGGAAAAGATAAAATTAAACCGATCAGAGAAACTATAATATCGAATGTTCGTTTAAGGAAACGTTGTTCAACGGATAACTTCATCGATTTAACACCAAAAGTTAGAATATCACTCATGCTTTCAATGCGGCTATCAAGAATACCAATTTCATAAATCTTCGGAACCATAACAACATCTATTTTTTTCTTGTTTATACAAAACATTAAAATTTTATTTTTATTTTTTTCCAATAGACTTGGAGTAAGATATACCTGACTCACTTCATCAAACAAATTAAAAATATTTTCATCAATCTTGCGATCGTTTTCAAAACATAAATACTTTACACGCTTGAAGTGAGAGCGGTCCAAAAGAATTTTTTTACATAATTTTTCAGCTTCTTCTCTTGGTCCGCAAATTAAAATTTGTTTGCGATTTTTCTTACGCAGAAAGCGCCATAAAAAATATTTATATAAACCCAAAAAGAAGATCTGCAAAAATAAACTTTGTGCGACTAAAATCGGATTGGTTATTCTAAAATCAGTAAAATCCGGAAGTAATACCGAAACAAGAATCTGACCAATAGAAGCTAAGACTAACGAAATCACAACATTTTGCATTACTGTAGAATAGTTTTTGTTAGTAACTGATGTTTTATAAATATAAAAATTTATAGCCGCAAAAAACATGAAAATACCACTAACAGTCAAAACACTAAGAACTTCATCAAAATCCGCAATTCCACGAATCGCATCTGATAAGATTAAGAAGCGACTGCCAGTAATAAATTCATTGATTGATCTGGCAAGAATAAAGCAAAATAAGATAATAAGTAAATCCAATAAAAGCTCTAAAAACTTCACAACTTTGGAGTCCCAGGAAAATTTATTATTTGGGCTCATTCTTTACCAAAACCTTTCGTGACAATCAATTAGAAAATAATGACTATATTATACAGAAAAACTTTGCAAAATGCAACTATATTCGACAGATTTCAGAGATTAATCACCTATTATTGTTTATATTGTTAATATTTTATATAAAAGCATTGAACAAAAGCAAAATAAATTCACTTTAAAGAAGCCTTGTGCTTCTTTTCTTTATAAGAAATTACAGTCTAATCTATAATCTTATAGGGCTGTTAGACATTAGTTCTCTTAGTTTGATAATCTATAGAAAACTGTTATTTTGAGATTTACTTTAAGAAGATGAAAATGTGATTTTGCCATGCAACGAAAAAAGGAAAAAGAACACCTTAAATGTTCTCTTTACGGAAGTTATTTATGAATGATTTTACTTGATCAATAGCCTCAGGCATCTTATCAATTAATTTCTCAACTAAATGTGCACGATCTTCTACATGCATTATTTTCACTTCATTTTCTTTAATCACAATAAAGGCAATTGGATGAATTGAAACACTTCCGCCTGTGCCCCCGCCAAAGTTGGGTATTTCTTTTTCCCGCCCAAAGTCAGTTCCGCCAGATGCAAAGGCTAATTTAACTCTTGATATAGGAATAATTATTGTTCCGTTTTCAATGCCTTTAATCGGATCACCAATAATAGTGTTGACATCAATCATGTCTTTTAGATTCTCCAAGGAGACGCGCATAAGGTTATTTATATGATGTTCCATAGTGATTACTCCTTTTTAATTGAAATGCTTTAAAATCCGCGGTAAATCAGTAATATTCTTAAGTAATACAAACAAAAGCGCATATACACTGATTTTTGCGGTGATATTAAAGTCAAGATCATATTTTGATGGTAGTTTTTTATTTGTGACTACTAAATACTCATCTTTTTGAACCTTTTTGAAAGTTGAATGAACGTATTCCTTAATAAAACTTAAAACTATCCAGCTAGTCGCATTAATGTATTGCTCAATAATTGGATCATAGGCATTATTTTTACTGACTAGTTTAAATTTTGCCAAAGTAGTATTAGAAACAAGTTCTTTTACAATTTTCCGAGATTCAATATATCCTTTTGATTTTTCAAAGAAAGCTTTTATTGAGAGTTTATTTTGCTCATCTCGGATTAGCGAAAAAAAACGTATAAATGCCTCATAATTAATATGAAAATAAATTAAAAAGCCAAAGCGGACTCTAACATCTGTCTGATCTTCTGTATTTATAACCGTTACCTTAACTTTAGAAATCATAATAATAAAAATTAAGACTAATACTATATACAAATAAAGCATTTTCTCACCAAAATTAGTATTTTCTTAAAAAAAATTATTATACATGATACAATATTTATTGTAAAATATTTATAAATTAAGGAAGGGCGGAAATATGAAGCGTATTTTAATAAAAATTATAGAATTTTATCAACGTCATATCTCACCCTTAAAAAAACCAACTTGTCGTTTTTATCCGACTTGTTCAGCTTATGCAAAAGAGTGCCTGGAAAAACATGGCTTTTTCCGGGCACTCTTTCTGATTATTAAAAGATTATTAAGATGTAATCCTTTCTTTAAAGGTGGATATGATCCTGTTCCGAAAAAGAAAGAAAAGAATAATTAATCATTTACTTATTTCATCAAAAAACTTAAGATAATTGTCATAACGACTCTTTAAAATACTGCCATTTTCAACTAGTCTTTTTATTTCGCAGCCTGGTTCATTAACATGTTGGCATTCTCGAAAACGACAAAGGTGCTGATGTTCATTAAACTCTTTAAACAAATCTTTTAGATTTGCCTTTCTTATACCTTTTAAATCAATTTTGCCAAAGCCTGGTGTATCCGCGATCATCCCGCCATTGAATAAATAAAGTTCTGTCGCTCTTGTAGTATGCTTACCTCGCCCTAATGCTTTAGATATAGCTTGCGTTTCTAATGAAAGTCCGGGAATGAAGACATTTAGGATAGTTGACTTACCAACACCGCTTTGTCCGGCAAGCACGCTAATTTTATCCGTAAAACAAGCGAAGAAATTATCAAGATTTTCTTTTCTTAAGGCAGAAATATAGAAAATTCGATACCCCATATTCTGATAATAAACCATATTGTTCTTTAGGGCTTCGTATTCCCAACTAGTGAGCAAATCTATTTTGCTAATAACTATTACCGCATCAATAGTTTCTTTTTCTAGAGTTACTAAAAATAAATCCAAAAGTGAATAGTTAAAATCCGGTTCCATACATGAAAAAACTAAAATAGTCTGATCAACATTAGCTATATCTGGCCTTAAAAGCTTATTTTTTCGTGGCTTTATTTCTTTAATTGTCTCTTCTTCATATAAGCAATAGTCGCCTACTTTAGGACTTAACTTAATGTTTTGTGCTTCTCTTTTGGATGATAACGGATTATTACTTGCGGGCAAAAAAGAACTGTTTTTATCCAGTCTAATAAATCGAAGTTTTCCGCTAGCGCTACAAATCCTTGTATTTTTTTTTTCAAGATCAAAAACTGTATAACGACCGCCAATTAATTTTATGATTAGCCCCTCACGCAAAAATAATCCCTCCTACTATATCTATTTTATCATAAAAGTAAGAGTTTTAGTTTGTTTTTTATATTCTTATTCAAATTTAAAATTGATTTTCTTTATACTTATTAATAATCTGGTCATGATTGATAGAAATACCTACAAAGTCAGGAATTTTAGTTTGGGTATTAGTCTTTCCTTTAGAAATCGTTAAAACAATGTAACTTTTACTATTTTTAAACCATGAAGTTCCTTTTTCAATTGATTGGCTAATAACATGATTTTCCAAAACAATATCATTATATTCATACTTATATTCAAAATAAATTTTATTCTCAACTTCATAGCGGGAAACTTTCTCTAGAGACCATCCATTAAAATCAGGAATGCTGATACTTCCATCAAAACTAGATACATAAAAAATTATATAATCATTTTCCTTAATAAGCGTTCCTTGAACCGGTAGTTGACGCATTACCACATTTTCCACATAATCGCTATTTTTTTCTTCAATAATTATAACTTCTATATTATAATCGGTTTTTAATTTTTGAATTTCAGTTTCTAAATCAGCATAATAGCGATTAGTATAATCGCTTAAGCGAACAATTTTAGCCTTTTGAGCAATTGAAATAGTAATAACTGTATTTTTCTTTACTTTTGATCCAGGAAGAGGATTAACATGCAATACTGTGCCGTCAGATTCATGCGATGTCACTTTTTCCGTAATGACAACAAGTCCTTTTTTTTCCAGCATATCAACTCCTGCTTCATAATCAAGCCCGATAAAATCAGGAACTATAATCGTTTCTCTTTGATATAAGACCGGAATAAGAAATAAATACGAGGCAATTACACTACCTATAATTGTAAGGAGACATAATAAAACAATATTCGTTTTTTTTAGCATAATATCACCAAAAATATTGTTTCAGTATTACTTAGAAATATTACTTATATTAATAAATATTCACAGAAAAAATGCAATATTTTTTAAAATTTATAAGAGCCAAGCAAAAAAAGAAAAGCCCTCATTTAGAAGGCTTAATGTTATTAATATGCTTTAGCAAAAAGAATTTTGTATTTTGCTGATGTTCCACAAATTGGACAAACATCCTTAATTTGTTCTTCAATAAAAGGAATACAACGAGCTGTAGCCTGTGTTTCTTCTTTAATTTTCTTTTCGCAGACAGGATCATCACAAAGACTCATTTTAATATAGCCCCCATGCTGATTTAATACTTCTTTAAATTCCTGATAGGAGTTAACTGCTCTAGTATTATCAGTCACATTTTTCAATGCGCGATCATAAAGTTCTTGATGCATTTTAACAAATAATTTTGGGATTTCTTTGTGAAGATTATCGAGAGATAAAGAAATTTTTTCTTTTGTATGACGTAAAACTATATTACAAGTTTTATTTTCGATATCACGAGGACCAATCTCTAGTCTTAAAGGCACGCCTTTCATTTCATATTCGCTAAACTTCCAGCCAGGCGTTCTGTCTGAATCATCTAACTTAACTCGAATGCCTGATTTTTTAAGTTTATCATATATTTTATGACTATTTTTCATAACTTCCGGTTTATGACTCATAATTGGAATTATCACTACTTGTGTTGGCGCTACATAAGGAGGAAGGACTAACCCCTCATCATCTGAATGAACCATGATTAAAGCGCCAATTAGACGGGTTGTGACTCCCCAGGAAGTTTGAAATACATGTTGTGGTTTGTTTTCTTTATCCTGATATTTAATATCAAAAGCTTTAGCGAAACCATCTCCAAAAAAGTGACTTGTGCCACTTTGTAAAGCTTTTTTATCGTGCATAAGTGCTTCAATAGTGTAAGTATCAACAGCACCGGCAAATTTTTCGCTTTCTGTTTTGCGACCAGTCACAAATGGAATCGCCAAAAGATCGCTTCCCATTGTTTCATAGACTTTTAACATGTCCAGGGTTTCTTTTTCAGCTTCTTCCCTATCTTTATGAACAGTGTGACCTTCCTGCCATAAAAATTCTTTGCCTCTCAAAAAAGGTCTGGTAGTTTTTTCCCATCTTAAGACAGAACACCATTGATTATACTTTTTTGGCAAATCACGATGACTCGTTACTACTTTACGAAAATGTTCGCAAAATAATACTTCAGAAGTAGGCCTTATAATTAGCCTTTCAGCCAATTCTTCTTTACCGCCAATAGTAACAACCGCGCATTCCGGCGCAAAGCCTTCTACATGTTCTTTTTCTTTATTAAACAGACTTTCCGGTATCAACATTGGCATATATACATTCTCATGCCCTGTTTCCTTAAATCTGTTATCCAAATAATTTACAATATTTTCCCATATCGCATATCCATAAGGCCTATATATAATAAACCCTTTCAAATCTGAATAATCCATTAACTCTGCTTTAAGGCATATTTCCGTATACCATTTTGCAAAGTCTTCGTCACGTCTAGTTATTTCTTTAACTAATTTTTCATTTTTTGACATAGCTATAATAATTTCCTTTTCAATTTTCTTTAACAAAAACAGTATCGTTATTAATAAAATCAACAACTCTGTTTTTGTATAAATTACCTAAAGCCCTTTTAAAAGCTTTTTTACTCATCTTAAATTTATCCTGAATTATGTTTGCGTCTGTATCGCTGTTAAAGGGCATCCTGCCATTGAATTCATCATTTAAGACTGATAATATTTTATTAGCATCCAGTCCAATCATATCTTCTTTTTGTTTCATAAGCATTCCTGAATATTGACCAGCCTCGTTAATATGAGTGATTGTTACTAAAACTTCCTCACCAATTCGGTATTCTGAACGCTGATTTTT
>Ga0123355_10022271_pt1 | contig 10158 bp, 3 predicted proteins | sample TergutEmb28metaG_3_FD_89872 | JGI IMG/M metagenome (GOLD analysis project Ga0123355, IMG submission 89872) | Embiratermes neotenicus P1 segment gut microbial communities from Petit-Saut dam, French Guiana - Emb289 P1 | ecosystem: Host-associated > Arthropoda: Insects > Digestive system > Gut ... | reverse complement strand
CTACCACTACCGCCACTACTACTACTACTATTACCACTACTACCACCATTACTACTACCACTACCACTACTACTACTACTACTACCACCACCACCACCACCACCACTACTACTACCACCAAAACCACTACTACTACAACTACGACTACTACTACTACTACTACTACCACCACTACTACTACTACCGCTACCACTACCACTACTACTACTACTACTAGCAACATCCGTATGAACTGTACTATAACGCCCCTTAGCTCCTCAGTCAGTAAGCATGACTTAATCCCAGGGAATCTGAATTGTTTCTAAGTAACGGAGGTAGAATTGCATAAGTAATTGTTCATTGTAAGTTTTCTTTTGTGCTTTTTAAAAGTGGACCGTGATAGCTCAGTCGGTATACCGACTCGTTACGGGCTAGACGGTCCGGGGATCGAATCCAGGTGGGGGCGAGATTTTCCGCACCCGTCAATACCTGATCTAGGGCCCACCCAGGCTCCTATACAATGGGTACCTGGTCTTTTCCGGGGCTAAAGCGTCCGGGGCATGTTGTCGACCACCCACCCCCACCTGTTGCCGAGGTTAAAGAAAGAGTACAGCTATACCTCTACTCCATCTCTGGGCCTTCATGACCTGTTCTAAGTTGAATTTTACTTTTACCCTTACTATTTAACCAAACGTTGGTCACAGACTTTTGTGTTTATGGATGTGACGTTAAAAGTTTGTAAACCTCTTGTCTGTGTTGGGATCTCTTCGCAACTAGTTCTCTATTATTCTGTAATTATTACAAACAGCGAGATACATTTTCTTCTTGTCAGCCGCACTTAACTTCACTGAACTCTCTAATCACAGATTTTGATAGTGTAAAACTTTTATGTAACTGGTGTGAAATAAATATTACTTATCACCGCCCAGCTACAAGGCGTACTATTGTTTGGCTTTAGGTTTACAAACTTTCACTTTTCAAAATTCATCCACCCTTAACTTTTCTTACCATTACTGACTGTTAAATTTCCCTACTTCCTCACAGGGCCAAGAGTTAAAAATTTGAATAAGTTCTCGTCATTGGCTATTAATGTTTTAAAGCTGTTTTCCTTGCCGTAACTCGTGTGAACCCCTTTACTCGTCCCACTGGTTTCACTTAATATGCAACTGTGACTGACATGGTATTCTTCCCCGCAAGATTTAAGGCGTCCATAAGCTGTCAAAGTATAAAATTTCGACTGTTCCAGAAGAGTTCCCTAGACCATTAATTTTGACACTGACAAACGGCGAGCATGCTACCTTACTATACATTGCCCCCTCTAAGCTGACGTTACAATTTCCTTTCCACCCTTATCTTAATTACTAATTTTAAACAAATCTGCCCTATATTCGAAATACAAATTTTAACACCAAACAAAATCTCACGTAAAGGTTATAGTGTGATGGCCTTTTTAAAATTATATCAATCAATAATTAAACTGTTGTAAATTGCGTTCCCTAATTTGTATCCTGTGTATTGTTGCTAGTTTTAAGTTGTCTTGTGTGTGTGTGTGTGTTGTTATCTTATATGTATTTGTTGTACTATGTGTGCATTGCTCTTTTTACTTTAGATGTCGGACTGCTGGCTAGAAGTCAGTATTCGGAAGGTCCTGCGATCGGCCATTTCGACACAGGTTTTTCTTGGTTTCCCTGTGCCTAAAAGCAAATGCTGAGATGGTTCCCAAGATTCCAAGTTGCCACTACATGCTTCTCATGTATCCCTCCCGACTTAAATTCAGTAGTAACTGATTTCATGTTTTGTATACATGTAAAATAACCACTGCCACCGGGTAACAACCGAATTTCGATAAATTATTATTATTATTATTATTATTATTATTATTATTATTATTAATTTTCCGTTGAAAGTTGGATAACTCTCACACGCACTGCCCCGTCCCTTAACAGCCACTGCTGCCAGACGAAACCATAGTCGGTGAAAAATGGCACTGTAATTGCTTATGTGGTTAAAGTGAAAAAACCATCTATGTGTAAATTTTGATCTGCAAGTACCTACGTAGTGCCCGATACGCAGTTAATTACCTTAACCTATATGCAATCTGAAGGACCGCAATGTGCAGGACATATTTACAACATGGATTACAGTACCAAATCATGCAGGTGTTCCCGGAATATACATGTGGCAGAGTTCCAACTGGAAAGCACCAACATTATGTGAAAGGTTTCCGTGGTTTGTCAGCGCCCCACATCACTGCAGTGTCAAAGTTGCAGATAGCTCTTTAGACGATGAAGGTCTTGCATATATATGAAATAAAATGAGCTTGGAAATTTGGTAGTAGTTCTTGGATGACGATGGCGTGTGCCTTGCCAAATGTAATCAAGACCTGTCCACGTGATAGGTACCTATTCCCCTATGTATAACACCCGGTGTGCCGTGCTTACCTAGTTCAAGAGTAACAACTGATTTTGGAGCGCAACATAGCGCAGACAGATAGCACTACTCCAGTAGGTAAGTTAACCTTTTAAAACCTACTTGTTACATGATGCACCAGTAGTTTAACATTCAACAACTGTACACTCTTTCTAAACTGTATTTAAGTGTTTTGTATTTATCTGAGAACAAACAGCGACTTGCGCCACTTACAGCGTAAACTGATTGGTTTTTATAACCAAGATGAAAAGTGTTTACAGCGCGGAACGGACTGGGTCTTTAAATAAAAGAGTCTGCCATTCGTCTTTAAAGGGTTAAGGATTGTGTTGCTTTCAGAATAGAGAACCGATGAAAGAAATCAGGGCGTGGTTTTTGCTGGTAATAATCTACAGTAATTGGTAATAATTGAGAGTATTTTTTTATTAACCGGTAATAAATGACAATTTTTTCTTACTCTTCACGTCTTTGAACGTATTAGTGGTGCGAGTAGGTGGTTATTGTTACACGTTATCACACTCAGTGACCCGCTCGAGCGCGCGCGCGCGCGCGCGCACACACACACACACACACAACACAGAGGACTCTTCTAGGCGAGGGATCGGCTTGTCTCAGGGACTTCTACTTGACAACACACAACACCCACAACAGACAAACATCTATGCCCCCGGCGGGATTGGGACCCGAAGTCCCAGCAAGCTAGCTGCCGCAGACCCACGCATTATAAAAAGTGAAAGTTATGAATATGTCAGCGCTGGTTGCGGTGGCCAAGCGGTCTAAGGCGTCCGTCTTCAGCAGCTTGATGGCTGGGATCGTGGGTTCGAATTCCGCTGAGTGAGTAATAAATAATAATAATAATATTTATTTACTGAAATTGGGTTTTTACCCTGTAGCAGTGGTTATTTTACATGTAAACAAAACACGAAATTGGTTACTACTAAATTTAAGTCGGGAGGGCTGCATGAGAAACATGTAGCAGCAACTTGGAATCTTGGAACCATCTCAGAATTTGCTTTTAGGTACAGGGAAACCAAGGAAAACCTGTGTCGAGGTGGCCGGTCGCAGGACCTTCCGAAGATTTACTTCTAGCCAGCAGTCTGGCATCTAAAAAAAACAGCAATGCCCACACAGTACAACAAATACACATAAGATAACAACACACACACGACAACTACAACAATACACACGGTCAACCAACTACAATTACACAGAAGACAACTTAAAACTAGCAACAAACCACCCGAGACAAGTTAGAATATAACATGTACAAAAGGTAAAAACACCCAAGCAAGACAGTACTGTGTACGGTTTCTTGTAATTGTTTTTTTTTTTTAACAATCATTAATTCACTCACGCTTTCACCCCAGTCTTTCACTTCTCTTCACTTACTATTCCTATCAACCTTTTCCATAAAGACTCGTTCCGTCCACCCTCCCCCTTCCCTATACTCTACTTCTTATCTTGTGTTTGTTGTGTGTCGTGTAGGTAGCGGCCTGTGCGACGAGCTAATAACTGGTTCAGAGGAGTCCTACCGGAGGTGTGTGTGTGTGTGTGTGTGTGTTTGTATGTGTGTCTAATTGTGTGTGACCTACAAAACTGAAACATGAGGCGGCCTAAGCCCGATTAGGGATGAGGCGCCGTAGTGTGTAGCGCTTGGCCATCATGTTCTGAAGAGAATGATTTTTTAATGTAGGTTTAGATTTTACACACGTATTAATATTTTGCAATATGTGATTAGGTACTAGCCGGAGAAAAGATCAGCAACATGGCCTGTTACTACTTTCCACGTTCTTATAGATATTCTAATACATACGTATTTCATTTCTACCTCATAGAATACTAATTGTATGTATTATGTTAAGGCTAGATATGTAGATAACCGTTGTTTGTTGCGAGAGCCCAATGAAACACATGTATTTGTTGTGAGCGTAACGACAGGTACATTACTTTGTTAAGGCTGTCGGTACATATGTTAACCAATAAGCTTTGATGGCTAAAGACTGGCAAGCTTAATGATTGAAAGTGGCCAGTTCGGTGGGTTTTGAGCCACTTTCTTCTGTTGTGTCATTAAACAGAAATTGGTGTTATGTCTATAACTCTAAACGTAGGTTCGATCCCGAGAGATTTAGAATGTGGAGTAGTGTTATTCATATTTGAAACTTAATTTTGTGCTTTAGTTTGGCACTGGGGGAATTAAACGTTCACTGAAAAGAGAGATAGAAAAACAATTATTTTATCATAATGAACAGCATTTATGTACCTAACACAGAAGTTTTTAAATATTTTTGAATTTACGGGATATAGTGCTGTTGGTAAACAGATGGCTCTCTTAGATATCGTATGTGGAAAGCGTCTGGAATTTCCGAGGAAACGATTTGTTAGGTATTTCCGTATACATCAATAGCCACATTAGTGGTCCATTCAGAGATCGTAACTTGGAACATTCAGAATTTTGACATGTAATATCCAGAAAGCTTTGCTAATTAGCCACTCGGCACGTTAGTCCTATTTACCAGGTTTCAAACTAGGAATTTCTAGACGATGCGTAGCTTGGTGACTCTAACACGGTGGAAGTTTGTTTGTCAAGCGGTTCAGATGTGTTCCATATCGCTACGAGATTTTCAAACTCAAGTCGCGAGTACAAGAAAATCGACATAAAAGTTTCATAATCTGATGAATTTGTTAATTGCCGCTACTGCTTATTTAAAGGGGATTAACGTGTAATCAGTTGTAATGCGGGAATTTACATTTATTAATAATATTATACGAACCACGTGAATGAAGTGTCACGTGTCTCGTTTGGAAGTGGTCGCAGCCTGGTACTTTGTCAAGTTCTGCAGTGCGACACGAATAATAGCAAAGAAGAATGTCTCATAGCTTTGTCGTCCGAAATGAGCTAATTAAGGCCAATCTGAGTCCTTTATGTGACTACCCGTAGACAAGAAGCATCGTGTAAAAAATCCTCTCTACCATTAGGATACGTTACTAATGGCGCCCTGTAACAAGCAACTTGTTGTCATCACAGGAGCTGAAACAGGAATAAATGTGAGAGCAGATTTAAGATTGGAAAGTGCGGAAAGAACGTAAGCTCATACTTTAATATTTATACGTGATTCAGGAGGTATATTTTTCGTACTTTATGGGCTGTTCGCAATAATATGCTGCACCGGAAATTCAGGGCAGTTTCTGTGATTTGAGGTGATTTAACATTATCACTAATGAACATGATATGAAAAGGCCGTTGTGTTTTGTTTTTGGGCTTACATATCAATGGTAACGTAGATATTATGTTCAAGACAACAGACATAGAAATATATTAAAATATATTGCTTAAATTCTAAAGGAGAGGGCATTGTATGGTGCCAGATATATTTTTAGTGTCATTTTTATTCAGAGCACGTGGACAGTATTCCTACGTAGATATCTCGATCGTTACATGAAAAGGATTAAAATGTGTTTCACTGCTCGGTTTGTTCGTTAGTAGTCTTTTGACGTGCAACAGGCGGTAAAAAGCTACAACCAGTGGCCTTAATCGACATACAAAGACAGAAAATTGACTGTAACGTTAGCGTATATGTCGTATATTCTGTAGGCTCTGGTTTCGAATATCACACTCTACATCGTCTATAAAAACTGAAAAATTTCTTGGCCTTTCTCATCTCCTGAAAGCAAGGAGCAGGAATGTGGGTTAAGTTATGCCAAGGCTAATTCCGTCCACATAATTTCCAATTCATTATTCACTAATCGCAATTTTATTTGCAGCTAGCATTACCGTTGAATAAATCACACACAAATAGATTCCAATACGAGCTGTGGGACACATTATTCCTTGTAGCGGGATTAAAGTCACTGTTATGACCACTGAATTAAAACATAGCGACAGGTATCTTTCACTGTGTTCTACTGACCATTGTATCAGAAGATATTAGGGATACAAATATTGTGATTCCGTACATACTTTCTGCAGCAGGTTTATCTGTTGATTTGTGTGGCTGTACAACGTGGTCTGTCAAACCAAAGGAAGAACACAGACTGACAAAGTTGCGCTGAGTAATGGCAGTTTGAATAAACTTTGAATTTCTGCGAAAGTACTGAAGGGCACCTAAAGAAAGAACAAGTTACTGTAAAGTTCGACGTATGTTATAACTCCACACGAAATACAGTTACTTAAAGGTCAGAAACAATAGTGCAGAATCTTATGTTTATTGGACCGTGTATCATTGTCATTGTTGAAGAATAAAAGACCAACTTGATGTCACTTGCTATTTCATTTCACTTCTTATGTGCTCAACATGTTTCGGACATTAATATATCCATCATCAGGAACTTGCGACTATTCTGTTGAATTACCACATTGGTCGTATTGTTATTGGTTCGATGTGTGTTGGAACTGTTGGAAAATCTTAAGCACAATAGAAGTGAAATAAAACAGCAAGTGACATCAAGTTGGTCTTTTATTCTTCAATAATGCAGAAGTCCGATAACTTGCTAGGAAATAACACTTAAAAGAACTAGCCAAACTATGAAACGATAATAAGAATGATTTTGCAGGTAATAAAGTAATAAATTAAAAAATAAGTACTACTTAATTATTGGAAATGTATAAGAATATAACCCACTTTTTTTGTCAGGTTGTAGAGTTAAATTTGGTAACATCTTTAAAATACGTTATCTAATACGTTATTGATTCTTCATATTATTGTGGTTTCTCTTACGAAAGCCATGATTTTATATTTTACTGAACTTTAAACCTTACTGAAATCTTCCAATGAATGTGATTGAGAGACCTTTCTCTAATGATGTTTCTAGGACGAAAATGTTTGGGAGAAGCTCAATACGGAGATAAAGATTCAGTATCTATCTGTTTTATAATCCTATATTATTATTATTATTATTGTTAATTGTAGTTTACATTTATTGAGCTATTTATAACGATCACAATAAATATTATGTCAACAGAATATATATAATTGCGCAGTCTAAAACAACTTTTTTAAGGTAATTACAACTAAAATATAATGAAGCAATTAACAAAATATTATGCTAGACTGTGCAATTATATATATTCTATTGATTATTGAACACAACGGGGATGTATCACCTGAAAATTAAAATAATTATTTGTTTGGGAGTAAGAATATTTAATGTGAGAGCGAGGAACTAACAGCGGCGTGAAAGAAATTCTCCAGAGAGGAAATTCCGTCAGTTTTCCGTCGAATGTGATGATGGTTGTCAAGCGACGTGGAAGAAAGGGACGAGGGATGTGAGCAAAAAAATGTGTACCTAGTTTCAGTTGAGAGATCTGAAATTATGAGATAATATGGGAGACAGAAAGTGCAGATTTAAGGATAATATTAGTATTGGTCTTAAATATGACTTAAAGGTGTGAACCGGATTGATTTGGTTCCTGAAAGGATTCAGCGACATACTCTGGAGATTAGGTCAAGAAACCGTCATTTTCCATAAGAAGGCGTAAATATGTTTACTAGTGAAGTGGCTACCGACGCCACAAGATTCTCCCTGGTACTTGGAAACGATTTGCGTCCTGAACCGAATTATAGGCGACATGAGAGGATTATTAAGTTGTTTCTAGTTTATTTTTATTTATTCTTCGTCTTTTCCGCCTCATCTTTCTTACTCTCCGTCTGCTACCTCCTCTTTCCCGTCATTGGCCTGATTGCACACTTTTGCTTTCTGGTACTGAGAAGAAGTTTGATTCACACTCCTGCATCGCCCACCCGTAAATGTCAACTCTTTTCGTAGCAGAAGAGCATATGACTACACACAAAATCACTTCTATGTCGCGATATCTTATTCAGCACAACGAATTTTGTTTCTTACTACAGAAAGCTTTTAAACTGGTATTCTCGGAGGTAGCAGAGCTTCTTTCACTTCGGGAAATGGCATTTTCCAATTCCGATCGCACGTGATCTTATTTCATCGTATCTCGGGGATCTCCGTAAACTTCACAACGTTTCTTTCTCTTTTACCTTTTTTTTTCAGGTTGTCCTTCTCTCGAGGGTGAACCATTACAGAATGCAAAGCCATGGATTTCTCAGCTATTCCAAACTAACTACAAGCTGAATTGAAAAATATTGATGTTTCAGTGAGAGATAACAAGACATTATATTTTCTTCAGCTCTTAGCTTACTTTAACTCAATCCTTCTCAACTTATTCTTTGGAGCATCTTTCTCTGAACATATTGACTTTACACGGAAGCCGGATTTATATTGATGAAGTACAGTAATTGCAAAATAAATCAAAGGAAGTCGTTGAAGTAAAGCAGGTCGGACACAATGAATTCTGCTTCTGTGAATCGAAGAAATTGAAATTTTCTACAAAGCATCTAAACCGTGTGGGTGTGGGAGTTAATTCCAAATACTGCGCTATAGAAGTCGAAGCTGAAGAGAAAGATAATGTTCAGGAGGTCGGTTCCTACCTCACAGAGCAAATGTTGTGGATAATTTACAAATCCAATTATCATACACTCTTTAAGGCCTTAATGACCTTGATGTGGAGTCACACAAAACGTATAATTAACTGACCTTAAGAAAATCCTGCAAACCCCTTCTGCACTTGCTTAAAGATAAGAAACAACTTCCTGAAACAAAATAGAGCCGTTTCTCCCACTACAGGCCTCCACTTGGGGGGTCGTTGCCCTCAACAGCTTGTTCCTCTTCTCGGACACGCCCCTCCCCGTCCTCTCTACTTCTGATAGGCTCAGGCTACCTTTGAGCCAAACCTTTACCTGTATAAATTCCCTAGCAGTCCTGTCCCTGTTATTCTTCCTGCTTACACCACCTGTGAAAATGGAAGTGTTCCGAAACGTCGGCAAAGAGAATTCAGACGCCGGGAACCACCCGAAAGAAATAATTAACTCTTTTCGCAGAATGCAGATTTATTTAATGATACTGCGGTTGGCAGATACGATTTACCACTACACGTCTGAGCAATAACAGTATTCATCCTCTGGTATTTATATTTCTGTGTGGTTTTTTGTTTTGAGAAATCCTCAGTTTATACCGTTGTAGTTGTCTATCATTCGAGTCCCTTTCTTCCATCTGCAGTAAGTTCCTTATAAAGGTCCTAATGATAGGTACTTCCCTACACAATTAGCGGAAGCGTGTCTTGTAAACATTCACGGGCAGGCACGTTCTGTGCTTTCGAAACAGTTAATTTGCAATTCATAGTATCAATAACATCGAGAAGTAACCGTTCCTCTCAAATATATTTGCTTTGGATGCCGAAATTATAAATGCCGAATATGAACGGAAAAAAAAAATTAAAAAGATTAAGTTTTTCTATCTCATGAAATGTGACGCTGTGTGATTCTATAGGTGAGAGAAAACGTTTTGGAGACACCACATGTGCTTGGACACAGGGTTAACAACCATTAAGACAGAGTGAGTTCTTTTTCTGAAAAGTTGGTGTATATGTAAGAATGTACACGACCTCTCATCCCGGAGGATGTGTTAGTCACGGCCCTCAGAACGTAAAGTTTCCTACAACAATTTAACGCTGAGTAGTGTAATTTAAAATAAACAAGTGTATGATTCATATTGAATCCGGAAACCTGATCTCATTATGTTTATTGGAACGTGCATCATCTTGATAGTTGAATAAAGATAGACCAACTTGATGTAACTTGCTTTATTATTTCATTATTTAATGCTCAACATGTTTCGAATGTTAATACATCCATCCTCAGGAGCTTGCGACTTATTTGTTGAGTTATTTCATGGGTTGTATTG
>Ga0123355_10022270_pt1 | contig 10158 bp, 5 predicted proteins | sample TergutEmb28metaG_3_FD_89872 | JGI IMG/M metagenome (GOLD analysis project Ga0123355, IMG submission 89872) | Embiratermes neotenicus P1 segment gut microbial communities from Petit-Saut dam, French Guiana - Emb289 P1 | ecosystem: Host-associated > Arthropoda: Insects > Digestive system > Gut ... | reverse complement strand
TCTCGCGGCCCGGTATAATTGATGCCAGGGCCTGGTACCGGGCCGCGGCCCGGCGGTTGAGAAACACTGCCCTACACTTCCGTCTATTAAGTAGTTAGGTCAAAACAACTTAACCACGATTTGTCCTAACAACTTAGTATCCGTTTGAAAGAATAATACAAATAAATTGAAAGAAAAAACAAAACATTTTGAAATATCCTGCGGCGCACAGCTTGGGTATCGCCGACGTAAAAGACTTCCGCCCGCAATAAAACGGTAGGGGAGTGACAAAAGAAACCCCCTTCGTTGGCAACTCATGTCGACGGAGTAATGAAGTCTGTAAGTTACGCGATCAGGAACGTCGTGATTTGTGCAGATCGCCTAAATGTTGTCAGAATAATGAAAACGCGGATTTTAAGTTCATTTCGGTATTTAGCACAGAATGACATTAAACATAGATCTATATGCCTGCAGTTTTTTTTTGTAGTGGTCACACTGGAGATAGAAAGCAGAAAGAGGTCTGAGGAAAGCATCAAGATGGAAATCAGGGAAATGGCCTAGTAATCTACTCAAGATTAAAATCGGCTGAGTGCGGAAGAAGAAACAAACTGATAACCACTGTACCAATACGTCCGGTGTCTAGACAGGTAAAAGGGAAATCAGATCCTGTGCTTGCCATGCGAACACGTGGGAGTGTGTTGGTTTATAGATTCATACATTCTTGAACTGGACACTAGAGAAAGTGGGTGGTCTCTTCACACGCTTCAGCAGCTCTGTCATCTGTACCCATCACAAATAATGGGCTGAGTGGACCCAAGAATCATTCCGGAAACTTTGCTAAAAAGAAAGAACTTTTCCTGCTGCTAGGAGTCGAACTTTTGTTCTTCAGTTTTCTAGGCCATAGAACAGTCAGAATATGGGCCACGCCATCCAACAAATGACGTAAGTGTGGGACATATTTTAAGTATCAATATTTATATAACTTGAATAGGAGTTCGAAATTTGTTCTATTATTGACAACCCTAGTTTAAAGTCTCAAATTTAAACAAACCTGCTTTTTAACAGAAGGAGAGCTGAGATTTTCCGGATGCCGTTTTCTATAGCGGAGACAAAAAAGAGAAGCCGCCCGAGCGTGCATGGAATTCCTATGTGACGTGCAACGTACTAATACTGTGCCATGTCAGTGTGATTCACGAGTTTACACAAAGGAGCCGCGAGGTGGCCGTAAAGACCCCACGATGGTTAATTTAGTGTTGATTGCCTTGTGTTTAGTACGAAAGAACTAGACACAGTAAGAGAGGAAAGTAAAAGTGTGTGTGGGTATAGAAGAAAAGGAACATCAACCTATAGTCTTTGGCAACAGCGCAACATGTTTTGAGTCCTGAGCAGAGGCTTTGTCCTCAAGAAAAATATTATATACAAACTACAGACAACGGTAAGTCTGTTCCCAGTAAGGACAGTAACAAGTTATCCCGTAAAAGACGTACTAATTTTCTTCAAATTCTTCGTACTACATGGGGTAAGGGGTACACAATGAATTGCATAATTTCATGTTCCATCTCTGAGCGTAATTTGCAGTAGTACATATTACCGTTAACTATATACATTACAGTACACCAGCTGCTATACATGCAGTGATAAACTTGATTTTTCCCGAGACTGACAAAGTAAACATTGATAAACTTTGAGACAGTACTCTTAATCTACTTATTAGAAACAAAAACCAAATTTTACATAATGTGATGTGATGTGATATGATAAGATATGATATGATATATGGTATATGATATAAGATATGATACGATATATATATATATATATTGTGTTATACTATACGCGAACAACCACACAACGGTACAATGCTGAAATGAAGACATGCAGGCTGTGGAGCTAAAGACACAGCATAATATCCCACGTGATTTGATTGTTCAAAAGCACGGCTCTGCGAAACTGAAAATCTCGCACACTCCGACTACTTTGAAACTGTTGAACGTAAATCTAAGTTCTGCATTGTCACTATATGCAAATACACACACATGTATATATAAACACATATATTTGTGTAACTGTAATCACTGAGCCGGAGGAGGGAGGGGGGGGGTGTCCTTTAACAACGCTGCCACTTATGTAGTATTGGTGACAAATTAATGTAACATTAATAAGGGACATTGATGGAATGATTCTGACAAGAGAAAAGAGAAGTGTTCGGAGACAAACCTCAACATAAACTGGCCTGGAATCTAACCTGAACCAGCAACAGGCAGCTGAACAAAGCAAAAGCAAGCCGTCGTGTAAAAGAGCTAAATAAGCCTCCAAATTTGTAATGTTCTTCATCATTTCTTTCGTTTTACAAGAAACAGAATATAAATCCAAACATTTTTTAAACGATCCGTTGCCTCACAAATCTGTACTCTATACTAATGACAGTATACAGAGTAGCAATGTATATCAAGAAATTGTACCTGTTTCTTGACGGGTGCTTTGGGCAGAATTGAAACTCCATACGTACAAGATCCTGCCTGACTTGTCAATTCAAAAGCTGTACATCAACTATTACCTGCTAGTCAGAGGGCACTGCTTCTTATCCAGAGACAGATAATATAATGTTATAGAGCTACTCGTTAACAGGCACGATAACGTGTGTTTAAAACCGTTATTCATATATTATTTCTTGACCATGCGAGAAGTCATGGCAAAAGTAAAAAACCAACAGTGACGACTGCAGATTTTGGTGGTCAGAAAATTATGATGCCAGAATAAAGCTTGGAGAAAAATTTCCAGGAATCTAAATCTACGTTCTGCATTGTCACTACACACTCACACACACACACACACACATATATATATATATACATATATATATATATATATGTGTGTGTGTGTGTGTGTGTGAGTGTAACTGTAATCATTGAGTCGGAGGAGGTAGGAATCGAAAAAATACTTTTGGCACTTTTTAATTCCTATATCTTTTAAGTACATATCCATAGAAACGTCATTACTGGCGATATCGTTGTGTGTTGTACTTATTAATCAAACACAACGTCTACATTACCAAAGCAGCTCGCTGCAAGTCATACCTTCCACCTACTAAAAGCACATGTGTATGTTCGAAGGGAAAAATATCCCGTTGGATGAGAAAGAAGTTGACGGCATTAGAAAAGTAACAGTGCACGTCATTTCATACAGGAACCTTCACAAAAACGTATTACTTTGGCCAGTAACAAATACAACATGCAAATATAATGAATGAAATTCAACATGATTTCGAGCTAACACTTATTTGTGAAAATCCCTTGCAAGTTGTTTGAAGTTTTCCATCCCGTGCATTCTTGTAGGTCGAATAACTCTTCATTATTCCAAAAAATATATCAAATATTGAACCAAACAAGATACAGGAATGGGACAAAAGCAGGACATGGGATCTTTTTGGGCACCCTGCGGACCCTAAGCATAATTGGAAACAAAATGAACATACGTTGTCAAAATACCATACAAGATAGATTAGCAGCACCAGTGCAGGGCCGACATACACCATGTACTATAAATACAGGATTTTAATTATGGTTGCTAAGGTTTTTGACATAAAGAATAACGAGCACGAAGTATTGTATTTTTATTCATTGTAAAAATGTTTTAAATCTCTAAAAGTATTGTGTATTTTACGTTCTGAGACATCACCATTACATACACAACAACAACGCACGGTAAAAAACATAAAATACACAACGTTGTAAAAAGTAGATAGTTCTGAGCAAGTAATACGATGTTCTCCCTGAAGACGGTGTATAACACACCGAAACATGTACGAGAGATTAAATAAAATATGTACTTAATACATCACGTGCATTTGGCTGGAATATTGAACAGGTATTCGAGATACCGTACATGTGTCTATACTTACTTACTTACTCCATGGTGTAGAGTCCTTCCTGAGAAGCTAACTGGTTTGCAGCTAGTCAAGTAATTCCCCGCATTTCACGGAACCCGAAGGTTCAATACCGCACTCACAAGCGTCCCCCACCTGTCCCTATCCTGGGTCAGCCCAATCCAGTCCATATACCCACATCCCACTTCCTGGAAATCCATCCTAATATTATCCACCCATCTACGCTTAGGTCTCTCCAGTGGTCTCTTTCCCTCCGGTTTCCCCACCAAGACCCTACACATCCCCCTTCTCCTCACCCATACGCGCCACATGCCCAGTCCATCTCATTCTTCTCGATTTAATCACTCGCACAATATTGGGTGAGGAGTACAACTCATTTAGCTCCTCGTTATGTACATGTGTCTATATCTTTTAGAAATTGAATACTTTTTCATGTTTGAGTAGACGTAATCTACTTTCTTCAAATAAGTGCAAAACGTACCACGAATTGTGTTCAGACGACCTACTGTCGTTCAACAGCTACCTATCCAATTAACTGTGTGTCTTAAGTACAGCGTAAGATGTTGGTGAAACTGCGTCTGCACCTCAATTTTTTATTAGCTCACCGTTTTGACACTGTGCGCTGTCACGCGTTTTGCTGCTTGCTGATATGCCTGGGTCGATGGTAATACGGTCACTTCGATATTCATTTGATGTATAGCATGTCGCCCCATTCTAACAGTAGTCTCACAGATCCTAAGGCCGTTATTTTAAACTTGTGGCGCCCCTTTATGCTACCGTACGGGCAGGCTGAAATACGTTTTGTGTTAAAACCTGATGAATTGTCTCCTCGATTTCATGTCTTGCATTTTAATTCATTTTAACTTCTACCTAACGTGGGAGGGGGAGGGGAGGCGCTTCAAATTTAGTTCCCTCCAAAGATGGCGAATATTCACGTTTTCTTGTCTTACGCTTAAGTCTGAGCCCATTCAACTGCCTCCTATCTCGCGCTCAAACTTTCAGAAAGCGCCTTGGATAATTGAGTTTCTAACAGGTTTGAAGATATAATGTACAAGAGTGTACACTATTTTTGTTTATATGTGTTACGATATTCTTGGTATATCTTTTGAATAATGTATTTCTGTCCGGAATAATTCGTTTTATCTGCAGTGAATGGATATTAAAACCAAACAGTTGCGTAGGCTTTCAAAGAACGCATATATATAATCGACTGGAGTACCAATGCCATTATTCTTGCTCATTGTCCCGAGGCGGATTTGTCCGCATAGAGAGTCAGGATGCTTCCCATTCACTGCTCCTCGTTGTCAACAAGAAGCAAGTCAGTATCAATTTCTATAATGCAACATAGACATCTTCTATTTAAGCCTAATATTTACATTGGTTGAAGTGCTTCAAAGAACTATAATCTGCTACAAATTCCCGGTTGATAAGCGCTAAGTATATTGCCACTTAAAGCATAGTCTACACTCATAAAGACGGTCAGTACAGTATTTACATACACAAGAAACACTTGCCAACCACAGCATTTACGCTAAGCTGTGTCAGCTAAATCAAGTGTGATCATCAGAGCGATATTCAGCCTACCATAGACAAAAGATCCTTCAGCAAAATATATTTACATTTTATCTCTTCAAAGTCCAACTGTGAATTCCTTACATTCGTGCAAGTGTCAAGGTGAAGTTTCGTTATTTATTAAATAATAATGAACATGTTTTGTCACTATTTAATATAGTGAAGCAACATACATGGAAGATAAGAAATATTAAGCTGATGTTTAATGTTAATTAGGGACAAGTACTTAAATATACAAGGCGTTTTATTATGTTGGGTGCACTATTAGGTCGCATTGAAAGGAGCGGTATTCTTACTCGTGGGATCCCGGGTTCGAGTCTTCTTTCGGAGGCAAAATGTTTTTAATTTTTCCTGCTTATCCTTCTCCCAAAAGAAAATTCTTGCAACAGTCTTCAGTACGGTGCAAAGAACATTTCCTGTTGGTCCCAAATTGTAGCCACTTTCGATGCTCCAGAGCTGAAACCTGTGCAGTTGAGAACATTCCTCTGAATGACTCTTCTGCTTTAGGAAGTCAGGTCAAGGACACTTGCAGCATTCAATGCGGACTTCTGACACCGTATTCCATAGGAAGCAATCGTTTCCATAGCAGCCGCAGACCCCACTTGCCTAGTTAAACTCATCACTGTCAAATATAGGATAACAGGGAGAATTTTTCAATTGGCAATTACAAGCAGAAATTCCGGAAAATTAGCAAAACTAGGATGAAACGAATGCCGACAGGGGTATCACAGAACACTACCATCGTTAAAAGTTACGAAAATATTCCATTTTTTGCGAGATACAAAATAAATGTGCCCAGGGTAAATTGCATTATAGCGTAAGTTCTCAAATCATTTCTGCGGATTTCGAGTCGTGATTATTACACACCACATGCGTATATAATCCTTCATGGCCGCGTGTTGTATTTTTTAATTGCAGTTTGGTAATTCGCCATTATCTTAACAAATTCCTGTTTCAAGCAAGAGCTTGCAGCCAGTCATGCGGAATTAGACTATTGGCAAGCAATGTTTTGACTCATGAATACGAACTGCACCTTTTTATTAGTTTCTCAGGGTAGTTTGCGTTTTAAACGTTTGAAATCAGTAACTGATAAATGATGGTTAAATATACTTTGGAAAGATTATTACTTTCTCCTAATGCACAGGAGGAAACTTACTTGTGATTCTGAGCCTTAGATTAATACAAAAAACACATAGATAGGCCTAATTAATTGACGTCATCGTAATTTCAGCACCATTATTACCATAATTCACTTTTACCAATTCCCTATAATTCATTTTAATATTTTCCTATTCATTCTTCTGTCTTCAAATTGATTTTCTTACCGAAATGATAAAGTTGTTTCTTTCACACTGAAACCCAACAATGTTTCCGTCTGGAATGTTTCGACCAGAATTAAATTCTGAAAATTTCTTTAAATATTCCATATCCGTACATTAAAGAATATTTATAATATATAAGTCAACAGATGCACATCAATGAAAAGTGTTTTATCATACATTATTGTACATCGACGTTTCGGTCGCTTCGGCGATAATCATCAAAATTGTATATATATATATATATATATAAACCAATTTTTTTGCATTCTTTTGTGGTACTCTGATGGTGACCTCAGAAGCCATCAGAATATGCTGGTGAATAGTAATGCATGTTAGAACATTTTACTTGTTTTATTACGTAATCTGAAAATGTCCTTTCGGCACGATTCCTTGCACAAGACCACTACTTATAAGCAGGACAAAGAGAAACAAGGACGTGCATCCAACAACAGAGCGGCTAAAGAACGTACATTGTGCGGCAACTCACATTTGAAGTGTGCTGAATACTTTTCAAATTGATGTATATGAAACTGTTAGGGACAACCTTGGAAGACAGAACGTGGCGTCAGTAGAAGGGTCTTGACCTGCCTGCAACCCCCGAGAGGGTTGACTGGCGACACGGACCGTGTCATCCGAGGCGGCGCGACAATTAGCTGTCCTGCCTCCCCCTCCCTGCTAATGAGTCTCTATTACATGAGCGGCTCCGGCTTGACGCCTCCATCCGTGATCCGGTCGGCAGATAAACACAGCTACCTGCAGCCGGAAATTGCAACCATCTCTACCGAAGTTTAGGGCAGGATGCGAAGAAGTGAAAAGTAAGTTCTCCTAGTGCACGTCTTGAAGTCTTTTTGAAGGAAGCAGATATACAACTAAACTCATCCATATCCTAGATGGAGGTACTGTTGGAAACGAACTTCGGTGCCCAATGAACAGGAGGCTGTGTGGGCCACAGAAACTGGACGATTTCGAGGACAGAAAACACCTTGCCCATGTCGGAATTCGAACAATACGGTGCGTGAATGTATATCAAATTATGTGTGATTTTGAAATTTCAAAACGAAGCGGCCCAGGCCATCTAGGGGCTGTCGGACCACAAAAAACTCACTTCTTGTAGCAGAACCCTTCTTGAACAACTAAAACTCTCAGTCAACAATTTTCTCACGTTTTATAGGATCCGACATTTCATTACTCTATTCACAGGCCACCAATTGGCCTTACAGTCAAACAAGTGAATACAGTAAACATCCCCAAATTTTGCTTCAGGTCCAATTTAATATTTTCCCTTCGTCCCGTTTGAGTTTTCCAAGTGATCCTCAGGTTTACCTTCAAAGCACTGCATGCATTTGTATTCTTCCCCACACATGCCACATGTTCCCTCCCCCCATTTCACCCTCAGGTTGATGATATTAACGATCTTTTCAATGTGCTTTGAAGTTGTAACCAGCCGGGTCAAGTAGGGTTTATGGTGAAATTTTGAGAACCAGGTAATAAAACTTCAGATTTCTAGAAAGGAAATCCTTGACGAGAAAGTGATGTTTTAAAAATTACTTGAAGTCATGAACTCTGGTATGGAGCAGCACGTCTAATTTCCCAAGACAACCTAACACGCTGAAGCCTGCAACACGGATACCATTCCAACCCAAACACACCGAAACTCCAACACACATCGAACCAAGAACAATACGACCAATGTGATAATTCAACAGAATAGTCGCAAGCTCCTGATGATGGATATATTAATGTCCAAAACATGTTGAGCACATAAGAAGTAAAATAAAATAGCAAGTGACATCAAGTTGGTCTTTTTTTCTTCAACTATCACAATGATGCACGGTTCAATAAACATAAGAAAATATAAGTTATGTTTGTTGTATTCTTCCTTTTGGGCGATTACCAGGAATCTGAATTTTCGTAACACGCTGGTGTTCCATCTTACACCACCTATGAAGATGGAAGTGTTCCGAAACGTCGGCACATGAAATTCAGACGTTTAGGAATCACCCAGAAGAAAGAATACAACATTAAGAAATAGGCGAAATTTTGAAATCAACTTGGAATTCTTCTGTAAAAATTTGATAACCATATTTTAAAAATTATTTAATTGTCTGACAAGCCTAGTTAAGCTCAGAAAGAAGCCTATTCGGAATAAAGCGCAGAGCCTGGAAAGGATAAACCAAATATGGTTACAACCACACTCGAATTTAAGCAATGTTATACTTTACGTATATTTCAACAAGCTTAGTGTATAAGAAATAAAAAGCTGAGAAGATATATTAGACTTCGTTCTCCTGACTAGATATAACACAGGGCCTAAAAATTAAACATTTTACATTAGCCTTCTGTTTAATACGTCAATAGATTCCACTGGCATGTGCAGAATGCGAAGATTCTTTGCCACTCTCTGGAGCTTCTTCCATTGCTCTCTGTTATATACCCTTTCCTTCCACCCTTTTCCACCAACTAGTCTTCCATCCTCCCTCATCTCGTCTTGCCATCTATTTCTTGTTCTACCTATCAGCCTCTTTACTTTCAAATTCATACATAATATTTTTGGGGGAATTCTGTTTTCTTCCATTCTCTGTACATGCCCAAATCAACGTAATCTACTTAACCTTACTGTCTCTGCTATAGTGGGTTAAACACTGCATAAATTTCTTTGTTCGTTAATATTCTCCTATTTTCTTTTTCATTGTCATATACTGAGCCTAAAATTATTCTACACACTTTCCTTTCAAAAATATTTATTTGCTTTATATCTCTCTTTGTCAGTAGCCAGGTTTCTGCTGCATATATTAAAGTTTTGTCTATTATTATGTTCTTTAGTCTTTAGTTTTTTAGTAGACATTTACAGAAAATTCAAGCGGATTATTAACAAAAGACAACTGCATTATATTATGTGTAACAATGGGTGGATAAAGTCTATTTGCTAAAATTCTTTGACGTACAATATGCAGAATCATTGAACACATTAATTTACAAATTAAGTACCAATAAATGACATAATTACTTTATAACAATCATGGAGATTGTAATTAATAAGGAAATTACGCGTGAAAAAAGTTTAACACCAAAATCCGTGAATCTGAGCAATAATATAGATTCTTATACCGTTCTATGAAATCATGGAAGTCCGTCAAGTTTCGCAGAGGTACAGGCGAATTTCCGGACCAATTGGAATATCTATATGTAAGGAGCCATGCGTGATTTAACCTTTTACACCCAGCGGTTACTTTATGCACTACCAGATTTCGCGTTCGAAAATGCTGCGTTCTGTCCAAGCAGTGTTTTTGCGTGTGGTGTGTGCGTGCGCGTGGTGTGTGTGTGTGGTGTGCGTGGTGTGTGTGTGTGTGTGTGGTGTGCGCGGTGGGTGTGTGTGTGTGCGTGGTGTGTGTGTGTGCG
>Ga0123355_10022269_pt1 | contig 10158 bp, 4 predicted proteins | sample TergutEmb28metaG_3_FD_89872 | JGI IMG/M metagenome (GOLD analysis project Ga0123355, IMG submission 89872) | Embiratermes neotenicus P1 segment gut microbial communities from Petit-Saut dam, French Guiana - Emb289 P1 | ecosystem: Host-associated > Arthropoda: Insects > Digestive system > Gut ... | reverse complement strand
GCACACGGAAACGCACGGGTGGAGAAGTGAAGGGGAAAAAGGCGAATGGAGGGGGTAGCCAGCAGTCGTGCACTGTATCGGACACGGTCTATCCAGCATTACTACCGCTGATGTGCACACCTCCGCTGCCAGCAGCCGAATGAACTGACACCCCCGCCGATATAAATGGACTCGTCCGTTTCGCTGGAAAACCAAATCTGGTTTCTGCGCGTGTGCCATCACGTTCCGTTTCTGCTTCTACTTTATACCACAAGCTGTAAACATAGCCTAGTGCTCCTAAGGATGGACGAATCTATCGCCCTAAGCATGTTGGGCTAATTGAAATTATTAATAAAATTATTATTGTTGCATCTAGTTGGCTGTTTGTATTACTGTATCAATGATGCACGGTCGCACAAACATCAAATACTGATACTCGTTTGCATGATCTTTGTTGCCTTGGAAAAGCAGCATATATTTCATATTTTGAGAGTGTGTCTGTAGCCTTTGTTATCCGGCATCGAAAACTTATGCGACGTATTATAGTGTCATCAGTTGCATGTCTGGCCTTACCATATTTTTCCACATTGTCTCACAAACCGCACGATTTTCGGAATAAAACTCTATTGAACGTAAAATGTGTTTTGATTTCCTCTACAAATTTTCTCCTAAAAATTTCTCGTTGTCGGCAGAAATTAACGAGAAGTTATCATGAATGTACCAAGGTGCCATAAATTACTCGGTATTACCACATTTTAATTAAACTTTAATTTTACAAACAGACTGCTAAAAATAATCAGGTATGAAATTTCATATAAACCTCCTATTGGGAGCCGAGTTGTTCCGTGCCGACGGACGGACAGACATGACGAAAATAAGCCGAATAGTCGCTTTTCTAATTTTTAACGCGTTTAAAAGTGCCCTAAAAGCGGAGTATTTTATGTTCTCCCATTTTAGTGCGCATATTTAAAGTATGAAACAGGTGTGTCATGAACTTAACGAGAGAAATTTGTACTTTATATTTTCTTATCCAAGTTGAATAGGGCTGCATTTCTCAGTCTGTGGTTTGTGACCTAAGTTTTGGTCGCCAGGCTGTTCCGAGTGGTTCTGGAAGCAATGATTTGTTTGATAATTTTAGAGCATATGCCGTTATCTTCATTTCATGAAATCTTTAAACAATTACATTTACTACACTAGCTCCTTCTTATTTTATGCCACACTTTGTTTTGGGACACCTGAGGTCGCAAGACAAATCAATTAGCCTAATGTAGGTTGCGGCTTACAGAATTTGAGAAATACTATTATTGAGAGACAGCGACAAACGACATCCAAGTTTGTTGCAGTACTTTTACAATGGACAAATCTACACCAGTCTGCTAATAAGAGATTAAGAAACTGCACATGTAGTACAGCAAATGTGGCCTTTATACTCCTTTATATTTGTCTGGAAAGTCGTAAGAGAAACGAAAATTGTTACAGAGAAAACACGTTATTTGCATAGTTGTCTGTAACCTGCTAAGTAGGTAACTCGTTGCGAGAGACAAACATCCAAAAACCCTTGCAGGTTGTAGAATGAATTTTTTCTGCATTTGCTGCTAGTTCACGCCATTCTGCACTTGCTGATGGCATAAAACAGGCTGCATATACTGCTACTCTACAGCAGTCTGCCCTTACTCCTAAACGAGATATCCCGTAAGAGGGCTGCATTCATGAACAATTTGAAAGGGATAATCCTTCCTTTTTTTATGGTACTGCAGCCCCTAGCGAAAGAGGTACTCTTCATTGTTTAAACTCTCGATCACACTCAAACAACCCGCACTTGGTAGGATTCCCTGGACGAATGATCAGCCCGACGCAGAGACCTCTATCTGACAACACACAACTCTAACAGGAGAGAGACTTCCATGTCCCTGGCGGGTTTCGAATCCGTATTCCCAACAAGCAAGCGGCCGCAGACCCAAGGCTCGGGCTGCGCTGCCATTGGGATCAGAATTTGGTGTTTTACATACGTAATATATTTTCTTCTGCCTAAGATATGTTTATCACTAAATACAGTATTTTTAATTTTCCATTTTGTTGCATTTAATACCGAGTTATTTTCGGTTGTAACAAAATTGCAAAAATTGGTAAAAGACACAAATGTTAATATCACAGTAGTTAGCTTTAATCTTTGTAACACATTTAGTAATATCATAATTTATGAGAACGAAAATCAATAAGCCTCTGTGAGTTTAAATTCAGATAATATAGAAGAATTGGTTTCTGAAGTAAAGGTGACTAAGTTTCACTGTGGACACTTGAAGACCCAGTAAGCCCCAAAGGTAATAAATTTAAAAATTTATCCTGTGGGTCTGCAAAATACTTTGCTTTTTGACCCTACTGAATTATCCATTTAGTGAAAACTTAAACTGTCAGTTTAACATCACTTTTGAACAAAAACCCAAAAATCTTAACAAATCTAATAGCAGTGTATGGCATATACGATAGAGCATTCTCACAGGCACAGAAGTTTAGGATTTCCCCCAAGTAACAGTCCAAACAATATCTCGTAAAATTTCACACCTTCTGTGTGACAAAATCTGATTCTGAAATAAGAGAAGGAATACTGAAACGCTGTTGAAATTGCCCCACACAAAACCAGAGATTATTCGTTCACAAATTATTCTGAGCCAACAAACATTCCTCTAATCCATAAAATTTAACTCTTTCTTCAAATGTAATTAAACAGCTGCAGTTTCAAAATAACATTTTAATCGGATTTATTACATATAATTCTGATTCCAACTGCAATGACGAGTTTTGAAGTCTCTTGTGTTTATTAAATTCCAACCTGATTATCTCATCGCAGATATAATCCTATATACAGGAAGATTTAATATCTCTCTTCACGAAATGAGAAGTGCTTAAACCAACCATATTACTCGTACTACATTCAGAAAATAATGAAGCATATGGTCACTGAGTTGAAAATTCTCCTTGTGTTTTAATCAAGCAACGTGCCGTAAAATGTAAGGGGAGAAAGGCAGTATAAATCAACGCATTAAGAATATCATTCAAGAAGTTATACTGTTTTATTTTGTTTTTCGTGACAAATTGAATCGTCATGTTGTTTGAAAAAATCGAAAAGAGTCTGATCGTAAGTGAAAAGTGAAATAATATAATGACTTTGGTGTTTTGTGTTCTTACGGTACTAAAACATCCTGCACACCACAGTAGGCTGTAACTTGTAATCCGTTGTAATACAAGCCGGACGGACTCGGAAACCAGTCTGAATGCGCTGGCAAAGGAAGTAACTCTTATACTAACGGAGTTAAAAATAGGTTGTCATTGGCGTAGCCAGTCTTTTTATGTAATCAGGTATTCTGTCTCATTGAAACGGATTACACAAGTGGCCTTGGATTTTGACTGTGCATATCTACGTATTAGTTGTAGATTCTGTAAGAAGCAGGCTATTGTTTGACACATTTACTCTAACAGATCTACAAGTGCTATTTTTTATCTTTTATGTTATGAAGACGTTACCTACACATGCATACAGATTATGTATGTTTCACAATTTGTCTGATACAAAATAAAAACTTATCATGTCAAATTTTCTTCGTTGACTCAGTACTTCACAAAATATATTTCTTCAAAATGTATTTCTGTTCCGAATTTTACATGTCGAATTCCTGTAACTCATTAGCTATTACCATCAAATCGAACCCCTCAAAAAATGATTTTTATGCGTCTGCCATGTTGCTACATTAGACTCTACCAGAATACTGTCTGCATCTAACTTATTTTAATAGCATGTATTGCCACGTAGGTTTCAGGAACGAAATATAAATTCTCTATTGCTGTTTCCACCTCACAGTTTAGCATATCTTCCCTTATGGTTGTCAGTGACAAATTTACAAGGTTAAAGTATGCTGTTTTAAGGCACATATTGCACAAGGAAATAATCAAACAGAACCTCTTAGCTGGATATTGGAAAGGGTATGTAGTCAAACACAACTATGTCAATTAAGGCCTATTTAATGGCTATACTAGACAACTACAAGTTTCGGCCTTTACTGGCCATCTTCAGGTTGTCTTCCAGAGAAATTTATTTAAGGTCGTATTATATGTTTGTATATAGTAGGACCTTAAGTTAAGTATACAAGTATATATATGTATATAGTAGGACTTTAAGTTAAGTAGATAAATGTATATAGTAGGACCTTAATTTAAGTATATATATATGTATATAGTAGGACCTTAAGTTAAGTGTATATATGTATAAAGTAGGACCTTAAGTTAAGTTCTCTGGAAGACAACCTGAAGATGGCCAGTAAAGGCCGAAACATGTAGTTGTCTAGTATAGCCATTAAATACACCTTAATTGACTTAGTTGTGTTTGAGTGCATACCCTTTCCAATTTTCACACACACAACGGGGATGACACACTTCCTCGACTCTTAGCTGGATTTCCCAAATGTACAGAATTTCGTCGAAATCATTCTACAATTTAATCATTGTTATTTTGTCGCATTATTTGTGCGTTTTATTCTTTCCCTTTTGCAGCAGGTATTTTAAAATCACACAATTTCCGCAGAAAAATTCGCTCTCAGCAGTTTTTCTGGCGTGTTTCTGCAACAAGCTACAAACGAGCGCTCTGTTTCCCCTTCTAGGATAACAGTTGCCTTGTGGGTCTTCCACTCGTTCTACCAGCCACACCAATTAAGGTCTTCCCCGCGCAGATCGCACAAGTATTACGTCGTTTTCTCCCATTTCACAAATGCGCGATGGTAATTACTACTGATTTAAGAAAATGAAACTTGCGGTTTATGGTTTGGCTCCGACGGTACGAACTTCACACCAAGTTTCTCGGGAATTACTAAATTGGATAATAAGCTGAAATTGACACTCGCACGCCGTACGGTACGGTGTCCTCCTTCTTTCGTTAATTGTAGGGGGCGAATTAAACATAATGCAGTGTTCTGGAGTTCCTGTTCCGAAGATGACGGCTTTAGCGATCTCATTTCATGTACAGTAAAGTTGAAAGACAAGTTCTCAGATGTTCAGTTTTGACTGTGTGGGAACAGAGTCTGATGACAGACAGCTTTGAGTATTGTCTGTAGCTGTTGGTGGCGAATGGTCTGTGGCATTTATTACCTTCTGTCCGATACTTAACGTGACCAGAAGAACGTGGCAAAAGAAATCTTCAGCAAGGGTTATTCCATCAAAGAGAGTGTGCATAAAGTATATAGAAGCGCAGTGTTGCGTTATCATTTACTTGGCGTAATAAAGACAATTGGAATGTAAGCTACAAAGAAATGTTGCAACCTTTCTGCTGATTTCCGGCGACCTAAAATACCAATGAAGCGCGGCACTCTCTGTCGCTTTGTGAAGATAACGTAATTCAGAAAAGATATGGCAACTTCTCTATGAATTTTCGTACAATATTAATTAAGCCAGGAGTCAGAGAGAGACTGTTATTTTCCATACTGTCAGTGTTCTAATACGCAGTCGTAAAGTGTCGGTGAGCGTCTGTGAAAATTTGTATTGGCCAACAACTTCTCTCTTCAAACAGAAAAGATCGTGACTTTTCACTCTACAGGAGGTTTTTCTATGTAGACCTAAGTTAGGAAGAACACAGCGCTTATACTTCGTACCACCAGATGGCTATCTCTGTTGATTCTAAAGTGTCAAGTGCTTTAATGATGCTGCACCGCAAACTCTGCAGTAATAGTGAAATATATCACAGTCGTGTTGGACAGTACACGACATGTGATTACTACTGCACCCACCGGATTCCAAATTGAACGTATCTTTAATTGACACCGTACAGATCGAGAAAGATTTACTTCAAGTTCTTATGACTCTCTGTTGGGTTCCTGTAATATGTAGTGGCCACATGTGGGCAACTTTCACGGGAAGGTACTGCCTCCTCTTTCATCATGACTGAACTCATTTCGGAGAATGCTTCAACGTGTCTTGTGTTTCGGAATTTTGTAAACACGGCCATACTATCCTTCTTTTCTTCTTTTTTTAAAGATCCCCGTTATTGGGGCTTTCTGTCTTCGGCTATGTTGTGCGGCGTAGGTCGGTAGTCTGTTGTAGATATTTCGGCATAACATATCGGCCTTATTATCCAGAGTGAAGCAGCAACAATCCAGAAGGGCGCAAACATCATCCACAAGGTGGTAAAAGCCTGAAATCCCAATCTACGTGACCTCAATTATCCTTCTACACGTTATCAGCCATTATATTAACTTATACAGAGCGATTAAATAGTCCCCATACATAGGGATTATACGGTATCTGCGGGCGCCTTTGTTTAGATCGGCAGTTTCCAAGTCACTGGATTGGTCGTAGAGGTCTCATGGAGTGGCCTCCAAAGTCTCCAAACCTCACCTAACTTGATTTCTGTTTGTGGGGGCATTTGAACGCCACGGTGTGCCAGGTGAATATACAAAATATGTACCGCCTAAAATAGCACATTAGCGATGAATGTACGCGCGTAACACAAGATGTTGCAAAGAAAGTTCGCCACGAGTAAGAGAGACGCAGCCATATGTGCTGTCATTTTAATGGTGTCCATACAGAGCAAGTTTTATAAATAAAGAGACCATTTTCCCGTGTATGGAGACTTTTTGATCTCCTGTGTAAAATATTTCACTGAAGCCCCGTGTTTTATTGGTTGTCAGCAGTGGAATTATGAATAATTACGAGAGAAGAGTTGGCTTTCGCACGGGCACGTGTGTGCGCGTGTGTAGTGTAGTGGAAGATGACTGCTTGTGATTGCGATGTTGAGCCACCGTATGATGTGGTAGTTGGTGTTCCAACAGTTCAGCATATCTGTGGTATTGAAAGGATCGTTTTGTGGTTTTAGGTGACTGAAATTCTATACGCTTGGAAACATCAATCAAGGGCGTGATTTGCAAAGCTCCTGTACAGGTGGATTGAACTTTGTAACACTTGTGGCTATCATTGAGTATCGCTTATATCAGTAGATTTTCAGTAGCTCCAAGATATACTGAAAGTGGGTGACTCATGTGATTTACAGGGAAGAGAGTGTTGTCAGCAGATTGCGAGTAGCTTCAGAGTTCTTTGAAATAATGCGACACTTCTTACATCATACGTTGCTCACTTCTTCTTGGATGATATATGTTTCAGACAAAAGTTGCAAAGAAAATCAAAACACAAAATTTATATTCAAAAACTTTTCTACGATAATCGTGCCGTTTGTGAGATAATGTGGAAAAATGTGGTAGAGCCGGATAGGCTACATGTGACAATTAAACACGGTGCATGCGCCTGGCGTGCTGGATATTTAAGGCTACAGACACACACTCAGAATATGTAACGCTTTGCTTTTCCATGACAAAAATTGTTACTCGAATGCGCCTCAGTGTTACGTTATGCGTACATTGTCTCTTCTGTTTCATTTCATTTTTTTTATAAATGTTAACACTCGTCAATTTTCCATTAATCTTTATCAAGGAGAATTATTATAGTGTGTGTGACAACTATTACATAATCGGCTAAAAATAACGTAGGCCGGTAATAACTAACATTGTGGTTCCGTTGTGACGTGGGTGCTGCGCGGCCGGTAGACATTAACATACTTTGAAAAGAAGTTGGCCAATAAAATGAACTAAGGTGTCTTCTTTATCTATCCTCGCGTAGTTTTTGCTTCGAAGCTAAATTTTAAAGTTTAACATCTTGCTGTGTTCTCGTATCAAGCTAAATTTTACCTGAGGCGTGGCTAAATTTTGCTTAGGTTTATGAAGTAACGTACCATGTGCCGGCCCTCAAAATGTGTGTAATTACTGCTACAGAGATTTTGTCTGAATAAGCCAAGCAATCAAGTTCTTAATTCTTAGCGATTAATAAAATATAAACCAACAAATTGCACCTTTTCTAAATCAATATTTTAATTTATGACGCGTTCCACATGTTTCGAAAATCGAGGGTGTATCTTCAGGAAGACGGTTGTACGTAAAGGTACGGTACAGTACGTTTTATATGCACCGGGTTAGGCAGTCTCTTGTGCCTACAAGACTGCTTAACCTGATACATGTACAACATACTATACCATCTGATGTTTATTGGACCGTGCAGCATTGTGATAACTGAAGAATGAAAAACAAACTAGATACCACTTGTTATTTTATTGTACTTATAGGCTGAACATGTTTCGGGCACTACTATGACCATTATCAGGAGCTTGCTACTATAATGTTAATTACCATATTGATCGTTTCGTTTTTGGTTTGCTGTATGTTGGAGGTTAAGTGCGGTTAGGCTGGAGTAGTGTCCGGGTTGCAGGCTAAAGCACGACTCGTGTACGAGTCGTGCTTTTCATTCTTCAGTTACCACAATGATGCCACTTGATGTTATATTGTACTTCTTATAAGCTCAACATGTTTCAAGCATTACTATGCCCATCATCAGGACCTCGCGACTATGATGTTGTTTAACACAATGGTAAAGCCTGCAACCCGGACACTACTCCTGCCTAACTACACCTAACCTCAAACATACAGCAAACCAAGCACGAAACAACCAATGTGGTAAATAACATAATAGTCGCGAGCTCCTGATGATGGTCATAGTAATGCCCGAAACATGTTAAGTCCATAAGAAGTACAATAAAATAACAAGTGGCATCTAGTTTGGTTTTTATTCTTCAGTTATACTGTACCATACTATACGTACAACCGTCGCCCTGATGATGAACACTCGGTTTCGAAACACGTAGAAGACGTCATAAATGAAAATATTAATTTATAAAATGTACGTTTTGTTGGTTTATAGTGTATAATTATATTACAGTGAACGGTACAAAATATAAAATTCGCTTAATGAGTTATTACACAATTAGTGGGTCGCCATGTTTTTATTCTTAAACACTGCCCTACAGCTCTTGCTTTTCAGGTGCATCTACTTACTTTTCATACGATTAACTTATCCTGCACACAAATGCATGTCTACTAGAGACATCCTCGATACAAGGACATCCTGTACGGTACATCCAATACGGCACATCCTGTACGGTGCATCCTGTACGGTACATCAGGTGCGGTACATCCTGTACGGTACATCAGGTGCAGTACATCCTGTACGGTACGTCTTGTATGGCAAGTCCTGTAAGCACATCCTGTACGGCACATCCTGTACGGCACATCCTGTACGGTACGTCCTGTACGGTACGTCCTGTATGGCACATTCTGTACGGCACATCCTGTATGGCACATCCTGTACGGCACATCCTCTACGGCATATCCTGTACGGCACATCCTGTACGGTACGTCCTGTACGGTACATCCTGTATGGCACATTCTGTGCGGCACATCCTATATGGCACAGCCTGTACGGTGTATCCTGTATGGCACATCATGTATGGTACTTCCTGTATGGTACATCCTGTATGGCACATCCTGTATGACACATCCTGTATGGCACATCCTCCAGCTAAAACTGGAAAAATATTAGAGTACTTATTCTTGTCGTTAACAGGCCAGGCACATCACTTCGACATATCCTTGTAGTTCGAAATGGAAGTGAGAGCGTCATACATAATTTTACGGTGTCTGTAGCGTGCATTTCGATATCAAAGGACAACGTTTATTTCACCACCTAAATACACGCTCTTAATTAATATAATTCTGAAATAACATACCCAAAATATTTCGATAAGAGTGTATTATCTCCTGGGAGAGTCCAGTTGTTACCGCTCTATAAATATTTCTTCTCTACATACACCCACTTTTGCAGGACCCGATCCACTTTCGACTGAGACACACACAAGACAACTGAACATATTTTACCACATGAAAAATGCCGCCACGACTAAACCCAACAATAATGATTTCAACTGTGTGTGTATATATATATCTATATATATATATATACATACATATATATAATATTTAATGATATAGGACATTCTTAACCATATTTGAACTATGAATTTAAAACATAAGTACTACTGTACTTCTTATACTTAATGTCAACAACGAAGCTGCTGAAGATCGAAGAACCTCATAAACATCAGAACCTCAGAGAAAATATTTTTATAAACAGGTATTTTTCTCCCTGAAGATAGTACACTCGTACCGAGACGTACTGGAGGTCCTCTTTTAATATTATATTATTAATACTGTGTATTTATTTGGTGTAATTAAAGGGTGTACTTTAGTACTTAATATT
>Ga0123355_10022268_pt1 | contig 10158 bp, 7 predicted proteins | sample TergutEmb28metaG_3_FD_89872 | JGI IMG/M metagenome (GOLD analysis project Ga0123355, IMG submission 89872) | Embiratermes neotenicus P1 segment gut microbial communities from Petit-Saut dam, French Guiana - Emb289 P1 | ecosystem: Host-associated > Arthropoda: Insects > Digestive system > Gut ... | reverse complement strand
TCACTACACAGGAGCCCTGTTCTTTACCGCAGCCAACACCGCTTGGGAAAACCCAGTAGTAGGCACCGAAACTAAGCATGGCATTCTAGCAACAGCACTCTGAGACTGTACTACTTAAGACTTTAAACGCCGAGTTAAATCCCAACTGTAAGTCCCAGCTCGCCGAATTATTCTGCGGGGTATTTAAATTTCGGGCATGATTTTCGAAAAACCGGAATATTTCGAGAACAAAGCGGGATAAATTTGTGTAACAAAAAGCGTTTTGTGGGCAAGGAAACAGACATTGCGCAGTGTGCCTTCAAATGCTGTAATATCCTTATAGGATAACGGAGAAGAATTGTTTCTGAAAAAAACTTGTAAATATCTATGTTGTTTTGCTTGCATTGTGATCGAGGCTTGAACTGTTAGTACGGAGGACGGACGAATAGATATCTTATAAGATGGTCTTTGTGTGATAATCCTGAATACAGTTTCGGTTGTCACAAAGCGCCACGTCACACTTGACACATCTGCACATCACACTTCGCTTCAAGCCCCCCGCTGAACACACGCGACATCGGCGTTTCGTGTGATTGCGGCCAGGCCAGTGTTTATTGTGACTTGTGTCCAGTCTTCAGATGTTAGTAGAAGCTTGGGCTGGTCTCCTTACAGGCATGAATGGTCGTGGCTCTTACCAGCCCGTGCGAGCATCTCTCTAATAAGGGGGCGCTAATAAAGACGTGCACTACACGCCTTCGGGGTTTATGAGGCAATGTCCACTGAGAGGGTTGTGGCTGTTGACCTGCCACATTACCAACATCCTCATCTTCAGAGCTGCTGGCTGAATCATCTGGAGTTGGAGGCTGTGAAATGGAAGACTGTCGTGAAGGTGGCCGTGGCTTCTCTTCGTCCTCCGACTCTTGTGATGCGTAATATTTATCTAAGTCACTTTCCGAACCCATTACCATTTCTCGTATTTCTTTTATAGACAGCACACGAGCCCGTTTCGCACACGAAATATCGCAACGTTGCATTTTCAACAAAACTTCCGCACAGCAAACGCGTCAAACCTGAAAGAAGTGAAACTTCTTCAGGTATAAATTTCCCTTTCCCCAACCTAAGAACCGTTACTCAGCTGGCTGTTAGTAATACCCAACAGTTTTATTACCAAAACATTCCAGTCTATTCACTAAATGCAAGATATAACTAACTGCACAGTACGTTTTGAAGACTTATGACACTTATGCATTCATGGCTAATTAGCGTCTCTGGTAGCTGACTAAGTGTTTACACACAAATATAACACAGGACGGCTTTCATGATTGATTCAGTGTTGAGACATTGTGCAGTCAGAAAGAGAGGGCTGTCAGCGTTGCCAAACGAAGGTCGTCCGAAAGTAGACGTTAGCGTTCCTGGTATTGCTAGGAGATGCTACTATAGTGGACGTAGTTGTTTAAGGGTTAATAAATATTATATATGTGTGTGGTACTGTAGTTGTCTCTCCATACAACCCTAACGTACTACCATAGTCAATTGGCGGAGTTGTGGTCGTGATCTATACCCCCAGGAAATATTCCTGGTACTTATGTATATTAGAGGCTGAGTCGAACCCAGGGCCATAGTGAAGACAGAAGTATTATGTCAATGAAAAATCTAACCTGCAACCTTCTAGCTTTTAGCGCAGTGTATTGGTATTGATGTCCCATAGTTCCATTGATGGGAGTGGTTCATATGAGTCGTTTGGGAGTTATGCAGAGGTTACAGCAAGTTCCCTTATATTCGCACCTCAGATAAATGATAACCTACCACCATTATATCTCCGGAGCTGTGCTCCAGCAGTAGAAAGTCCTGAATAGTATTTGTTACAAACATATGGGTCCTAGGAGCCATAGTGGGTCTTGCAAAATACAGTGTTGCCCATTTCTTGCATAATCCCCTTACCTGGGCCTCACAAATCCAGAGTTCCTGAATAAGTTCTACACGTATCTTACGTGTAGCAAGTTTTCAACAAAGAAGTGCCGTCGCATGCTTCCTATGGTGCAGATTAATCTAACATTTTGGGGCCAGTCAACCGGTTTAAATTTAAATATTTGTAGGGCTCAATCGATGCAATAAAACAAACACGCGTGTGTGAATTGTACCTAAGTATTCATCACATGTTATTCACTGCCGACATGTTTCAACCACCTTCGTGGTCATCATCTATGTAATTTACAAGATTACAAGTAGTACAAACTGTGAAAATGCATATGTGAACCAGTCGCTGTTACTAAGAATGTTACAGACTTCTAACATAGTCATGGAACATTAGCTTACTAGCTATTAAAACGTGATAAACTTCAATTTGTCTTAAAAAAACTGGCTGTATTGCTTTATGTGGTTAGTGTGCAGGCTGTGTTTTCTATGGAGGTGTGTGCTATAAGGGGGAATGTTTGAGGGGAGGTGTGTGCTATAAAGGGGAATGTTCAGTCTACACAATAAAACCCAAAAAAGTGCATTTGTTGGTTTTATTGTGCACACTGAATTATCATTTAATGCATGGATATGGAACACATTAAAATTTTTATGGTTAACCTCTTTAATTAACCCTCTTAGCGGCGGAGTCGGGTATGACAAGAGTCTCAGTATCCGCAACCTGTAAGTTACATTTATCGGAGGTCTTAGCTCTCGGGCCATTCCCGACTGCTTTTCCCGGGCTCCAGAGGAGGTGCTGTCTACAGCCCTCTTCGCCCTCGTCCCATGTTGTACAGCGCGGGGTTCTTCCTCACAAGTTCGACCTACGCTTGGTTCTCCATCGAAATCACCGAATGCTTTAAAAGCGCTTACACACAAACCCGTGAAGATTTTATAGCCGATCCTCTTGATTTCATTAGCCGAGTCTCGGTCTACTAAAAGATTGAGCCTTATATCAGTAGGCTCAACTTTAAATTAAGAACTCTCCAGTTTTCCATACGGAGCTGTGGTTTGAGGCTGTTGATCCACTTCAGAAACTCTTCATGACCCATAGACAATTTATGTCCTGTCCTGAGAGCCGTCTTAAGAGGTTTAGGGAGGTGTTTGAGGTCAGTTGCTTTCAGCCCCGCACCCTCTAATTCGAAACCCATGAAGGCTGTAATAGACAGTTGATCGCTATGCGCATACAAGATTATGTCTCTTTCCAGTCTGTAGGTGAGTGTATTCCCCATTGGGATATCATGAAACGCCTCCCCACCTTTGGCCAAGACCAAATCTGTGTCTTCTTACGACAGCGTTTCCTCAGGATGGTCCAGAAGTTTGGTTTCCTTAGAGCTGAGCAGTGCTTTCTTATACGACCCATGTTCCAAAGGAGTCTTGGACGTTTCTGGAGGTTGCTCTGTGGGAGTAGGATCCCCAGATCTAGGTCTTTTCGGATCCATTAAAGGCTGAGGCGAGGTTTCAAACTCCGGTTGCGTTAAGCTCACGATACCACTCTGACTTGCCCTTACTTTTTGAGTTTCCTCCTAGCAGACCCAGATAGCCTGGTTTTTAGTGTTGGAAGCTACTGGACTGTAGTGCCATGTGTGTTTGCCCTTGATAGTTCCCTACACTGTCATGATAGATGGCCCGGCTCTGTGTGTTTTTGAATGCTCAACATCCGTCAGTTTGCTTGGGTTACCACCGACCTGGAGTGGTTTGCTAGACTGCCTGACCTCCTGCTGAGAGAGTTTCAGAAGGTGCCTCTGTAAAACCAAGTTCCTGTGTTTAACAGATTTTTTACTTCTACGTGTAGAAGACTCCATTTTGGGTCCCACGAATAAAGAGGAAATAACATTCGCCATCTGCAGGGCCCCATATGGTTGAAAAGCATTAGTACGACGAGATGCTGAGTGGTGCATCGAGGAGATCTTTAGCGGCATTGCTAACATCACCCCAGTGCCATGCAGCCTTACAGCTTGGCTTAGGTGGGCCATTGCCCCTGTTAGCCGCCTCTAGACCTTACCCCTTCCGCGACGCGAACGCCAGGGGTTGGTTTTTGAATGGAGAAGTAAATGATGACAAAACCAAGTATGTGATCATGTCTCGCATACAATTCGGGACAGAATTACAACGTAAATATAGGTATAAAGTCTTTGAAAAGGTGGTACAGTTCAAATATTTGGGAATATCGCTTCTGCTGTGTTCAGTGTTTGGAACTGAGTGTTTCCACGTCATCGTAGTGTCATCTACCTTATCTCTCCTTCCTTCAAACATCCTCGAACCTTCTTTCTGACTCGCTTGCCCAGCAACTTCGAATTCTGTGGTGGACACTTCAAAACGAAAAATCTAAATTTTAGTCTGGTGCTTCGTGTTCAAATTCCCTTTAGGGCTATTCAACGGAGACATGACAGATTTCTTGTTTCAACGTCATGGCATTAGTCAAATTATATTTTTTGTGTTCGTTTTAGTATTGTTTCCTATTAACATGCCGCTGATAAGATCCATATGCGTTGTGAAAGGAGAGAAAGATAAACATTGACCAAATTGTGAGTATACTTATTATTATTATTATTATTATTAGTAAAGAATTATATTATTTATCGTTATTGTTAAATATGTTATTTATAAATCCTCATGAGGTGTTTGTGCTCCTGTACCACCCCGTAGCTTCCACTCTTTTGAACAAGAATAAATATCAGGCCAAAAGAGGGCGGTGCACGTTAGCACATCAAAATTGCAGTCTTGAAGAAATTACAAGTGGACGGAAATCAGGGAATGCTTGCTATCTTTCAGCGCAGAATCTTTTGTCTTCCTTTTTGCCATCCAAAAATATAAAGATTAAAATATAGTGAACTATAATTTTGCGTGTTGTTTTGTATGGGTGTGAAAGTTGGTCTGTCAGATTAAGAGGTGAACATAGGCGTGGGTACTGAAGAAGATATTCGGGCCTAAACAGTACAAGGTAACAGGAGAGTGGAGAAGACTACATAATGAGGCTCTAAAAGATCTGTACTCGTCACAAGATATTACTCAGGTTATCAAATCAAAAAGAATGTGATGGGTGGGCAATGTAGCCCATATGTGGGAGAGGAGAAGGGTTTTGGCATGGAAACCTGAGGGAAAGAGACCACTTTCAAGACGTAGGCATAGATGGGAGGATAATATTAAAATGCTTCTTCAATAAGTTGGATGGAGAAGCATAAACTGTACTGATCTGTAAATATGAGAATGAAACTTCAGGTTCCATAAAAATTCATGGAATTTTTTGACTAGCTGTGGACCTATTAGCTTTCGAAGTAGGACTCGGTTCCATGAAGTTGTTTAGTACCCATGACGTTTAATATGACCGATATCATTGTTGCTATGTCATTTATGCTGCAGTATGAAAGTTCAAGTCCGGAACGTGTATTTTATTGTATGTTGTAAATTATTTTGTCATATATTGTGCAGTGACATTATGAATGGTGCACTAATGGGTAATAAGTATGTAACCTCTGTATGTGGTCTGAAGAAAATACTTCTGCCAGAAATTAGGTTGTCTGGTGTATTCATGGTTGTTACATATGTAACACCTGTAACAGTGTTAATAAAAATCCAACCAGATGCAACAGTATGCAGATATTTATTTACTGCAAAGCTACACTGCATGTTTCGGGTGTCACAGCATCCATCATCAGGAGTACTAAAAACTGTAACCGCAGCCTCAGGTACAGGTACTGATGCAGCTACTTCCCTCCAATGTGGCCTGATCGGGACTCATGCAGAGTAGCCTTGCAGTAAATAAATATCTGCATACTGTTGCATCTAGTTGGATTTTTATTAACATTGAATTACGATGCACGGAACCATGAGCTTAAAAAAAAAACCTGTAACAGTGTAAGTACATTTTAGCGCGCGCGCGCACGCGTGTGTGTGTGTGTATGGTGGGGGGTTTAATCGGATTGTAATCAACAGGGGTGCACGCAATGGTGGGAGCTGCCGGGTTGCAGCCCCGCCCCCCAAAAAAACGAAATTTAAAGAAAGCAAAATCTGTAACTATGATATCAAAAGTGTAACATGATTTACCTTTCAGCTGCAATCAACCATGGAAATTTACTGATGACTAGTACATTAGAATTTTGAAAAATAAATAAATTAAACTGAAAAGGCAACAGGAATAAAGGACACTGTGATTGAGTCATGGTACAGTACACATAGTTATATTTTATGTATATAAATTCAGTTGAAAACATTGTTGTATGTATGACACTTTTTGTATAACATAATTTTAAGTTCAAAGTTCAAATGTAAAATATTTATAGTCTCTGGGTCAGGCTGCCCCCCCCCCCTTTGTGAAAAATTCTGTGTGTGCACCTGCCTTCATCATATCGTTGTTGACCTATGAATTAAAGAACATTTCTTGCACTGTGGAAAGTACAGCTGCCAGAAATTGTCATATTTGATGTAAATGTAGCTGTTACATTTATTCATTTATGTGTAGACAGTTGCCTATAACTAAGGTACTCGTAGCTCTAATGACTATAAATCCATCTCTTTTGTGGAACTCATATTATTTTACATTTCAGTATGGAAGAGATCGTTTAAGTGTGTTTTCTCCTTGATGACATTGACATAAAAAAGTTTTTAGGTTTTCTGTATTGTCCTAGACCAAACTGATGCATAGGCACAACACTGGAGCGTAAGTATGTTTTTATTTTATGACTTTATTTGGTGCAAGACCATATATTTAAAATGAGAATGGCTATAGACAAATTACTGCATAGAGGAAGAGATATGTACATGCAATTTTTGGATTTGATATGGTACGCAGAGAACTCCATTGGAAAGCACTGATAGGTGAAGGAACATCTAGTACACTGCTGAAGAGAATTCAGTGCCTATATGAGAACACGAAAGGGGCTTGATAGGAAGAATTCGAGATATGAAAAGAAGTAGAGCAAGGAGACACCCTCAGCCCAATAATACTCATCATATTTATGTTCTAAATTCAAAAATAAAGCAGGAGCAGGATAGGAAATATTCAGATTGGGTAGTGGAACATGTGACTGGTGTACATTCAGGCAATAGTGTATGCTGGTGACATGGAAATAATGGCAACATTGAGTGGGGACTAAAACAAGCAGTGATAGAATGGGCAAATGTTTTTAGGGAGACAGGAATGGAAACACAAGTGAGATTAAAACATTGCATACAAAAAAGGAACACAGAGAAGATTAAACATTGCATGGGAGGGTGAGGATGGAACAAGTGGAGAAGACAGAATATTTACACACAATAATAAGTGTGAACAGGAAAATTGATACAGAAATTAATAATAGAGTGCAAAAACAAACCAAATTTATTACCAAATAATTCAGACACTAGACGGGAAGAAGGAAATCAACAATAACACTAAAATCAGAATTTACAAAATGGTTTATCTCCCAACAATACCCTATGACTGAAAAAGCTGGACAGTGTTAAAAAAATATATGGAAGTAGGATTACAGGATTAGGAGGTGCTTTAGAAAATGCATGGGGAAAACAAGAAGAGGTATAATTAGATATGGCCACAATAGAGGAATACTAAATCAAGAACCAGTTACTAAAATGATTGATAGGAGGTAACTGAGATGGTTTGAGCACTTAATTGGGATGAATAGCAAAAGGAACCCTGGGAAATGGGTTGAGGGGCCATGGGGAAGAGAAAGGTCAAGGATAGAAATGGGAGTACCCTATGCAGAAGATGATGAGGAAAAAAGGGGAAGACCTTGCAGGAGGGAACTAGGCTGACAAAGGACAGGAAAGTGTTCTGTCTGGCTGAGGCAACTTGATGCCTGAAACAGAAACGAGGGAATAGAAGAAGAAGAAGAAGAAGAAGAAGAAGAAGAAGAAGGAAGAAGAGGAGGAAGAAGGGGAGGAAGAAGGAGAAGAGAAGAAGAGGAGGAAGAAGAAGGTGAAGAAGAGGAGGATGAGGAAGAGGAAGAGAAAGAAGAGGAAGAAGAAGAAGAGAAGGAAGAAGGAGAAGAGGAGGAAGAAGAAGAGGAGAATAAGAATACAAAGAAGACGAAGACAAGGCCTTTGTTTGCCACGTAGGAGAGTTATTTTTTTTATTTATTTTTATAACCAACCTCAGGTAGCCTCACTGAAAGGTCAAAATGATAATTACTATAAGAATAGTGGTTGTGACAGCAAAATACTGACACCTTTTTCTTTGTTATTTCATTTGAGAAGTAAAAGAAATGATTACATGCAACTGGTTGAAAGCAGCATGACATTAAATCTTGTGTTGTTAAATAATCAATAGAAAATCAATACAAAAATTCAGTTTTCCAAACCTGATACTTCTGCACTTTTGTCATTTCCATTTTAGGTTCTTTATTTCGGATTTTCGAAGTGGTGAATATGCATAATGTGGTCTCAGTTAGGACACTGTAGTCTCATAGATGATTGTTGATGTTCCAGAGGAACATACTGCTTCCATCTTCAGCAGTTGCCTGGAGATACAGGTCTCTTGAACAGTTTCCACATAACAGATTGCTTGGCATTAGTGCAGAAGGACTCATTTTCATTGCTGCTTGGATTGAAACTGAAGTCATGAAATGATGGGGGGATTCAGTACAAAATAGCAGTTTTGGAGTATATCCCATACCATATCCTACAGGCACAGGTTGTCTTCTGGCCAATAACACACCTCTAATTCTGTATATACTGCAGTTTCTGACACATGTGACTGTCTGTGTTGGTCACCTTCAGGTCAGTATCTTATTCAGAACATGTGCAGGAATGGAAATAATTATGCTAAACTTATATTTTGTGTTGTGTGAGGGACTGAGATTCATTCCCTTACCACTGTCTTTATTAAAATTGCATGTACACAACACAAATTGTTGTTTTGGGGTGCAGAATTATTTATGTACTAGGGATGAAGAATTAAAGTTAATTACGCGAATTCAACACATAAACAATAGTAACTGCAATAATTTCATTAAAAGTAAATGGGCGAGGGCCAAAGTACATCATAAACCATGTAGCACACACAGAATCTGACTTCAATTAACGCATATAAGAAACCATATTTCTGTACAATTTCAGGAATTCTGTTGCTTCAGCATACTGAGTGCATTCATCCAGGTTAAATATATGTATTGATGCTGCATAAGCGCTGTCACAACGCCTAAAATAAGGAACGTCTATGGTGGCAATGGTCTCATTTTTAAGTCACATATATCCACGCATTAAAATTGACTTTCCTATATTTGTTTCAGACCCATGATCAGGTTAAACAAAAAAACCCCAGTTGTACATTATTTCATGCCCAGAGCTGACATGCATAATTACTTTGCAAACTTTTTTAGGGACGGAGCATGCGATACTAGCGGCAGACGCAGCCAAATGAACGTAAAAGTTGACACTGGATGTGGACGCTACGTACTCAGAGGTTATAGCAGTCACAGATATAGTAAGAGGGAGGTTGTTCAATGAAATGTGGGATTGAATTTATAAACGCCGAACGTGTTTTTGAATACATAAAAAAAGATCGAAGCATATAACGTAACCGCCGGGCCATGTACAAGAAATGGAAAACGTTTTGATCTAAAAATTTGATGTGTGGTTGACCGTGCATCGTAGTTCAATGTGGATTAAGAAACCAACTAGTTGTCACTTAGTATTATATTTATTTCTCCTTTATAATTTGCTCAACATGTTTCGGGCCACCTTGTGCCCATCTTCAGGAGCTGACGACTTAGTGGTATTTTTTTTCTCGTGTGGTGTAGGGCGATAGGGAAATGGTTGTTCTTGGCTATCTGTAGGATGGTTTGCCATTCATGTTCTCGGCGGTTCTTGTTTAGTGGTAGGTTGTGCATTCTGTTGATGAGGAATCTATAAGCTGCCAACTTATGTTCTTGTGGGTGGTTGGATAGGTGGTGGTGTCGGTAGTTGTGGATTTGCGGAATACCCCACCACACAATAGACCGGGCACTTACCAACTGAAATGCCACACGTGCAACCACTCGTATGTAGGCCAGACGAGTCGTAATCTGAAGACCCGCTACAACGAACACATCAGATACATCAAGAGCAACAACCCACAATCGGCATATGCACAACACATACTTAAACAATAGACACGAATATGGAACAACCTAATGACCCTCCTTAAACCCATCCATAACCAGCATCTACTAACAACATATGAACAATTCTACATACATTCCTTCCACAAACACGGCAATCTCATCTCCGAACAATCCCCTGGCAGCC
>Ga0123355_10022267_pt1 | contig 10158 bp, 5 predicted proteins | sample TergutEmb28metaG_3_FD_89872 | JGI IMG/M metagenome (GOLD analysis project Ga0123355, IMG submission 89872) | Embiratermes neotenicus P1 segment gut microbial communities from Petit-Saut dam, French Guiana - Emb289 P1 | ecosystem: Host-associated > Arthropoda: Insects > Digestive system > Gut ... | reverse complement strand
TTCCTACGCAACATGATATGCTGCCACAACATCTTGTTTACAAAATCGAACTAAATCGTGAATATGTAATAACTTTAGCAAGGAAGGACGAAACTCCCTGATGATGATCTGAAAATATCGAAACATGTAGGAGTGGTTTTAAGTGTTTTAAATTGTTTTAAGTAAAAGTTTTATAGGTGCATTTGTTGGTTAATAGTTGAAGTGAAATGTGGCTGGGATTTATCAAATGCTTAATTATGTTCGAATTATTTGAGGTGGATGAACCGCACAACCGGTTATGAAGACAGTCTATTGTAATTAGCTAATTCATCGACAAATCAAATAATTCCATGTAAGATCGACAGTTTCGTACAAAATTTGTTTAATTTTAGCAGCTGGCCAATTTATTACCACGAAGCCACACCGCAGTGTTCAGAAAGTCTTGCAATTTTAGTCCACAGTGAACCAACTAAATTGTTAACTTGTGTTTACCGTCACACACAACTAATTCGTTGCCATCTTTATACCATGACCAAGACGATTTGAATAAACTATCTTCATCTTTAGCAGCCGTTTGCTTCTGGTTAACCGTTTGGTGCCGGAATTGTTTTTTTTTTAATTTTAGCACACACTGTATATAAAGTGTGAATAAAACAGGAACCAAATTCGTTAGAATTATGAAACAAACTGCATTTTGAAGAGAAAGAAACGGAGAGTATATACCACGTTTAAAATATTCAGTACTTATATTTGTTGAATAAATATATAAAATGCAACGTTTAGAGGTTAGCGGCGGGGTACGTCCACTATATGGGTCCTTAGGTGTCAAAGGGTTAAACTGCAAGTTAATATTCGCACATACTCAAACAACAGGTCTGCATTCATTTTGATCCAGTGAACCAGAGCTATTACCCAGCAAGTCTACACATATCAGCTGCGTTATTGTTTAATAACGTACATAAAGGTGACGCAGTAAGGAATTAAAATGGGGGGTGAGGGGTTAAGTGTGAACATCACAGGAAACACAGTTGTTCGGTTGAAATGCTCACAAGCAGCTCTGAACATAATAAAAAAAAATCATCAAATTTGTTAAACATGTAACAAAAACGTAAGGAATCGTGGCCTTTTGTGACTCTAAGGTGAGGTAAGTTCAGTCAAAAACACAACTATATATATATGACTACACGATGGTGTTTATTAGCAATGTTTCGGCCTATAGCGGCCATCTTCAGGTTTGACAACTTTCTTGCTAAAAGAGTTTTATATAATATGTCTAAACCGCGTGGTGATGTTGAGATCTCATCATCATTTTACGTGCTACTGATGAGATCTCAACATCACCACGCGGTTTAGACATATTATATAAAACCCTTTTAGCAAGAAAAATGTCAAACCTGAAGATGGCCGCTATAGGCCGAAACATGTAGTTTGTCCATTGCTAATAAACACCGTCGTATACCCATATATGTATAGTTGTGTTTGTGACTGAACTTACCTCACCATATAGTTTAAACACACAACGGGATGGCACAATTCAGAGCCTATTGTGACGCTAAATAAAATTTAATAATTTCTTATTACTGAAATATGACGATGTGGGTGCAAAATTCAATTGAATTCAGTTCAGATCTTCATAACATACTTCACCACAACCCACTGTACTGAAACTCCTATTTACTTCTAGATTTACCCAGTGGAGTCTTCCACTGATGATCCCCAGCCATCTACTGCAAGCCTATGTGACTTACTTCAAACATGCGTGCTACATGCCCTACCCTGTCAGTAATTACATAAAGAAAACACAAGTATTTAAATTCATATTAACACAGTGTGTTATGTATTTATATATGTATATATATATATATCTTTACAGTGAAATATTTAAAACGAAATGTACAACAAATTACACAGAATACAATAATATACAATAAATACATTTTAGTAAGAGCGTGTGTGTACGGGTTTAGATCGTACCATGAACTGCTTTACCGTGTCCACATGACATATCAAGAACTGGCACACAGATGACCACCAATTCAGCACGGCCGAGCACCGTCATTGTCTTACAGGTAACCGCGAACACATAACAAACGTCCGGCTCTCTCGTGCGCTCAGATGTCAGCACTTGCAGTGCAACACAAACACCCAGAATCACCCTTTGATCACACTAGACACTAAAGCAATCAACATTTAAGAGATCGAATTATATACAAATTACATTTCACCAGTTTCTGACCACGGAAGGCCTCTTCATCTCAAAGAGTGGTAAATGACTACAGAATTGTGAAGTGACCGGTGAACACGTCACTAGGTATGAAGTCACAGCTCCGCGGGGACGGACCTGACAAGGAGATCAATTGCCGACGAGATATCAAATACCGCGCCCAAAAGGTCACATCGGCGCCTCGTGGGGGTACAAACCTGACGTGACAGAGGTTGTTTACATAGACATGGCGCGGCTTAAAGATGGAGGCAAGCTGGAAATGATACAGCGAGGTCAATTTTATTAGTCAACATGACACAAAAGTTCCAATTACCGGCCTCCATAACAAGCTGCTCTGTGATGCTTTAAAGTCAGTTCAAACGTATGCAGTACAAATGGTTACATTCAGTAGAAGGCCAAGAAATGAGGAAAATATTTTTGCCTTCACAATACTTTTCACGGCTTAAAATTATGACTAACGCTTTCATAAATTCTAGTCCCTAGTCCTCGTTGCTGGCTCTGAAAGATTTTTGTTCCTGCGTTAATGAAGCTGTATCAACTACATGAGCTATTAGCGTAGAAAGAATTTTGAGGACGTACGGTGAGGATTAGTGAGAAATTAAGATTATGGCCCGTTAACATTCATGGGTCCGTGCATCGCTAATATATTCGCAGAGTACAACCAACAAGATGCAACTTTTCACAATTTATTTATTTCTGTAAGATGCTCTACATGTTTCAGACAATTTTTCCGTCCATCATCAGGAGCTCAAAACTGCACGTACAGCTTACAGCGTCAGGTATTTTTCTGACAAATACCTTCAGGCTTCAGCCTGCAACACGGATACCACTCCAAACCAACCACACCGAAACTCCAACACACATCGAACCAAGAACAATACTACCAATGTGGTAATTCAACAGAATAGTCGCAAGCTGCTGATGATGGATATATTAATGTCCGAAACATGTTGAGCACATAAGAAGTGAAATAAAATAGCAAGTGGCATCAAGTTGATCTCTTATTCTTCAACTATCACAATGATGCACGGTCAAATAAACATAAAATTTTGCAGTTGTTGGAATGATACATAGTGCGAAATCTATTCAGTACTTCTTTCGCACATGAAGCAGACTGTACATGCAGCAACATCTTAAGAAATAAACAGGCTGCTTATCTGACAGTGAATAATTCTACGTGGCGCCACCAGTGGAGGAACAAGCAACCGCAGCGCATTTTTGTATAACGTATTACATAACGTCAATACACAACAATATATCAGTACAGTGATATAATATATACAGTCAAGTCACATTACGGCAACATGTTTCATCGTACGTTATTTTAACTTTTAATGTAAACGAAATGGGATCCCCCATTGAGTGCTCACTTTACTGTACTTTAAAATGTTCTCTATTGGCCTGAAGTTGACCGTTTCCGGTCGAAACATGTTGCCGTAACGTGACCTGTCTGTATATATTATATCACTGGACTGATATATTGTGTATTGACGGTATATAATACATTATACAAACTTGTTACTACACAACGGGATGGCCTCCGTCAAAAACGGCAGCGCACCTATTATTAGGCCAACTGGACAATATGCAAATTCTCTGTACCGTCTAGGTTAAAACCTTACAGTCTGCATAACGATACACGTAGGAGCTATCGCTCAGGTAACCTGCTCGATTTTAGATAGAAATGTGATTAGTGTAGCAGTTTTGGTGGAAATGTTTAGGCCTATGTTGGACAGGAGTGGCTACAAACACTGGTCCTTCTGGTATGCACCAACACATTAATTCTGATAGACCCTCCTGCTACCCTTCTACCCTGAAGGCGTATACAGAGATTTCCTCGGAAAAGTTCGTACCTGCCTGACAAGTTGCACGGTGTCACACCAAAGAATCACGAGCGCATTAAATCAAAGCAAAATGTGTAATATAATTTATAGGAAAACATTTTTAATCATCCTGCAATATCTGAATTAGCAAAAGGGAACGATTCAACAGACGCTCAATCAGATGTTGCGGAGAGGCGGCTTACTGCAGTATCGTGTTAATGCTATTGGCAGGGTCTGTTGCCGCCGTCATTCTGCTCCCAGAATTTGCAGGGGTAGTAAATCAAAATAGGTCACGACATTGCTGAGATGGTTCCCAATATTCCAAGTTGCCACTACATGCTTTTCATGTAGCCCTCCCGACTTAAATTTATTACAATCAATTTCATATTTTGTATACATGTAAAATAGCCACTGCCACCGGGTGACAACCCAATTGCTGTTAATAAATATTATTATTATTACTATTTCAAATCATTCCAAATCACTATTCATCTGGCATTTCTTACTACAAGTTCCCTTTTCCCAAAACACCGAAAAAATGTGGCCAGAAACAAAGATTATGAATTGATTTAAACACTAAATGGCAACGTTGGATTGCAAAACAAAATATTCTTAAAAGGTGCTAAGTAACTAACTTCATAAAGCAGAGTTCTTCTTGAAAACCCAGCAGACAAGAAATTCCTCATATTCTACTAAATCCGAAGATTCATTACGGTTTATACAACAGCCAGCCACTTGACCCTCGTCTGAGCCAGATTAATCCAGTACAGGCCCTTGTAGATATAATACGGCTGACCGATATTCATATTTTTAAATTGTAGAATTTGAAGCCAAACAGACCTAAATCTTATACCTAACCGAACCTAACTCTTACACCTAGGTTTGGGCGCTCTGAGATCTTTTATTCACGTCCAAGAAGCGTCATAATTAAATAAGATAGAACTCCACTTGTCCGAACGCTGGTTATCCGGATCGACTTGGCCCTTCCGGCACATTTGTCGAGAATTCTACAAAAATAACTTGCCTTGAAATTACCGGCTATCGGATCAAGTACAGTGCAGTGTTATGGCTCCTAGAACTTCAAATCAGTCGTGGTAGAAAAGTGTAAACGTATGTACTTACTGTAAATAGTAACAGTCGAACTTAAAATTGCCAATGTAGAATACTTTCAAAAAAATTAATTATCCGGATTTGTTGCATATCCAGACTTCTCCCCGTCCCAATTAATCCGGGTAAGTGGAATTCTACCGTAATTTGGGACCAGTGTTTGTAGAGTTCTGACTCATAGGTAGCTGACACAGCATCATGTAGTGAACACAGGAACGAACGACACAAGTGTTTCGTCGTCGCTCATGGTTGTTACAGTGGCACCAAGATAATTCAGAGCCTCAATAAAGCAGCAGGGATAAAACGAATTGCCAGAATCATCTTAAATGTGCGTTTCTACTTGCGAACAACCTCAAATTAATTTTGGAATAGCAAACTGTATTGACTTACTTCAAATACTCCCGTACCATAAGTGTCTAACTTAGTCGGTCCGGGCGAATAGTAGGCGAAGCCTCTAATTTCCCTTCCAAAATTTTCGTGACGCAAGAACTTTTTTGTTGACAGTTTTCACGTTCTGCGTTACTTCAGAGATTTTCAACAAAGCAGTATCATTTCAAATCATACGCGCAAAAAAAAAAACTGCCAACACAAATCATTAAACTGCAAATAATTACACTAATTAGAACATGTCAGACTTCCGTGTACCTCTAATTTACACCTGACTTTACATGTCTGTTTACTCACTGGACTCCATGCAGGAGTACTATTGCCAAGCCGCCTTCCACATCATAGCCGCGACAGATTTTCACTAAATTTACCGCGATTGTTGTATAATTAGCTCGGTCTGGACGCCAGCACGGTGATGGGCTTCAGGATGGGCTGCTGGGCTCTACTGGGTTGCGGCTCCGGGCTGCTGCTACAGCTAGACGACGCCGTGGTGGCTGCTGGAGCTGCCGTTTGGACGAGCGAGGTCGATGTTCCTGCCAGAGACCGTAGCGTCGTGTAGAAGTCGTGGTACGGTGCTGGGGCCGTATACAGACCCGGATGCTGGAGCCGCAGCGAACAGTACTGTCCGGGTGGCGTCGACTCCGACCCCAGTAGACGCTCGACAGAGAACCCGTGAGTTGCGATGGGTTTGGGTAACGGCTGCAGTAGGCTAGGGTACGGGTAGGGATAGCGGTGGTAAGGGTTGCAGTAGAGCGGCGAGAGGCCCCAAGGGCCGGGATAGGGACCTCCTGCGGGGCCCAGACCACCTGGGTACAGACCCGCAGCCCCTAGCACCACGGTGCGCTTGAATGCAGCCAGCCGACTCCTACTGGCCGCTGTGGATCGCCTGCGAAGCTTTCCCGTGGTACCCCCGATGAACACGTCCTCACTGCTCGGGTCCAGCATCCAGTAGTTGCCCTTGCCGGGGTCGTCGTAGTGACGGGGCACTTTCACGAAGCACTTGTTCAACGAGAGGTTGTGGCGGATCGAGTTCTGCCACCCCTGCTTGTTCTCGCGGTAGTAGGGGAAGTTCTTCATGATGAATTCGTATATACCGTTGAGTGTGAGGCGCTTCTCAGGGCTCTGACGGATTGCCATCATTATGAGGGCGTTGTAACTATACGGTGGCTTCTCGTTCTTTTTCTTGTCGCCGTCGGCCTTAGAGCTATCCGCGGACGAGTCCTGTTTGTCTTTGTTTGTGCTGCAGTCTAGCGGCGGAGGTGTGTCACCCCCTGTCACGTCTAGATCACTCTCACTGTCCGAGCTGCTAATATCGGGGCTGCAATGTCCCAAAGTGGGGCTCATATCAGGGCTGCAATGCGCCAAAGTGGGGCTCATGTCGGGGCTACAATGTGCCAAAGTGGGGCTCATGTCGGGACTCGGTGCCCGCGTAGCTGCTGCGGTTTCTGGCAATATAGCGCTGATGCTGAAAGAAGACTTGAGAGGCGTGCGGGCCATCACTAGGGGGTGTAGCGGGCCCTCTATTTTGACCATGTTGACATGCGAACGAAGGGGAGATGAAGGTTGCACCTACTGTGTTCAAAATCTTCTCACTGTAAAACAACTCAACTGTCCCACTATGACGTAACTACAAACTTTCATTTATCAGCACTATAGATCAGTATATCTACCACATCCAGTTGCTTGTCACAGCACCCAATAAACACCACAGTCGCAAGGATGGACTTAGAGGTTTTGTTATACAGCTTTCTGTCCTGAAATAACCGACGTGTAAAGTTTCTACGCTCGATCCAGCGACAAAGTTTAAACTTGCTTCACACCACTCGCCACTACATCTACATTACTGTCACAGTACATAATCTCTAACTCCACTCTCCTTTCATTGTCTTCGTACCAGAACTTAGGCACACGTGGGAAGTTCCAGCAGCACCGAAACTGGAAACCGCCTCGCCGCTGCCAGTGCCTCTCTTCACCACAGCAGCGAACGAAGCTGTCCGCACTCCTACCCTCGCCACTTGCAGTACTGATGCGCAGACGGAATCAGCAACTTCTGCAGCCAGTAGCCAGGAACCGCCACGTGCGGATCATCAGTAGACCTCTCGGCTTCTGCGGCTGTCTCGCGCAGATCAGCGACTCCGCCCCGACAAACCCCGCCCGATTCACGGCTACCTGACCAATCAGAGTTGATCAGTGCTTTACGGCGCGGGGCGGGACCGCCGTGACACAAGCAAGAATGGAGAGGAAGTGAAACCAGTTTCCATACATGCATAGCAACCATCATGGTTACTGGGATTGTGTTTTTATGGATACATCAGAAAGCAGGCGCGTTACCGTTATGTCAGTAACGAAATATTTGCATTTGTGTCCACCGTAGTGACTGTACCTTATGAGTCGATAGTGACAACAGCGGTGGAAGTATTTTCAAGGCACATTTATCGATTTGTCTAGCAGAAATGCACACAATGAGCAAAGTCATTTTATCATTTCTGACACCACGCAGGCCGCTTTTATTGACACACCGTTTGCAAAACTAACTTTAGACGCAAATATGGAATTTCTTCACACACGCCTTTCGACCTGCATGACGTCACCAATACTACTTCCTGTTAGTGCCTTTGTCAGTGTGTCTTCCATATACGCGCACAGTATAACACTTTACAATTTTCGTAATTAAAATTAATGAAAATTACTTGGTATATCTGAAGGCATGACTAGGCAAATCCAGTGAAGCGAAATACTCAAGGGGAATAAGATAAAGATGTAGAATAAGTGTATCAACTGCGTCGGATATCGTTATGGGCAAACGAATTTCAGAAAGCTGTAAACATGTTTTAATGCGTATGTTAGACGTGGCGAAGCGTTCCTGTTGGCAGTTACATCAGGTTAACAGGACTGTTGGCATGGATAACAACGCTGATGATGGGCCCAGGAAGACGGAAAAGTGATGTCAACGAACCTGGTGTCAAAAGGCGTCAACTGCGCACTTTGTTAGCATGGAGATGTGAAGGAGCCTTCTGTGACACTGTCCGTTGTAACAACAGCTAAGGACAGAATGTTTCAGAATGGAGTACACAAGTGGGTAATTTAAGCGTTAACACGTTCAAGATTAAAACGCTATTATACATAAATATTCAGCTCGTAGTGCGCAGTAAACATATTCCGTCCCGGTTATAAAACCAGTCAGTTAATGCTGTATAGGGAAATATTCGCTGTTTGTTCTGAGATCCATCCAAATAAGACACATAAATACACTGTGTGGGCAGAACGTAGAATTGTTGAATGTTAAACTGTGGTGCATATAGTAACCACTGGGGTTTACAGGGATAAATATCTGGTATAAAAACCAGTCAGTTAATGCTGTATAGGGAAATATTTGCTGTTTGTTCTCAGATCCATCCAAATAAGACACATAAATACACAGTGTGGGCAGAACGTAGAATTGTTGAATGTTAAACTGTGGTACATATAGTAACCACTGGGGTTAACAGGGATAAATATCTGGTATAAAAACCGGTCAGTTAATGCTGTATAGGGAAACATCGCTGTTTGTTCTCAGATCCATACAAAACACATAAATATACTGTATGGGCCGAACATAAAATTGTTTAATGTCAAACGGGTGGTACATATACTAACCACTGGGGTTTACAGGTATAAATATCTGGTATAAAAACCAGTCAGTTAATGCTGTATAGGGAAACATCGCTGTTTGTTCTCAGATCCACACAAAACACATAAATACACAGTGTGGGCTGAACGTAGAATTGTTGAATGTTAAACCGTGGTACATATAGTAACCACTGGGGTTTACAGGTATAAATATCTGGTATAAAAACCAGTCAGTTAATGCTGTATAGGGAAACATTGCTGTTTGTTCTCAGACCCATCCATACAAAACACATAAATACACTGTGAGGGCTGAACGTAGGATTTGTGAATATTAAACAAATCCCCAACCTATCCCAGTGCCCGCGCTGCCTAAGGCGCGGGTCTGAGGCCGCTCGCTTGCTAGGATTGCGGGTTCGAATCCCGCCAAAGAGACATGGTTATCTGTCTCTTAATAATGTTATGTGTTGTCAGGTAGAGGTCTCTGCGACGCGTCAATCACTAGTTCAGAGGAGTCCGACCGAGTGTCTGGGTATAATCTCCAAACCTGACCAGCCTCGTGGTCTAGTGGTCAGTCTCTCTGCCTACTAATCATGAGGTCCCGAGTTCGATTCCCGGCTCTACTGTGGGGATTTTCTCTGAAGGGGAGGATTCCCGCGGTGACCATGGTCTGTGTAGGTAGAATTTAGGTTTAAGGGCCCTCCTGGCACTACATCCTCCTATATCACTACTCACATCACGGGACAACGTAACCGCGCCTCATGGGCGTCCCAGCCTCAGAAGTCGGTTACACTTCTGCCGTGCCTAGAAGGGAAGACCACGAAGTCCACAAGGACATGTGGGGCATTGGGAAAAAAAAATCTCCAAACCTCCCAAGTGAGGTCTAGGCCTTCTAAGGCTGTGCAGCCATGAAAAAAAATGAACCTGTTGTTACATATAGCAACTACTGTACTAAAGACACAGCGGCTGTTAATCGCCGTAAGAGGCCCACAACGGACAAGCTTTCGCGTTAAAATACATATGATTTAATGC
>Ga0123355_10022266_pt1 | contig 10159 bp, 4 predicted proteins | sample TergutEmb28metaG_3_FD_89872 | JGI IMG/M metagenome (GOLD analysis project Ga0123355, IMG submission 89872) | Embiratermes neotenicus P1 segment gut microbial communities from Petit-Saut dam, French Guiana - Emb289 P1 | ecosystem: Host-associated > Arthropoda: Insects > Digestive system > Gut ... | reverse complement strand
TAGATTTATGAAACAAACTGCATTTTGAAGAGGAAAAAACGGAGAGTATATACCATGTTTAAAATATTCAGTACCTATATTTTTTGAATAAATATATAAAATGCAACGTTTAGAGCTTTGCGGTGCGGTGCGACCACTATTGTCGTCGTTAGGCGTCAAAGGGTTAATGTCGCCCCATCTCACATTTCCGCGTGTCCGCCATATTGCCTTTACTGACAGTACGAAAATAAGAGCGAAATATTGCGAAGGCTTTAAGTGGAATAACGTTTTGAGAAACCAATTTGGGTGTTTTGAAATTTTAAGCATGGAACACGCAGAGAGTGTAGTAATCACATACGCATAATTCAGGTGGGCTAAAATGAGGAAGAGTTTTCAGATTGATAATACCGAAAATTTTTGAGTTACATGGGGTAAGTAAGCGTCTCGTCACGGATCGGAGCACTAACGGCCTGAGGGGCTTCACAGATTAAGTGACATGGTCCGGTTACTGTAACACCATGAAGTCTGAACTGGTTGTGTGGTCGTTAGGTCATCAATAGCTGAATATGACAGCTTCACACTACCGTACTGAGAAACAGAGCGTGAGTGATGGCGCTGTGCACACATACATCTGTATTAATTTGTTTATGACTTAATGCTCCATTACGGTCGCACAATTGCAATTTATTACAGAATGTATCAGCAGAATTCGTAATGTATCCATATTAATCATTAAGTTCTTAGAGGAAATGTTTGCACGCAAATACGGATGGCCGACTTGCACACATAATGCACGTGTTCTTACAGTTCTCAGTAAAACATGTCTACTCTTCCAGCTGGCTTAATAAAAGAACAAGTGGAAATTACGTTAAAACTGATGTGATATATTTCGTTTTTGTCGATGCAAAATATTAAGGAAACAAATTATTGCTTTCAGTTCCAGTACAATTAATGTTATTTAAACTTATCAGAAATGAAATAACAAGGAAACTAATAACATCACCATATTTAGAGACACACAATTTATGAACAGACTTACGTACAGTATTTAACCGCAACCTTGCTTTTGGTGTAATTTAACCTGACATATTTGAGGAAATGTCATTCATAAAACACAATTTGTTTCCACAACACTACTTTAAACAATCAAGAAATAATACGTAATTAATTTCATCGGATACATGAGTGGATGTCACAAAATTATCAAGTCACAATCATCTAAGAGATATTCAAACTGCTTAATATCTGTTCCTTTTATAGTTCATGTAGATTTCCATACTGATGCATTAATGATTGCAATACTAAAAAATTTTACTGGAAATTAATATGGAATGATTTTAATTTACTAAGATTTTATTAATTACAACTGCAATATTTCGATTTACCTTAAGCATGCACTATGGTACGTGTCCATTTGTTAACGGACTGGGAAGTACCAGAACTGCACACATGTTGTAGAAAATGTGGAGCAAGATCTGTTCTACTCAAGATCAGAGACAGCTCGAATACAATAAATGCTTAAAGCACGAAGTGTGTTTATAGCCGAGGGAATTACGGGACTCATAGAAATTCGACGTAAAATTTGAACACGCATAAAGAAGCTTTGTCAATATATTAAACAGGAAAGGGTCTGAACGATCAAAGAATCTGGGTTACACTCCAGGAAGGAGCAAAGAGATGGTTCGTCTCACTGCAGTGCTTATACAGTTTTCAGGCCCCACCCAACCAGCCATTCGAGGGGTGTCAGTGACTATGTTCCGCCAGTACAGAAGTCGAGGAATGAACGTGACCACTCAGCTCCACAAACTGCCGAGATAAGGCTGAGTGGAGTTGTACCTTTATTTCCTCAGACATCCTCAGGTTTTAGTGCTTCATTAAACATAGGAAGAACGAACATATTATAAGCAGCTGTTTGCTCTGGATTCTAAAAGAGCACATTCTTTAACTGGAAAAGGATATTAAATTTCTTGCTCAAAACCAATACCCAAATCGCTTCAGTGTGTGATCTAGGAACGTTAAACTAAACAAGGCACAGTTGTAAACAGATTTCGACTGTGCAACGTAATACGAGTTGCCTCTTAAAAGTGAGGTCAACTGGAATGAAAAGTTGGTAAAAACATAGAATCCAAAAGACTGTATTCATGTGAGCTTTTCTCCTAGCAAGTGTAGAGAAAAGTTCTGATACTTCTACAGCATCTCTCTGCAGTCTGTGTTACAAACTGACGGAGGCATTACGATCAATCAACACTCCAGTGTCGTTGTCAGTGAAACGGTCAGTCCTTTCCAGACGGCTTCTTCCACTCTTCGTTGTTTGATGATAGCCTCTGTTTATTTACAGTGGAGTAACACTAAACACCTGTTACAGATACACACAGTATCTAGCAGATGAGGCCAGCGAACAAATTTCTTCAAACTGCAGACTGCGCCGTACGCAGAAACAAATAAACCAATAAAAATAATTACTGAAATTATCGCTTTAGCACAGAACGAATAGCAAAGACACTCACAGCTAGTGGAGGGCATTCACTCCACGCAACAGACTTCTCTCGAATCAAATATTCATCTCGCTAGACAAGCAATTTCGTGTCTTTTATGGAAGCATGAGGTTCACTAACATGTTAATGACAGCCCACAATTGGTTCCTATACCAAGAGAGTCGAATCCAGCCCACGCCTACATTCGACCCACCCTCACACCCACACCCCAACTCTTTATAGTTTATAAGCTATAGGTGACGTCAAACATGAGGATAATTGTGAACAAGGGATTGAGAAAGGCGTCCGTGGCTTCATTTGAAGTAGAGTCCTGCAATTTCGAGGAGTCTAAACCACGGAAGCCTAAGGTACAACAGCCGCCCACTTGCGATGAATCTTGCCCGAAACTCCTGAACATGAATCACGCAAGCTAAAACATGCATTTCGGTACCAATTTGTTGCTCATTTTCGTTGGGTTTTTTATTTATCTGTATTAGACTAATAGCTCTCTTAACACTGAATAACACCAAAGGATTTTTATTAATTAGTATGAAGCTGTTTGAAATTTCAGCCGGAAAACCTGCAAATTCCCATTTCTAGCTACAGTTTTCAGATTATGACCATTACGGAGATCTATGAAATCATAATTTTCCTTAACCTTTTGGCGCCGGAATTATTATTTTTTTTTTAATTTTAGCACACTCTGTATATAAAATGTGAATAATACAGGAAACAAATACGTTAGAATTATGAAATAAACTGCACTTTGAACAGAAAAAAACTGAGAGTTTATACCATGTTTAAAATATTCAGTACCTCTATTTGTTGAATAAATATATAAAATGCAAAATTTAGAGGTTAGCGGTGCGGTACGACCACTATAGTAGTCGTTAGGCGTCAAAGGGTTAATATGAACGCCATAAATCTGAAAATTTGTTGAACGATACGAATCATGTATGAAAAGTTGCAGGGTGCATATCGCACCAAAGTGTGCGAAAAACTACACCACTTCTAACTTCATCAAGCAGAGTTCTTTACGAGAAGCCAGAAAAATCCCACCGTTTATTAAACACGAATGTTGATTACTAAACTCACAAGAGGTCGCCATTTGTCTCTATCCTGAACCACTTCAATCCAGTCAAACTGTAATATCCTCTTTCTTCAGCATGATTTTGAAGTTAGTCTCACTGCTCCATTATAAATATTTCCTTTCGATTTTCCACCATTCTTCTTAAGGTTTCGTCATCACAATAACTGCTGTCTACGTGGGGGCACAATAAAGGAATATTTTCTGAAGTCTACAAGCTACAATACAGATGTGGTGGTTAGGTTTTGTCACAATATTTTAAGGAATTCTTCTGAGAGTAATGTGTAGAACCACGAAAATCCCTACCGGGATAGCTGGAAACAGAGTAGCAGCCTGCAAAACTTTTCAGTTTACCTGTCAGCTAACCTCCTCAGCTCCTGGCTGGAGTGCGAACATTTCTCTGTTGCAGCCTAATTATTGTGTTCTCCGTTCTCACGTGCACCTGCCACAAACGGATGTTGCTTGGGGTAAAGTAATAATTCCCAATTATTGCCCCTACAGTGTGCATAGATATTCAATGAATACAAACCGGAAGTTCTACCTGAAAATTGTGTATCTTTCTGGAAAATACTTAAGAATCCAAGTCACGACATGTTATTATGTGCGCCTGTAAATATGGACTGAACAATTGTGTGACGTCAATTCAAAAGCACTGCCAACACAATTAGAGACGGGACTGGCAGTTACTGGTCCGAGTTATGAATTTTGAACAATTAAAGACACAAAAAGTTTTGGCAATTTTACGGAAACAAAAAGCCTTCATAATTAAATAACATAACAAAACTTCCTCTGTTCCTTCATTCATGTAATTCGTCAAAAATTGTGAATTCACTGCCATAACTAAATACGCGCTGTGACGTCTAAAGCTGCATTTCACCATTCCTTTCAACGCTACATATCTTACGTAAAAATGTTATTCACCCTCTGTCGCCTTGAAGAATAAACCTTATGTACAATCTAACAGTCTCTGTTTTGATTAATAAATTCTTCGCTTTTATTGAATCCAAAATTTTAATTCCGTTTTCATATGTACCTAACATTGGACCTTACCGTGAGATTGAAATAACCATTCTACTTTCTCGTTATCGACCTCTTTAATTTATATTTTAATATTATCCTCTCATCTACATCTAGTTCTTCCAAATGGTCTTTTCTTCAGGATTATCGACTAGAATTTTGAAGGTATATATCGTCTCTCCATGGATGTTACATTTCCCTCACATTTCATTTTCCTTAGCTTAACTGACCTAGTTATGGTGTTCCGCAGTATGCAATATTTCTCGACGTTCCTTCTACTCCCTCCTCTCAAGTCCCAATACATTTTCCTCACTATCCTCTACTGAGACATTTTAAATTTATTTTAACTCTATTTTTAACATTTAATCTATTTTCTCTTATCAGTATGAGGCAGTGTGTTTCATACCCACATAAACTAACAGGTAGAAATTTAGCCTTGATATTTCCCTACAGGCGATAGTAGCCACACACGTAAAAATACAACACACGTAAGACTATTTGTAAAGGTGTGACAATATTAGAATGGTTGGCATGAAGTATAAAAACAAACAAACAAGTTTTCTGTACCTAAAATACTGGTAAAGTATGAGTAATTTGAAACTGTGAGTGTACATGAACCGAGAACAGATGTGCACATCAGAAATTCAAACCCATTTTATCGATATTTTGAAAATTCGTTTAGGTCAGAAATGTAGATACTAATCTCCAATTTGTTATTCTCTATTACCTATAGGTTTATCCTTCTCCCTGTTGCCTGACTGAGAGCAGAATGCTGATGGTGACTTCCACCAATTTACCCTTCTCTTTTCCTTTCTTGGCACTTGCCTCTACCATCCATCATTACTCAGCATTCCAGCTTATGTTATGTAATGTAACGAGCTGTGCAACTGCAAGAGTTACACGTAAATTGCATCGACAGAGGAAAATTGAAAGTGGCTTCTATAGTAGTTATTAATTATGGGCCGGATGTTTGATGGTCAATTCGCGTATTTCATCTCTTGAGACATCCGCGGGAAATTCTCATAAGGATAGCCGAGATTCAAAGTGAATATGCTAGCTCGTTAGCCTAACTCTACGGAAGTATTCTGTGTGTTTATCTCTTGGTCCAGACAAAAGCAATGCTTTCGTTGGAGAAAGACATCTATTTACAATTGGGTGAGAAAGTGAAGTATTCGAAGCAACACTTGTACCAATATCAATGTCCTCCACAAACCTCACTTGGTCTGACAAGGGATCGAAACCTAACCTTTACAGTGAAGGCTAGCGACTAACCGACTGACAGAGGAGACGGCCTTTTAAAGACAGTGATTGGTCATAACTGCACATAAACATTCTGTTTGTAGCTCACAGAAAACACGCGTTTTGTCAATTGCAAAGACGTGTCAATTAACGTTGTTTAGAAAATATAGTAGCTCAGTCAGTATAGTGACTGACTACGGGCTGGACGGTCCGGGATCGAATCCCTGTGGGGACGAGATTTTTCGTTCGTCCAGACCGGCCCTGGAGCCCACCCAACCTCCTGTAAAATGGGTCCCGGTTCTTTCTTGGGGGTAAAGTGCGGCCAGGGCGTGCTGCTGACCACTCACCCCCCTCTAGTGTTGCGGACATGGAAGAGTAGAGCTATACCTCTACCCAACCTCTGGGCCAAACCGGACCTTTTAGAAGAAATAGTCGACATATAATGTAAGAATCACACTAAACTCATATATATATATATATATATATATACTTTGTGGCACTACAGAAGTTGGAAATTATAGTAACCACAGCGCTCTAAACGGTTAACTAGTCTGATCTTGCAACTACACGAGTGTACACGATCGGTGATTGTCACGGTTCTGGGTTCAGTGTAGCTAGCTTGCCGATTGGACTTGATTTTTATACAGAGTAAATCCCAGTACGCTTAATCCCACTAGCCTGAAGCAACCAATGTGCGTGGCACATTGCATATGGAGTTACTGTCCTTGGAATGAAAGGCATTGTACCGTGTACAGGTGTGAGGATTGGCAATCCAACACAAACAATTGCGCAGCAGCCGGGCAGCCAGTGACTGGGTCAACAGCACAAAATATTCAGCCCTGACTGCAGGCAGCACAAAAGACACTCTACACCTAACTACCATCTTCCGAATTACAGTGAAATGTAGCTAGCGCGGACTCTGCAGGCCATTTTGTGAATTTATGAATATTACGAGGGGTGTTGATAAGTCCTTAGCCCGACCACGAAAGAAACAAGCTACAGAAAACAAAGTCGGGATTTATTCAACATACTCCCAACAAAGCTCAATACAGTTCTTAGCCCGTTGCTCTAACTTTTGCAAGACACTCAAAAAAAATTCAGAAAGTTGTCCGTCGAACCAGGTCTCCGCGGTAGCAATGACCACCGTGTCGGAGGGAAAATAGCGACCTTTCAATTGTTTTTTTCAGTCTACGGAACAGGTGGTAGTCCGACGGGGCCATATCCGGTGAATAGGGTGGGTGATCAAGACATTTGAAGTCCAGATAGGCCAGTTTCTTCTCGGTTGCAAGTGCCCAGTGAGCCGGGGCATTGTCGTGCAAGAACAAGGCCCCCTTTATGACCTTCCCGCAGCGTTGTTCCTTCAAAACGTCCTTCAATTTCACCAGCAGAGATGAGTATTACTCCGCGTTGATAGTTTGGCCTTTGGAAGATAATCAATGAAGAGGATGCCGTCTTGATCCAAAAAAAAAATCGAGGTGAGAACTTTTCCAGCGGAATTTTGCACTCTGAATTTTTGGGGCGTGGCGGGGTGAGCCCCTATGCCGTAACTCCATTCATTGTTGCTTTGTCTCCGCGTCATAATGATATAACCAGGTTTCGTCTATGGCCACCAATCGCGACAGGAAATCATTTGGAACGCGACGAAAAAATTCCGAATGTTGCTCGGACGACTGGCACCGTTGATGTTTTTGATCCGCGTTCAGGCATTTCGGGACCGTCTTCGCGGAGAGCTTCCGCATGTCCAAATCTTCATGAATTATGAACCCAATCCCCTCACGTGAGATGCCCAGATGCTCAGCTACCGATTTAGATGAAATCCGGCGGTCTTCCAAGATTAGCTCGTGATTTTGATCAATAATCTCCGGAGTGGCCACTGTTTTGGGCCGTCCAGGACGAAGCGCATCACAGGTGGAAAAATCACCACTTTTAAACTGGGCCACCTACTTTTTGACAGTGGTATACGTTGGTGAATGTTCCTCTAATATTTCTCTCAGAATGGTGTAAATTTCCTTCGGCGTCTTGCCTTGCAGAAAAAAATATCTGGTGACAGCTCGCCTCTCGATGTTGTTGAAATCGCACGCGTAGCCTGACATGCTTCTTTTCAACATATGTAACAAGAAAAGACTTGCAATTCGGCACATGAAAGGACCCCTCTTTCCATTGACACTATAGATTCCGTCCTACGACATCGGGAAATAGGTCGGGCTACGGACTTATCATCACCCCCTCGTACCTTTCTTATTAAGCTATCGGCCTAGAAGTAAAAGCTGAGAAAACTATGTACGTGGTCAAGTCTCTAAATTAGAATTAAGAAAAAAAATCGCACTGTACAAATTGATAATAAACCCTTTGCAGGATGGAACAGTTCAAATATTTGGGTACAACCGTAACAAATCAATATTCCATTCAGGAAGAAATTAAGAGCTGATTGAAGTCAGAGAATGCTTGCTTTCTTTCGGTGCAGAATCTTTTATCTTCTAGTTTACTACCCAAAAGTGAAAAATGTAAGAAACGCAGAAATATAATTTTGCCTGTTGTTTTGTACAGGTGTAAAGCTTGGTGACTCACATTGAGGGAGGAACGTAGGTTGAGGGCGTTTGAGATTAGGGTGTTGAGGAGAATATTTGGGCCCAAGAGGAGCGAGGTAACAGAGTTATGGAAAAGACTGCATAATGAGGAGCTTAATGGTAACTCCTGCGCACCAAAAATTATTCGGGTGATCAAATAAAAAAGAATGGGATGGGCAGGGCATGTAACATGCAAGGGGAGAAAAGAGTTTATACGGGATTTTGGTGGGGGAAAATGAGACAAAGAGAAAGCTTGAAAGACCCTGGTGTAGATAAATTTTGTTATTAAAATGGAACTTCAGGAAGTGGGATGGGATTTATCTGGCTCAGAATAGTGATGGGTGGAGGGCTCTTTTGAATGCAGTAATAAAACTTCAGGTTCCATACAATGCGGGGAATTTCTTGACAGGCTGCGAACCTGTTAGCTTCTGAACAAGGACTCCGCCACGTGGAGTTAGTTAGTTAGTTCTTTCGCTATAAAAATTATGCCCTTTCGCTTCAAAATTCATGTTTCTTATGGATTCATTTTTGACTTTTGGTAACATACCAATGAAGGGGATTCGCCACAATAATTGAAATAAGAATTCATAACAAATTAGCATCCTTTGTTTAATAAAAAATGTGAATAGGTTCCGGTCACTCCCATTTTTACGCAAAACTGAACTTTTGTAAATATCACACAAAGTAACAGAATATACTTTTGGAGCATTGAATGACTACTTTCTTATCTCAGGTCATTAAACACTGAGATCGTTGGTTCGAATATTAAAAAGCTAAGGATTTATCTGTGGAGTCGTCTAGCTGTAACAGTTACGTAACCACCAAGACTAATATAGACGTATTTTCTTACAACATTAGACCGCCGGCAAGTGGCTTGGCCTGCTTCCAAATATCACTTCGGGGACAACTGCTTTCGAGATGCGGTTTGTGGTGGGTCTGTAATAAGTCACAAAAGTGTTTTTATTTCTTTTTTATTGCCTAAAATATACGATGGCAATTACTACAACACACTTCGTCAAGTTACTGTAACACGAATATAAACAGCAATTTTGGAAAATAAAGACAAGGAATTATATCCTTCTCTATACTTATTTGTATGGTCTCTACATAAGGACATTCGCAAGGTCACCTGGAAATCATCTGACAGCAAAATATGTAACCAGGAAGATCACATACTAGTTGGTAGAAGAAACTGCACAAATGTTTGTGATGTGAGAGTTATGACAGGCGCTGCAACAGAAACAGACCTCTTTTTTGTAAGGTCCAAAATTAGATTGAATTTTAGGGGAGGTTAGAAGACTAAGAAAAGTGAAATAAAGAAATGGGATACTGGTGAAGTAAATAGGTAAGAAGTAAAAGAAGAAGTTGGTTTGATGAAGAATGTCAAATAATATTAAAAGATAAAAAGACAGCTTACAACATAATGATTAACAGATACACCAGACAAAATGAAAAAAGAATATAAGGATAAAGGAAAAAAGAGGATAAAATATTAAGGAAAAGGAGATTATTTTTTAAATCAAAGCTGGAAAAAATGGAAATTGCTTATAATATCAATAGAGCAAAGAAATTTTATGAGGAAATGAATAGTAAAAGAAAAAGATTCAAGCCACAAATATTGCTGTTTAGGAATAAGGAAGGTAACACAGTAAGCAACAAACAGAAAGTCCTGCCAAGTTTGTCTGAATATTATGTGAAGCACTTCGAACTGCAAGATGGAAGAGACAGTGAGAGTGGAGAAGTGTGGACAGTGGACAGTGTGGACAGTGTGGACAGTGTGGACAGTGTGGACAGTG
>Ga0123355_10022264_pt1 | contig 10159 bp, 9 predicted proteins | sample TergutEmb28metaG_3_FD_89872 | JGI IMG/M metagenome (GOLD analysis project Ga0123355, IMG submission 89872) | Embiratermes neotenicus P1 segment gut microbial communities from Petit-Saut dam, French Guiana - Emb289 P1 | ecosystem: Host-associated > Arthropoda: Insects > Digestive system > Gut ... | reverse complement strand
CCACTTCCTATTGGCTCTGCCACTTCCCCGCTCCAACCCAACCAGATATAAATACCCCACACAATCCATCCACTGACATACTTCATCCACCTGCCTGTGAAGATGGAACCGACAGTGAGTTGCGAAACGTTGGCAATTAGAACTCGGACGCCGGGGAATTACCCAAAAAGGAACAAATTACACTGTATGTATAGTCTGATTTCTGGCTTTTTTTTTTAATATTATTTTGGTTTTGGTTTGAAAGGACATTATGGGGAAAATGGAGACAACTGCATATCAGGGAGTTATAATTTTAATTTTTTTTTTTTTTTGCCTAAACGGCCGCAGTGATTAGATTAAGAATGATCGGGTGTGAGATTTCAGTCCTACACCACAGTGCACCTGAGACCTTCACTCTTCTGACATTTTAACACCGTGTTCACGCAAAGGACGAATTTTGTGTTATAAATAATTATTAACTATTTTCTTATTATTTTAATTTGGTACAAAGGTTGCATTATGTAGAGCATGGCCTCGAGGTTAAAGGCGTGCAATTGAGGCGGGAAGCTGATGTCATAGCGTCCCTCTTTTGTGTTCAGCGTGGCGTGAGTCAGTAGAGTAAAAATGGAATGTGATGGCACAAGCGCAGAAACCAGATTCGGTCTTCCAGTGAAACGGACGAGTCCATTTATATCGGCGGAGGTGTCAGTTCAGTCGAGTACTGGCTTTCTTGGAGTGCGAGTCGGCAGAGAACGATTGTAGTAACGCTGGATGGACTGTTCCGAGTCAAGCTGAAGACTGCTGGCTACCCACTTCATTCGCCTCTTTCCCCTTCACTTCTCCCGTGCGTCGCCGTGTGCCACCAGATTCCGTTTCCACTCTACCGCGCGTAACTCCAAGCCAACCACTCGTAAAACTTGCGCTCTGCACCAGGCAGACAGTTTGCATACAGTTGCAATGCAATCAGTGTTACAGTTAACTAAGTATCATAATCACTGCACAAGGCAGTAGACATACTTCAGTTCTCACAGGGAGGTCTCCGCGTTCAGACGTGTCATTGGTGTTAGACATAAGAGCACAAGGTTCTAGGTTTACTTTGCCAAGAAAGGTGTAGTATTGTTAGTTCGCGAGGAACAGCATTCACTACAGACTTGCATGTGTTCACTACACAAGTTTCCAACAGTTTCCAAATTAAATGGTAAACTCAGCGTGTGGTTGGTGTTACAGTGTAAACTACTGATTTGTTTGCATAAGGGTATTTCAGTTGCAAGATAAGAGAACAGTATTATTTAATAAATTCCTTTGTTTGACCAGCCATGTATTCGGAACATTGTTCAACCATTTATGTACTCGTACCAGAGCGAGACACACCATGAAGGTTGGTAGTTGGTTACAGTTTCAGGACAGCCTATTTTTACCATCTTCAAGGGTCAAGCAGCCCACGAATGATACTGAGAACAGGTAGTTGCATTACTATGTAGGGCGTTGTGTGGGCAGTTATTGGTTCTCAGGGAAAGGAAAGGAGTCAGTCAGGTTCTGGAAGCATTTTTCATTTCCCCCCCACATATTTGTGTGGCAACTTCACCCTCCAACAACCTAATTGGCTCCCGTACCTTTCCCAAAACCAGTCACTGTTTGCACCATCCCTTCTGTAATGATGCAGCCACCTGTTATCATTCTTTTTGGACTGCTTGAGCTTTGGAGACAGAACCAATAGGCTGTCCCATAATGTCAGCAACCAGCTATGAACCTACATAGCACAACATCCCAGAAGAGCAAAGGTCCCAAGGATCAGGTATTCCACATGTGTAGCTTTGATTTATATAATAAGAAATAATTCGGGGAACCTCATGAGATGTTGGAGACCTATTTGCAGGTGGAGTGATGATGTTAAAATGTATTTTAGATCAGTAGGTTCTGAAAATATGAACTAGTTTGAAGTGACTCACAATAGGATACAGTATGGGTGGTTTGTGGTAACAGTGTTAAATACAGTTAGTTGCTGTAATGGCAATGTATTTATTATTCAGCTGAGCAAGTATTAGATGATGCAAGAATATTTGTATCACAGAATTTGTTTGCTGTTCGTCTAACAACATAACATATTTCTGTTCAGCTGAGGCAGAGGAATGCATCCTTGCATCTGGACTGCCCCTATCAGAACTTTGGCTGCAAGTAGAAAAACTCCGAGAGGAGGTACACTGGCTACCTTGGTCTTCAGATGGAGACTGTGAAGACCCACAGCGACTGGTGTTTTCTGATGATGTATCAGATCTGCTCCATCCCATCACCACACCTTGTCTTGTTCCTCATCTGGCAGCTGTGGTACTTACATTACTAAAAGTGCCCCTATTACCGTGTCGTGACACCACGGTGCGAGTTTTCAACAGGCACCAGACGTCATGGAAATTGGATGCTGTTGAAATGATTCTTCCAGCTTTCTTTCCAATGGGAACAGTGGAATTGGAGTGTGTAGGGTTGTTTAAAGATATTTTTAGCCTCACTGTAGGACCCCAGTATCTTAATCAGAGGTTAGGGCAAGAATATTATCTGGAGTTTATTATAAAAGTATTTCAGTCATGTGATAATTGTCTGACAGAACCTTCAAGGACGGCGTTTTGTGTTTGGTGGCTGCGATTTGAAAGACTTCTTATTGTACTTGACAGGCTAGGTGTCTGCAGGTTGCCACAATCTAGGAGGAAGAAGGTTAAATCCACTGTGAAAGATTTCCTTAAACGAGATCGAAACAGGAACAATTTACTGTTTTATCGTGAGTATGCGTTAATAGAGTGGGAACTAGGCAATCGTGATGGAGCCTGCAAGATCCTCACTACTGCGATAAATGCACAACCAGGTGCCTTACCAGTAGTGAGTGTGTTAAATGAGCAGGAGAAGTCTGGGCTCTGTTCCCTGTATCGGACATTATGTGAGCTGTACCTCTGTCGTGCGAGGTTAACACCAGAAGAGGCATCTACACACAAACAAAAGGCTGTATCCATTTTAATAGCACTTTGCCTTGGCAAATCTCTTTCAACAGTAGAGATTACAGAGAATGAGACAGCTGCCGCAGGGGATAAGTTCTACCACATAGGTACCGAACTGCTGGAAGATGTCAATGCTAAAACTGCAGCATCTGGTTTTGAGCATCTGTTACCAGATTTCTGTGTTGATTGGATTAGTTGTCATGCGTGGTTCCTGTTCCTCACTCAGTCTACCTGGGCAGGTGCTGCTGTCATCGAAGATGTTTTGGCCAAGATACCACCAGCCTTAAGTTCGGTGTATGCCGTCACTGTGTAAGTGCAGGGAAGTTGAATGGAGTCTTGTCAGAAATATATAAAATCACAATTTGTATTCACTTTGTGACCTTACTTACTTTTAACACTAATCAGTATCTTTAATTCATTTCATTTTCTGGGTGCACAAAGTTTGAAGTTTCAAGTCTTGTGGGACATTACGCTGTGTTGTAGGGTAAATAGTTTCCACTGTGTTGAAGGATTGTAGTGCTTTCATCTTCAGGACCAAGCAGTCCAGGACTACAACATGATCCTTCAAAACTTTGGGGACTGTTCATCCAGTGATGCAGTGTAACATTCCTGAAGCTTTGAATCTTCAGCAGCACCTCTGTGAGAACATCAAATTTTGCATTCCACAAAGTTTTCGAATAATGTCTTTGTGACTTTGCATGCAAATTCAACATTTTGACACTGCCATTGTTGACTAATCGGGAACAGTTCAGTTCTGTCTTCCTTTCTTTTGATAATGATGCCTTTATGACTGGAGATAACGTGCAGCTGTTGGCATTTGTCACTTCTTGTTCTCCATCAATAATATAAGGTGTACCTGCAAAATGTCAGGAAGAGGGAGACAGAATAACCTAACCTGTAGCTCCAGTACTGCATAACTGTCACACTTTTAATGGAGTTTCGGGCATTATGTAAAATACAGCCATATAAAATTCCACCATATTTTAAAGCAAACTGCATGTTTTATGGATGGCACATGTTGATTTTGGGTATGGATGGGCTGGTAAACAGCTTTCAAAATCAGTAAGAACTTTCAAGTCTACAACACTAAGCTCAGAATAGGAAATGTACGTTCAGTGTTAACATTAGCGTACAAATGTTTTAGTAATTATGTCATCACCAGATGCCTCTTACGCTGTATTTCTAAGAATGAAGTACAGTTTTAATCTTAAAAAACATGTGTAAATTACTTCTATGTTACATAATACTTATTCATTCATTCAGTTTTGTTTGGGAGCTGTCCAGTCAACTGTCAAATACAAACTGTGAGTTTTATCAGTTTAGTGCCAAGCTTAGGAATGAATGGCACTTTACCACCGTGAGCACATCTGCCTTCATGACATGGTACTTAGGTGCAGGGGCTATGTACAGTGCGTCCCACTCGCTACCGAACCCGGCATTTCTTTAATAATTCTAACACCAATGAAGATATTGCAATGAAAGTTGAACAGGAGTACGTTCGTTGTGTAAGAAATGAAGAGGACTGTGTCTGTAGTGCGTCTAATTGGTGTGACACGGAGTAGTGGTCCATCTGGCATCCAGCCTGTTTCCTGCCCAACGCGCCTCTATGCTGATCTCTGTCATTTGGCTGAGGGTGCCTACACAGTACAGTTGTTTTTCGTGAGTGTTAGTGTACGGTATATGTGGGTTCACACAGGATAGTTGGAAAATGTATCGGTATACTCTGGAGGAGCGAGTGTTTATTGTTCGCACTTACTGGGAAACAGTCATGTCAACAGCAATTCCTGGAGAAGTTTGGAGGCCGACATCTGCCAAGCAAGTCCAGCATTTGGGCCTTGTCGAAGAAACTGGAAACGAAGGGGAATTTATTGGACGAGCATACAGGAGGTCGTCCAAAAATGTCAGAGGAAACGATCCAAAATGTGAAGGACCGACTACTGGCATCTCCCAAGAAGTCACTGCACCAACTTTCACAGGAATCAGGGTTGTCCAGAAGCACTTGTCAATGTGCTGCGAAAAAAGCGAAGCTTCATGCGTACCGTATCTGCATGGTCCACTAATTAAAAGAGCCTGACCAAGTGAAAAGAGTGGCACACTGTCGATGGTTTCAGACACTTCTTAAGGAAAATCCAGGCATTCTGGACTACACTCGGTTCTTGGGCAAGTGGAAATCCCAATGTGATACATGAAAAACCCCTTCATTCAGAGAAGATTGTTGTTGGGTGTGGGATGTCCCGGTGGCACATAATTGGTCCCATCTTCGATGCAACCATCACAACAGCTGCATATATGGAAATCTTCAACGCCTTTGTAAATCAACTGAGGAACTCTCGATTAGATATTTCCAGCAGGATGGAGCGACATCCCACACTTCACACACCAGCATGGCCAAAATTCAGTCCTTTTTCGGCGACCGCGTCATTTCAAAGGGACTTTGGCCACCACACTCACCTGATCTGACGGCGTCTGATTATTTCTTATGGGGATATCTGAAAGGGAGAGTTTACCGAAACAAACCACGAACCATATACGCCTTGAAAGCAAACATCACCGCAGAAATTCAGACAGTGACAGCGGACGTACTGGCAAGGACTTTCCAAAATATGGCGCTCAGGGTTCATTCCTGTCTGGACGCAAATGGTGGCCACTTCCAGCACATGTTATGATGTCATCACATTTCTTACACAATGAGGTAAGTCCGCTTCAAATTTTGTTGCAATATCCTCATTAGTGGTAAAATTATTAAAGAAATGCCGGGTTCGGTAGCGAGTGGAACACACTGTACATTTTACTATATGACTTTTTCAGTTGTACTTGTATTGTTGCTAATGTTTACTGTTGACGATGTGCAGGATGAGTGGCTGCAGGGAGGCACTGTTTGAGAGTTATGTCAATATGCTTCATCAACACTGTGATGAAGCTCCTGGCACATACTCTGTTCTGCAAGAAGTATTGCAAAGGTCCATAAACGAATTCCCAAATAACATGTATTTATTGACCACAGCTGCTAAGCTTCAGGTGAGCACAGTTTTTTCACTCAAAATAAAAATGTTTACATCACGTACATTGTGGAAGGCCATAGTTATTATTGTCGTAATTTATTATTGCAAGTCATCACTTCTTGTGTTCACCACCCACAAAATAGTATATACATTACCATTCATCATCATCGCCCAATACTGTCATAATTTCACAAGCATTTTCTCCATCACTTGGTGTCTTTCTGCTCCTTATGCATTTACCTCAGCTGGTCTCTCCATGCTGCACTTATCCTGTAAAGTCACCATTGGTTTTGATCGGCACCACTTTATAGTTATAATAATAATATCTATTTACTGCAATTGGTTGTTACCTGGTGGCAGTGGTTATTTTACATGTAAACAAAACATGGAATTGGTTACTATTATTTGGATGACATTCATTTTTCCAAAACATGTTCGTTTTATCATACTTTTTCCTATTTCACTTTTTGTAGAATCTAATGTTAGGGAATATTAACAGTTTTATATATGACTAGTAGGCATTCTGCAGATTTGGTTTTCTGTTAATTTTGTTGTGAACCCCATTTTTCAGCTGTGTAGCCCTCTTGTCCCAGGAGAATGGAGAAAATTACATAATGAGGAACTTTGGGATCTTTACTCCTTACCCAATATTGTGCGGGTGGTAAAATAGAGAAGAATGAGATGGGCGGGGCATGTAGCGCGTATGGGGGAGGGGAGAGGTGTGCAAAGGGTTCTAGTGGGGAAACCTGAGGGAAAGAGACCATTGGGGAGACCTAGACATAGATGGGAGGATAATATTAAGATGTATCTTTGTGAAGTGGGAAGGGGTGGAGACTGGATGCAGTTGGCTCAGGATAGGGACAGATGGTGGGCACTTGTGAATACGGTGATGAACCTTCGGGTTCCATAAAGTGTGGGGAATTTCTTGACTAGCTGCAGAACCAGTTAGCTTCTCAAGAAGGACTCTGCTCCATGGAATAAGTAAGTAAGCCCTCTTGTCAACAAAAATGAAACGTGCCCAATTTGAAATATGTGGTTCGAGTGCACTTCCTTGGGTGTAATGGTTAAAGATAATTCAAGAATGACAAAGACGCAGTGTGACTTTTTTATGCATAATCATTTCAGGCTGGTGCAGGTGGTGTTGGAAGTCCGTGGTGGAAAGTAACAAGATGTTTCATTAGAACAGACTGTGTGATGGCTCAATTATTTCTGGTGCTTCTAGCAAGACAGCGTCAGTATGAGCAGGAAAACCATGCTTTACAGATACACAGCTGTCTGTACACAGGTGTGTCTATGTTGTTGTTTGTGTGTGGCAAGAAGAAATTTCTGCATTCACCCTGTATACTGGTGATTGTTACATGGAATTTTGAATGTGTTCTTCGTGTTGTAGAACACTTCACTATGAAAACTACTCGTAATTGTTTCTTAACCTTTAACTACCTGCATTTGCACATATGGAAACACTCCTAGACATTCATTTTATATGTTTAGGCAATGCATTTTTAAGATATGATGAATAATTGCTGTTTCGTTTTCCACAGCAGTTCTTTGTGTGTGTGTGTGTGCGTGCGCGTGTGTTTTTTCTCTCTCTCTCTCTTATTCTTAATAATTGCTTCAAAACCGATCAAATACCTTCACCTGCATGTAAATTGTAGTCAAGAGGTAACTGATACTGTTGCCATAGGTTGGACACAAGAATTTCTTGTAAGCTTTAGTCATTTTAATTAACAGAATAAAAGGTTCTGCATTCCTGGATGTGGTGATCTGTGTCATGTTGATGAAAGGATTTGTATTATTAACGCAATAAGCCTGCATCATGTGCTCCAGTTTGAGTTCCCATTTTCCAAGTCACATGGTTTGCAGTTCTGTAACCTCATGTGGGTCTTTACAGTCATTTCTGGTGTACAAAAATTTGTTGTTAGCAAAAACTAAATATAATAAGTGCATACAGACAGAAAATCGTATGCAGCTTATGTTACGTGTTGTTTCCATGCATGACAGTAGCATATTTCACCACTTCACTATAGCATTGCTCATTGTGCAGCTGGGCCCGTTGTGACTGACAGAAGTGCGACAAATCGCCTGCAGTCACTCTTCACTCTGATGAAGACTGAACCTCTCACAAAGAGATGCCCACTCATCTGGAGGCTGTATTTGCGATTCCTCTACAACCATGGAACAGAAGGTGCGTGGAGGACGGCATTTTATAGGGCAGTGGAAGAATGCCCTTGGGTCAAAGTAAGTGTTGTGGTTGATGTTAATGTTGGTATTGTGTTCTGTGCTGTCTTTGTCTTGTACAGGGTGCGGCAGAAAGAACACCCCGATTTGGGAGGGGCATAGCTTCGGGTGGGGAGCGCGTACAGTGGTGGGTAGTGCATCGTCGAACAGCGGAGTACGTGCCGTTTTCAGTGTACACCATGGCGTGGTTGGGAGAACATCGAACCTTTATTGTTGAGGAGTTTATAAAAAATGGCAGGTCGCCGGTAGCAACACAGCGTGCATTTCGCATCTGCTTTGCGCTTGGTCGATGGGTGGCTGTTCCTGATAAGAAAACGATTTACCGTTGGGTATCAAACTTTAGACAAACAGTACAAACTTTGGAAGCTCTGAAGGAGGCGATACGACAGGAAGTTGCTGCCATTACACCTGAAATGGTTCTCAAGTTCATGGACACCTACCAAGAGGCTATATCAGTTTATCAACATTCAAGGCCACCACTTGAGTGATGTTTTGTTCAAAACACGTTGATGTAAAACAGCATTCTGTGTGCTTTCCAGAAATAGAAAAACATTTGTCGTATCTTCTTTGGTTTGGAATTTATTCGCTTCTCAAATAGTGGAGTTCTTTCTGCCACACCCTGTATAAAAATGGAGGGGGCAGGACAATAGTAGTCTGAATGTTAGTAAGCATAAAATTCATGTTGTGTTCAGCTGATAACGTTTGAAGAGCATGAAATGTATTGCTCTAGGCTGAAGAACTGTTTCTTTATCGTATAGGAATATCCATAGTGAGCTGCATTTTTTCCGCAATCATTACAGCTTTCTGGCATCTTCAGTACACACAAGAAAATCATGCTTAGGCTTAATGAATTTTATTAAAATTTTACATTGTTTATATATGCTTAACAGTATTTGCATCATTGAACTTCCATATAGGACAGACAGCGAATCGATACTCTGAAAACGTTTTAGAGTACTACTTACAAAATGTACTAGAGGTTAACCTTTTGGCGCCGGAATTATTTTTTTTAATTTTAGCACACCCTCTATATAAAATGTGAATAATACAGCAACCAAATACGTTAGATTTATGAAACAAACTGCATTTTGAAGAGGAAAAAATGGAGAGTATATACCATGTTTAACATATTCAGTACCTATATTTGTTGAATAAATACATAAAATGCAACATTTAGAGGTTAGCGGTGTGGTACGACCACTATAGTCGTTAGGCTTCAAAGGGTTAATGTCTGTATTTTTTAACAACGCTCACACTTGTATTTTTGACATGTCATGGTTGGTATAGTAAGACTGTGATAGGAATTTTTCTAACTTCGAGAATATCTCCTCCAGTAAGGAAGTAGCACTACCAATAGGATGGACTGAGTTGCCAGAGTCTGCTCACATTGGATAGTGTTACTGTACACAGTAAATTGTTTATGTCCACTGTATTTCACAGCCAGTGAACAGTGCAAGTTTACAAGCAGTATTATTTGGGGGGGGGGGGTTAGTGAAGCTGAAGGATTTCTTAACTGAAAACCAATCATTTTCAGGCTCTGTATATTGATGCAGCCAAACATGCTCCTCAAGAATTGCAGCAAGTGCAGGACCTGATAATTGAGAAAGAACTTAGACTTCATGTAACACCAGAGGAACTGGATATACTGCGAGTTTAATTGTCACAGACCATCATGATTTTTGTGTAACTTCTAGAAATGTGTAAAAAGTGTGTTATTGTCAAGTAACATTACTCTGGAATAAATTATAACAATTTTCTTCTTATTTCATGTGTACTTGTTCTTGTGAATTGGCTGGAGAGGATGCAAGTGTTTTTCATGTATGTCATGGGTGTGGAGAGGGGGTGTATAGGGTCTTGGTGGGGAAACCGGAGGGAAGGAGACCACTGGGGAGACCTAGGCATAGATGGGTGGATAATATTAGGATGGATCTCCAGGAGGTGGGATGTGGGTATATG
>Ga0123355_10022263_pt1 | contig 10159 bp, 7 predicted proteins | sample TergutEmb28metaG_3_FD_89872 | JGI IMG/M metagenome (GOLD analysis project Ga0123355, IMG submission 89872) | Embiratermes neotenicus P1 segment gut microbial communities from Petit-Saut dam, French Guiana - Emb289 P1 | ecosystem: Host-associated > Arthropoda: Insects > Digestive system > Gut ... | reverse complement strand
AGATTTGCGGCATGTAAAAGATCCCCAAATTTATGTGGAAGTCGGAATTTAGGCAAAATTACTACCGGACATCTTTCTCGCCCACAGTTCCACCTTTCGCTGCTAGGATCTCTCGCGTCGTTGCATATGGAGGCACCTGGCAGCTAGAGTGGGAACATCTAAAGGCAGGGGAAAGCAATGGCAAACTACCCCCAAGTACTTGCCCAGGATGCAGTGTGCCAGAGCCATACCAGTCGCATGACTGGGCTCTGGTTCCTGCCAAGCCCGGCCTTCAAGGCTGAATACTAATGAAGGAAATGTATCCCACATAAACATGCAATCCTCCAATGGAATCTGAATAGTGACTCCACGTAAATCACAGAGAACCCACATCTCCAGTAAGCAGTGTGGGAATGATGTAGGAAGAGACTAGTATTTGTGGTAATTTAAAATAATGGCCCTCCATTAATGCATTCAGTCATAAATGTAGCTTCTGTTAACCACAGTAAAATTCCTTTAATCTGGAACCTGATACTCCATAAATCCTGAAATCCTGACACTTCTGCAATTGTGGAAAACAGTCGGGAATTCCTCTATCAAGGCCTTCAACCCACTGACGCCTAACGACACCTATAGTGGTCACACCGCACCACTAACCTCTAAACGTTGCATTTTATATATTTATTCAACAAATACAGGTACTGAATATTTTAAACAATGTATATACTCTCCATTTTTTTCTCTTCAAAATGCAGTTTGTTTCATAATTCTAACATATTTGGTTCCTTTTTTGAGGTGTGTCATCCCCGTTGTGTGGTATAATAAGAATATGATATGTATATCTCTATATTTAGTCAACACAACTATATTTTTTCCTTATGTGTGTTACAACACTACATGTTTTGGCCCTCTGTGTGGGCCATCATCAGGTGTGTCTAGAGTTATAAGTCATATACCCCTCCATGCAATGCTATGACTTATAACTCTAGACACACCTGATGATGGCCCACACAGAGGGCCGAAACATGTAGTGTTGTAACACGCATAGGGAAAAAATATAGTTGTGTTGACTAAATACAGAGATATACATATTATCATATTTATATTTGGTTCCTGTTTTATTCACATTTTATATACAGAATGTGCTAAAATTTAAAAAAAATAATTCCAGCGCCAAAAGGTTAAGCGTGTGTCTACATCAACTCTTGTTGTATGTCCTGATCCCTAGTCTCCTACTGCATCAGCAGCCCTGGCAAAAACTGCAAAGACTACAGAAAACACAGAATGGGGACCCAGATGCTACTGACCCAGCAGATGAAGGAGATGTCTAAACAAAGTACTCCTCTAAAATTGATGTGTGGTTGACCGTAAGTTGCTCAACATGTTTCGGGCCACCTTGTGCCCATCTTCAGGAGCTGACGACTTAGTGGCATTTTTTCGCGTGTGGTGTAGTGCCGTGGCTGTGTGGGCAGTCAGATCTGGTTGGCTGGCTGTGTGTCCATTGGGAGTTGTGCTACGTATTTCCCAATGGACACACAACCAGCCAACCGGATCTGACTGCCCACACAGCCACGGCACTACACCACACGTGAAAAAATACCACTAAGTCATCAGCTACTGAAGATGGGCACAAGGTGGCCCGAAACATGTTGAGCAACTTATAAAGGAGAAATAAATATAATACTAAGTGATATCTAGTTGGTTTCTTATTCCACATTAAAGTACTCCTCTGTTCTATGCTTTCTTCTGGGTAATTCCCAGGCATCTGAATTTTATATGCCAGTGTTTTAGAACACTCTGTCTGTTCCATCTTCATAGGCAGGTAGGTATGAAGAATGACCAAGTTTGAGAAATGATGGTGTATTTACACAGGAAAAGGTTTGGTTCAAAAACAGCCTGAGCCAACAGGAAGGAGGAGGACAGAGTAGGGGTGGGTCTGAGTACAGAAACAGGCTGTGGAAGGTAACTACCCATGTAGAGGCCACAGGCGGGTATGTGAAGGAGACAGGGCACATGTCGGGGTGAGCCATGGGATGGTAGAGGTCAAACGTCGGCATATAAAATTCAAATGCCAGGGAATTACCCAGAAGAAAGCATACAACATTCAGAACACGGCGAAAGTTTGAAATCAAGAAAGTACTCCTCTTATTAGTCGTGCAGCTTCAGTATTGGATGAATAACAAAAACATTATGTTTAAGAACTCGGATCAGTATAGGTACCATTTAACAACTGGGAATATTTAGTGATCTAGCAAGTGAGTGGCCCTGTGGTAGTCACATCTAAAAAACTCTACTGTGACAGTCTTTGGAGGTGTCAGTGCAGGTACAATTACAAAGAGTTCTGGAGGATGACAGAAGTATGTTATGCCACTATTCTGCACTACGCCTACCAGCAAATGAGGTAAAGTGAATGGAACTTATACAAAAATACTGTCACCAATACATGTTTAAGATCAGCCACAGATTAAAATAAAAAAAATATTTCTTTAAGCCCTGAAATTGAACTGCCCCTAAAATGAAACCAACTCGCTCAACATTTAGAGCAGTCTTTCATACTAAGTTTGCCCAAAATCAGCCAGGCTACTTAGAAACTGTAACTTATGGACAGACAGACAAACTAACTGTTTCAAACCAACATACTTATTTTGCACTTTCATGGCTCATCTGATTTCTGTGCATATGGCTGGCTCATGGCACCAGCAAAGCAAGCATGTGCCTGCAGTGGCACATTTCCAGAGGCATCATTTTGGCCAAAGCTGATGTTTCGTGGCGGAAGCCTCTTATTGCCAACTGTTGAAGTTACACTTCTGGGGAACAATTTCTGGTGAAGAACTCCAGATCAGTAACAATCTGTTTTGCATGTATGCTGAGCGCACTTCATCAGGAGGACAACATTTTCAGCATCTGCTTTGTCACTGGTGAGTTTTAATTGACTTTCTAAAAGTTATCATCACTGCAGATACTTTGACTAGCCCCCTTCATTGACTGTCACCTCTCCCTACAAGCTGCAAATGGCATGGCACTCCAGCTGACGACATGCTCTCCAACAGAAAATGGACCACGCTGTACAAGAACCGCCTTAGAACCACAAACTCACCCCCCACCCCCTTCTAACTTCATCAAGTATATGGAATAAAAATTCATATTCTAATAGATATATTGAGATTATATTTAATAATTTAAAAAAGCAAAAATTAAGTATATCATATAAATGTAAAGTTGTGATAGACTTCAAATCCAATGTACAGAAAAGTGCCCAACTAAGCCACGATTTATGGTCTCTCACCTTGACATTACGCTGAAGTACTGGCTTAGGAAATGAAAAAGTTTCAGTTTTCATGATGCATAATTATTCAGCATAATATTTTAAGACAACTTAATGTGGCCATCAAAATTTTGTAGAGTGTAACCACAGACAACTAGAGCCAAGACAATTTTCAATAATACACTGAAAAATTGAAAAGGGTATTGCTCAAATGAAGGATTTGATGAAGCTATTGAAGAAGCAACAGCAGCAGCAGCAGCAGCAGCAGAGAATCTTGGTTCTCCAAGTTTTGCGCTGGAGAAATCAGGGACAGTTCTGTTATGAGGTTCATGATCATCCTATTTGCCGTGTTTTCACATTGCTATTTATTTTGGATGCTGCTGTAACCTCAATTAAGGGTATATTTTATCAAATGCACGGTCATGCTGACACTTCTAAGCTTACGTATACAGGAAATATTAACAATGAATTTTCTACAGAAGACCTCATGAAGCACTTGCTGCGCATACAGTTATATCCAGTACTAATCATGCTGCTGGCACTGAAAGTGTAGAAAAGTGTGATAAAATCCAAGCTAGTTAAGTCCTGAAACATCACCTCTAAAAGTAACAGAAGTTATTGTGACAAATGACACTTTCACTCCAAGTTTCAAAAGCATTATGTGTTCTTCCAACATTACTAGTTGCAACAGCTTCTAGCGAGTGCAGTTAAAATTAAATTTGTATACCAGCTTGCAATTAATTTCACTAACTACAAATTTTCATTTCATTTTTCTAAATTTCTGAAACAATGTAAAACGCAGGAAAGTGAGAGTAAAAACCAGTGAGTGAGGGGGTGCCAAAAATGTCTTGGCCTGGGGTTGTTGAGAACAATCAGCCCACCCTCACATAAAGTACTTACCTGTCTTTTAACTGACATAATGTCAACAACACTCCTTTTGGCATCTCCATTATTTTCCAATTGCTGAACTGCATATGCTGCGATACCTCTAATTTCATCGGTGACGCTTTCTTCACCAAAACCATGGCCATTTGTTGGTAAAAGCGACTCAACTTCCTTTGCTGCACATTTTGTTCTGTCTTCAACTATGTCCTTTGCGTTTACTGATGAATTCTCTCTTAATACAACCTCACAGATTATATGTGATGCAGTACAATCTACTGAACTGCTGCAGCTGACTGCAATATCAAGCTGCATAAAGCACAGCGGGGGCAGAGAATCATTCTGCAAAAACAAGAAAACTCATACTCTCTGTTCCGAACATAAATTCTGAACTAATAATAGCTTGAACTTCGTTCAATGGCATGACTTTACGATAACCTTTTGTAACTACGTTCAACAAAGGCCACTTCAACTGGACAGCTGGATATAACACCCTGCACGAAATACCCACGGTCTTAACTGTATGTACGCCCTAAGAACACTAGCTTACAACCAAAACTCCTCCCCTACACATACATGCCAATGCGTCGGTATTTAAACGCTCGAACAAACAATTTGCATTTATTATTATGCGGCTAGGTTAACTATGACTCATACATGGTGACAAATCGCAAAACAATGAGTATGCACTTCAAAAATAAAATGCATACAAGAGTATACCTTAAGAGTTTATCAAAATACTGCGTAACTGCATTTACTGACCTTTCGAAGTATAACTACACACTACGTTTTGACTTTTGACAGTTTTCAAAACGAACACGTTCCTTACCTTTTCATACACATTAATTATATTCGCTGAATCATATACGTATGAAGAATCTGGTCGACGATTAAATGTATCTAACACAAACTGCGCAGCATCCCTAAATTTACTGTCATCCGTTTCAACACATATTCCTTCAAATAAACAACACAAAAGAATCACTGACAGCCTAACTAGGTTCGCCATTTCCACACCTATTTGCAGTAGGGAAACTCATACAAGTTCGGATAGGTTATCTGTATGATTTTGCAACTTCCCAATATTATTTCCACAATTAGATCTAACAATCACCACTAGCGTTTCCAACAACAAACACCTCCACCAACGCAAACTCTACTGACTACAGATCACATACGATCGGCTACATTTAGCCAGAACTTGACTCGTAAATCACGAAACCCAACGCACTTATTCGCAATACACAGCATTAATTATGACGTCATTCGCGACGATCGTCACCCATTCCCTTCCTAACAGCTACATCGCACGTGACGTGACGCAGTGGTTGTGCCGTATCTGAGATAGAGGATTTGTCGTCCGAGTTGTGGTCCAGTAGTAGGATTGTGATGAAATTGGTGACACGGTAAGGTATTACCAATGCTCCAGTTATTTTTCTAGAAAGTGTGTGCTAGATCACAAAATAGGTAAGCTACGGGAATTACAGAGTTGTCGACTGACTTGTTAGGCGTCAGGGGTCTAAGAGTAGTGATAACTAGTAGTAGTAGAAGAAGTAGTAATAATAACACATTAAGTGGGTAGCTGAATGCTAGATTTGAGGTTAGAACAGCGGCGATGACACAGATTCACGTATTTGGTGCAAGGGTGTGTCAGTTGGTAAATAGTCCCTGACGTGTATATAGGCACCGACTTTTGAAGGAGCATGTTTAGGATGGCCAACCTTTAAGAGGGTGGCAGCTGGTAGCCACCACTTGACATTGTCATAGCCTTCAACACCTGACTGTTCAGATTAGTCTAAGCTTAGCCCTATAAACTTGTAAGAGGGGGAGGCGGGCGATTGGAATATGAAGCACATGGTTACAAAACCTGTTCTGTGGTGTTAGTCGGTCTTAGAAAGGGCTATTTTTTTTACTATTGTATGGCAAAATTACAACACTTACAATTAATTCCATACTCTGCTTTTTCAGCATGTGCTTTCATATCCTTTCCAAATTAACAGCATTGTGACTTCCCCAAAACTCAGTTTGTATCTTTGGAACCACATTCCTTTCTTCAAACTGCTTACATAATCTTCCTATAATTCATAACATTTTGGATCAGATATGAAACTCCTCTCATTTCATCATCATCCGTCATGAGATATGCCTTGATAGTCCTGTTTCGGCCTCATCTAACAATCTCCGTAGAGGTCTTCCAAGTCGTTTTTGTCCATGTGGTCTATAATTCAGCATTACTTTGGCATCTTGTTGTCAGTTTATACATATGCATGTACATATGTGTTTAGTGCATATCTGTTACAAAGAAAGTGTAGCAGGCACCCAAATGTGGAGAGCAGTATTTGCTGTCATCTCATCACAAACATGAAATGCTCATCGAGCAAACTGACTCAGGTTGTAATGCTTGAGTTGTATTTGTGATGCAGCTGGTTGAAATCTTGGACTTGTTAAAGGAAAATCAAAGATGGATTATAATCTATATAGTTTGTTGTTTGAAGTTGCAACCAGCTGAAATCTGTGCAGCCCAACTAGTGTCTGTCCTTCCTACCTGAATGGCCTAACAGTATTTAGGTAGCTCCCAGACAGGGGTACTGTTTTAAGCAGGACGTAATTACAGAGTAGTATGTTCACTCAGTAGTATTCAATTTAATTGAAAAAATGAAATATGTGATTTTTCTTTCCAGTGGAAGTTAGTCTCCATTGCAGTATGGCTTCCCTGCCCACATACAGTCCCGTAAGTTCAATTTATTTGTGACGTATGGAATAAGTAAAACGGGGGATAAGACAGCCAAGAGTGGGAATTCTGTAAGTGACAACCAGAAATGAAAAGTGTTAGGCAGATGAAAATATTAAGATTTCTTCACATACACCATAGTTGTTTGTATGGCCATCTGCTTGGTTGTTATTTCCATTTCTGATACATTTCAGAACCAAGTAAGGAGTTTAGCCATCTTTGTGCACTTGATTTTGTCATTCATTAACTTCTTGTTCATAAGCTAAAAACCTAAACTTTTGGTTCATATTACCCAAGTGATATTGCTGCATGTCAGTGATTTTTAATTTATTGTCATATGTTCAAGAGATTAACAAATGTTACTTTGTTTTTAAACTTTAATGTGCAGTTTGTCATTTATCAAATTGAATATATTAAATGTAGTGCTTCATGTAAAATTCACAAATTTCTTGTCTAACGTGTAATGTGAAATTGTGTTGACAGGGTGTGAAATGGCATATGATAATATCATTTATTATTTCCAGCATTAAAGATGTTGGCTAATGTAGGTTTTAGTCATTAATGTATATGAAAGTTTATGTAATTAAGAAATGGAATTACAAATTTTCTTCTTACCATGAAGTAGCAGTATTATGACACATAATGAATTTTTACTCTCAGCTACGTTGCAGAAGTAGCGAATTGCAAAGAAGTTTCAAAACATGACTGTTAGTGTCATCATCCATTGGTCAGTACGGAACAGTATGAATTGCAGCAGACAGTTTTTAATGATGTTTAATATTTTGGATCTAAATTTATCAACATATTCTGATTTTGGTTAAAATCAGACATTTTACATTAAGACCTATGTACATTTATATCTCCCCATGATTTGCTTTTATAACTGAAACGGTTTGGTTTGTGTCCTTTATAAGTTAAGAGCTGAAACCAAAGATAAAGGAGACAGTCTGTCTTGCTGTGTCTGAGATGATGATTTTAATCAATCGTAAATCTTTTCCAAGCAGTGTAAGATGCAGAAAAATGTAGTGTGCACTTTGTCAACCATGGAAAGGAACATTGCATATCCTTGCATATTCAGTGCTTTTCTTCAAAATGGTCAGAAATTTAAAATCTGGAGACGTTAACAGAGCAGACATGCCTGAAGTTTTATGCTTTGTGGACATTTCCTAACTTGTCGCTAACTGGTGCCATATTTTCACAAAAAAAAAATCTGCTTGTCAGTAAGGTGGCCAAATTTGATTAATGAAGTTTGTAATTTAATTTATGATTGTGTAAAATGGACAACAAACTGTTATGTACATACTGCACTTTTAAGGGTGACATTTACATTATTCTTAAAATATATGAATAAATTATAGATTATTTTGTGCTCATTATGCAGTGTGCGTAGCATTTCTTGACCTCGGTGTAATTTTCCACATATCCTAAGAATATTGTACATATATATATAAACTTTTTCTAGGTTATTCCTTACGTTGGAATCATAAATGGTGGTTTCCATCCTGGAAAATTGGTGCGAATCCAAGGAACAGTTCTACCTGCTGCTCATAGGTATTTATCACTATTTTTTGTATGTTATGTTGTTAATGTCTTCTGTTATGGGTGTGTCATAATGAGAGCTTGTAGGAATGAGATTAAAGAAGCCTGGTACCCATTTCAGAGCTGATTTTCTGTTTCATAATCATGTGCGCAGGGTTTTGACTGGAGCATAGTAAAATTAACTCTTTCTGGAAGCACAACCATTCACCCTTGAGCAAGTTGTACCAACTAACCGCAGAGTTCAGTTCTTTTATTTTCTGTTAGTGGAAGCCAGAATGTAAGCCTCTAGTAATCATATGAGACTATGTAAACAATGGTTAGTTGGTTGAAGCATAAATTGATATGTTGTTAAAAAGACTGATAGTAACAGTGACAAAGCTCATGCTAAGTCTCACAGGAATGATGTATTCAGTATATATCCTTGAAAATAGGTTCACTCTGTAGTCCATGTTTTGGCTAATGGAGACAGTATTTGAGCTTCTGACAGTAAAGTTATGTTCACCCTAGAAGAGGTCACGAAGGCCCAGAGGGGGATTAGAGGTATAACTATTCTTTCTTTAACCTTGTCACTAGTTGGGGGGTGGGTGGTCATCACCATGCCCCTACTGCTTGGCCCAGGTAAAGAGACCAGGTATCCATTGTATAGGAGACTGGGTGGGACCCAGGGCTGGTCTGGACGGGTGTGGAAAATCTCGCCCCCACTGGGATTCGATCCCCAGACCTTCCAGGCCATAATGAGCTTCTGACAGTAACCGCCTCATTTTTTGTAGGTAAATTTGGTATACTGTACTGTGTAATGTTTGGTTTTTGCAGTGGTGCTGAAGTTTCAAGTGTTCTTAGATGTTGGACTGTGTCGTTGAGTGAATGGTTCTTAGAAATTAAGGCAGCACGGTCCCTTCGAATGTCAGGACTGTTTAGCCAACAACACAGTGTAACATCCCAGAAGACTTCAGTATTTAGATACTTGCTGCTATTCTGTAGTGGTAACTTGCGTGAATTTATGGCAGATTTTTGTATATGTTGTAGGTTTGCAATTAATCTGCAGTGTGGACCAAATACATCACCTAGAGATGATATCGCATTACACGTTTCCCCTCGTTTCAATGAAAACTATATTGCACGAAACTCCTTACAGAGTATGGTTTGGGGTGTTGAGGAAAATCATGGTTACATGCCCCTGGCACGTGGTCAGGGATTCGAAATCATGATACTTTGTGATCCGTCACATTATAAGGTAAGTATTAAGAACAATTGGTTTTAAATTATGTGTGGTTATTTTGTCAAGATAAGTGCTGTTGTGTAACTTCTTATAGTAAAATCAATGTTACGCACTATTTCACAAATTTATTTTTGTTTAGAACTCGACATGTTTCAGACAGGTGTACTCTCCATCATCAGGAGTCTAGTACTGTATACACGTGCTAGACTCCTATTGATGGACAGTAAACCTGTCCAAAACATGTAGAGTTCTATACTAAAATAAATTTGTGAAATAGTGCATCTCGTTGCTTTTATTATAAGAATATATCACAGTGCACGGTCCTCTGAATATCAAATTTGTCATTTAACATTTAGCTGTGATAGTATAGCAGGACTGATTTGTACTGCTCACCCAATATTGTGCGGGTGATAAAATCGAGATGAGATGGGCTGGGCATGTGGTGCGTATGGGTGAGGAGAGGGGGGTGTATAGGGTCTTGGTGGGGAAACCGGAGGGAAGGAGACCACTGGGGAGACCTAGGCGTAGATGGGTGGATAATATT
>Ga0123355_10022262_pt1 | contig 10159 bp, 6 predicted proteins | sample TergutEmb28metaG_3_FD_89872 | JGI IMG/M metagenome (GOLD analysis project Ga0123355, IMG submission 89872) | Embiratermes neotenicus P1 segment gut microbial communities from Petit-Saut dam, French Guiana - Emb289 P1 | ecosystem: Host-associated > Arthropoda: Insects > Digestive system > Gut ... | reverse complement strand
TTTATTTGCAGTCTCATTTTCACTCTCTCTCTCTCTCTCTCTCTCACACACACACACACACACACACAAACAAACACACACACACACACACACACACACACACACACACACACACACACACACACACAAACACACACACACAAACATTTTCTAAACATCGTTTATGCAATGTTTTTCCCCATTTGTAATTCTTGCTGTTGATAAGCATGCTTAACACATGTCCATGTGTGCACGTGTGGAGGTCTGCGCTTGCAGAATTTCTTTGTGCGTGTGTTTTGTGGTCTTCGATACTGTCTGGTAGTGGGTGGGTGGGTGGGTGGGGGTAGGGGCGTAGGATTAGTAACTTGATATTAAGCGACTTTTGTAGGTTTATTTGAAAACGGTATGCGGGAAGTCCGATTTCAAGGAAAATCATCTTAGCTGTATTATCCAGTCCTGCTTTCCAGTGGGCACATACCACACTCCTCATCTGCCATACCACGTTGAAAATATCGCTTGTCCGATCACCGCAGTTGAGCAACGTTGGGCATGGTTAGTACTTGGATGGGTGACCGCCTGGGAACACCATGACTGTTGGCATTAAGTGTAACTCAGTCGGTGTAGTGACTCGTTACGGGCTGGATGGTCCGGGGAGGCGAGATTTTCAGCACTCGTCCAGACCGGCCCTGGAGCCCACCCAGCCTTCCTATACGATGGGAACGGGGTCTTTCCCGGAGGTAAGGCGGCCGGCGCGTGGCGTTGACAACCCACCCCCATCTAGCGCCTGCTCTAGGGTGAACTTCACCTTACCTTTACCTTTACATAACACACTTGTTGCTAGAAAATCGCCATTAGGCCTGTCAGTCGCAGTTCCCTTCACCCGTACACAAGCAAGGAAGACTAAACTAATCGGACAGTAAACAATGCAGTGCGGCCTCGCCTAACTGTAAGGTAAGGAAGACGAAGTACGGCATTGTAATCTATCTGGATACAAGAACAGAACAAATAATAGCTGGCAATCTGTTTAAAAAAAACACATAAATTAGGCGCCCGAACAATTTCCAGGCATTGGTAAACGAAGAGTGTCAGGACCAACCCAGCCATACGTGACGTCCCCCGCTCTTTAGGTGGCAGTCAAAGCTGTTTTGTTTATGTCTACATAAATCTGAACGACGGGCCCTATGTTCGCTTTGTTCATTTACCCTTTGATGCCATGGGGTTTCCGTTTGAAACTGCCTGTCTTTGATGATAAATTTCGAAGCCTGATTAACGACCCCGACACTGTTTGCACTTGTTAACATAATGTTATTCCTCTTGCCTTTGTAAACCTCATGACAGAACAACCGAAGTTCGATATTGCACATGCTGAAGGTTCAGCAAAGTCCAATCGACTGACATACACAGACATGCTGCTTGCATATTACTATTTACAACTAGCCGGCTTTTTGGCGTTCCCCATGACTGTCCTATGTACCAGGGAGAGACAATTGGAAAGTGACTTCTTTGGAAGTCTTAATAGTTGCGTATCGTCACTGCACAAATGAGAGAAAATTACGAATGGTTAGTTTGGAAAGCATAATACAACGGATAACTTCCATGTTTTACTGGTTAATCATTGCCAGCAATCCTCAAACAACGTTTTTATCTTGTTTTTTCCAGGTCACTGAAAGGACCCTACATTTCTTGGGAAAAAAACTACTGAGGAGTGTCCATTATTCTAACCGGAAAACGTGCGACGCATGTGAGCGTGGCAGTCTATACAAATTGTTTCCCCGCAAGTTTGTAGTTTGCAAAGGAAAGTGCGAGCTTGAAAAACGGCGGTGCCCTACCGTGGCTGATGTTCGTCGACAAACTAAATCGCGCCATGCTGCTGTAGCAGTAGTTCCAGACGACAGCAGAAGAAACTGGAAGGTGCACTCCTGTGCAAAAGATGCAAGTCGATATACGAAACGACTGAGCCAGCGGAACCAAACAAGCTGGCTCAAGTGGTAACATACCGACTACAATTTGAGGGATCCCCATTTCGAATACAGGCCGAGGATTATGTTGAGATGTTTCACTCCAAGTCCTCTAAGCATATTCCGAGATGATATATTAAAATATGCTATGACCGCTTCCTTTCACGTCCTTTTTATTAATCACTATCACCTAATCATTCGACACCATATACTCTTGGTTATATAGTGAAAGCGTCGTTAAAAAACAACAGATAAATACTTCATTGAGTGGTTCAAGGCAGGTTGTTAGTAATTATGAAATGCAGTGGCTAATCACACAGCACAGTTGCACTCGTTATACTTCCCAGCACACAGTAGCTAGTATACGGTTATTGCATATCGTCAATTAACTGGGGCAGCCTATACTTAAAACACGCCAAATGGACACGCCGGCAGTTAGCTGTACCTGTGTTCAGGCGAACAGTTATGAATGTATTGACAGACATTAATTAACTTCTGCTTTACATTGACATCTGCAGTCAGGACCTTCGTAGTGTGGACCCTTTCCCAGGCCTGCATTTTCCTCTAAGCATTAGACAATTTTTTTTTTTTTGGCGCGACAGCCCCCATTGGGCCAGGCCTCCTCATTCACGAGGTCACACTCAACACGCATCACAGTCGGTAGAACTCCTCTGGACGAATGATCAGCTCGTCGCAGAAACCTCTACCTGACAACACATAACACTCACAACAGACGAACATCCATGTCCCCGTGGGATTCGAACCCACAATATCAGCAGGTGAACGGCCGCAGACCTACGCCTTAGACCGTGCGGCAACTGGAACCGGCATTGGACGAATTATTAACACCTTATCAATCTGCCTTTCCTTAACATTCTAAAATTACAATAAATTCAATGCGTTGACTACTTAATCTTTTACTGACACAGCAGGCCGTGTGAAATCGGATAGGTGTCTGTCCTGTGGAGTACTGTTTGATAAACACTCCTTTGAAATAACGAATAAACCCCAGCAGATCGGTTTCCGTATTCATTGCCTGAAGTCCGTGCAGAGTCAAGTGTAATGATTAAGTAAAGGGCGTAGAACGTGACACTGTAAGTTAACACCGCTACTTACGAAGCGATATTTAACCTGCGTGAAATCACTTACGTACGTTTGCCGACCGAGTTAAAATACACAACGAGATCCTTCCTTGCATGCCTCCGTAATTTCTAGGCTCCTTAATTCAGTGAAAAAAAAAAAAAAAATACAACAGCACAGCATCTTTGATTCACAAGTCCGCACCAAAGACTTCGCATGGCGAAAACAGTACACACCGTTGCCAAGTGCCATTAACGCGTACACACCATTCGCACTCAACAAAGGGTTCGTAAAAGTGTCCCACCGAAAGGCACAAGTCTGATAGGTCCAGTCTGACAGACAATTGAAAGAAACAGTACATGTATATTTTAACGGTACAACATGCCACTAATTTACTGGAGGAACTGAGTAACACCACAGAAATATGTGCCGGTAACCGGAGTTCGGGCTGCAATATGGACCCGAATATGAAGCAGGAGTGCCGACCACTTCCCTGCGACATACATAAAACCTTCCTGAAGTGAAATGATTTGTTAGACCAACTTTTTTTTTATCTCCCATTATCACTGCAATCTGTCCGAGGACATTCAGCAATCGTGTTTGACGGTCACTATTAATGGCGTGTAGGAAATACATCCAGTGATGTATCTCCTATATTAAGCTCAATCACATTGATTGGATATGGTTCCTCATTCATGAGATTTTCTAGATCACACACAACGACGCACCACAGTCGGTAGGACTCCTCTGGACGAGTGATCAGTTCGTCGCAGAGACCTCTACCTGACAACACAAAACACTCACAACAGATATACATCCATGCCATCCATGGGATTCGAACCCACAATCCCAGCAGGCGAGCGGCCGTAGACCTACGCCTTAGACCGCGCAGCCACTGGGACCGGAATTAGACCAACTTGATGCAACAATTACGATTTTTTGATCAACCAATCAATAATCAATAGATCATAATTGTTGCATCAAGTTGGTCTAACAAATCATTTCCGATTAAGGATGCACATCAGATCTTCCTGAAGTGGTTACAGAAATATAAACGCCCTTCTAAACGCACCAAAAAAGAACTGTTTGCTCTGTTTCGAACCTGTCAGAGCACTCTTAAATCCGAACTTAACAACAGGTCTACACCATGTGAATCAAGAAGAAAATATTTAACACGAAGGCAGCCTCATCATCAAGCTCACTATTTCATCTTGTGTTGACTTCAATGTGTAAACCCTTGCGTCCATTTTCTTAACAACAGCTTAGGCCTACCAAACAAGTGACAAAAACAATCCATAGCTCAATAACGTGTGCATATTTTTCTTGAAAGTGTTTGCCCATTGTCAATATTTCTAAAAACAATTAAAAACAATTTCCCTTTCTACCAGAGTCCTATACAGAGGGATCAGTTTTCCAGTGCCGTAATAGGCTTGTGTCCGCAATAAAAGAACGCCAAGGTCAATAAGGTATGCAAATCAGCAAAGTTGTTTACTGATATGTGAAAGATAACTACACTCGTCTGCAGCACACCTCTTTTCTCTTGTTTTCCTTTTACGCATTAGCTTATTGGCATAATTATTAAGCTAAACAAGGCTGTGTTGTTGGTGTTTCAAGAGAAAAGTACAAGTTACGTTATCGACAGCAACTGCAGTGAGGTGGACGCCAGAAGTTGCTGGTGTAATTTTATACAAAGCTCTTCTTTTTCGCGTGTAATTCATTACACTAGTTTCTACAACGTTTGAACCATTACTCATTTTTTTTCAGCAGATCTCATAAGCTTCTGCTGCCACGAAGCAACCAATTTTCGCTTGCTGTCGCCCAAATGCACCATTTCTCTCGGACGTTTCACACGCCACATCGCAACTTGACGTCAAACTCCGCAACAGACCCCACAGTTCTATGTTAGGTACTGCAAGCCGCATGGCGAGAAAACACAGGAACTGACTAGAGGTAGATCCACGTTACCATGTTTCATACATGGCAGTCTTTTCCGCTAATACACGTATTTAAACGCCGCGTCCAGGCCGGTGGCTAAACCCGGAATGACCCTCACAGCAGAACAAGCACCGAAGTCAGCTCAAAGTCAAACCATAATTCATGAATGTAGTGGGGTCTAAGGTAAACTCAGTCCACTCCCTATTTTTAACCCGGTTAACACGCCGCCTTTTTTGCCCAGATCACGGAAAAATATTCGGAAACCGTTCCTACAAACCAGAACATGATACAGTAAAAACAAGTAAACCTCGTTACAATACGCTGATCGGTCAGCAAATGTGCTTGCATTGCGTACAGGTTTGTGACTACAGAAATCTTGGAACATCCAACGGCATCGAACCTTGGCAACTACGTATTAGGATACCATCTTTATAAAGACATATATTTTACAAAGTACACGTAGTAATTATCTATTAAATCTACAACCTGGGATGCAAAAAATAAAGCAAATGGAACACAAGTTTGCATCTTCGGCTTAGTCTTCTAAAGACATACGAGCCTGTGGTTATGAGTTAGTCCTGCTGCTTTGGAACTATGAGGTACACGTAGCCCCGCACTTCCTTAAATAAACACTCGTTTACTTCCGTAAATAAACACTATAACATTCTCAACAGATACTTTACTGCTTGTTTTGTTAATGGTTCAGACAGTCGGATGGAAGACCGGATTCACGTCCGGCCATCTATCCCTGTTAGAAAAACCGCGAACATATTCTCTACCTTGCGTGGAATTTGAACATGCGACTTCGGCGTTCAAGTTGCAAACCGCCCGACCACTGCAATCGACCCATAAATTTACTAATCAATAAATACATGTAAAATTAACTCGAAAAATACGTGACTTGCGCGAAACAGACTTGAAAGTGAAAACTCCTGTGCCTCTTGATCAGACTCAACAGCGCAAGGCAAAGGATGTTAACTAAAATGTACAGCGTGTTGGAAAAATATTTGAGGAAATTATAAAAACACCTACTTCGTTTCAAAGCGAGACTTCGACCAACTTTAGACTACACGAAATTTACGTCAACGTCCAGCACATTCCACAATAGTTTGTAAACTAATTGTACGCAGTGTTCTCTTTTGTGCAGATTATTTAACGATGCTGTCGGTATCGAGGAATATATACCGTCGAATAGTAAATGAAGAACTGGAAAGGATCTGGAAGGAAGCGGCCATATTCTAATCAAGAGATGTCCAGCATCTGCCTGGAAAGACTGGGAAAAAAAACCTTGAAACCCCCAACAGAATCATCCGTCCCCGGCCGAAATTCGAACTAGGAACCGCTCCAATACAATTCCAAGTCATTACCACACCATCCTGTTCAGTCACGCAGTGTTAATTACATATTTCTTCTAAGTGATTAACTAACCTCATACAATATTAAGCCGTTCGATTTGAAGGGATAATCCAATACGATGACACAGTAAACTGCTTGGTTTCCGTTCTGCGAAATCGGTTTCAGTTCTACGCTCCTGTGTGGTGAGTACCAAATAGATGAATTAACTGTATGCCGTTAAAAGAAGTCTGTTGAACGGCATACAGATCGCAAACGCATGCGGACACAGGAAATAGTAAAATGATGACCAACATTGGCCGCCACTACAGACGCATCCACATGTGTTACTCACACGTTGTCTGTTTCTTCTCGCTGAACTGGCAAGCAGGCAATCAGTAAAGCAACGTGCTACACTGCGCGCTCAGTGATACTGCACAAGTGCTTCACTGTCGTCAGCGCAGCGACATGTGATGGGTTGCTGTGAGGCAAGGGTGAATACAGGTCGCCGTGGTATCTACAGTTCCCGATAATTGTGAGTGGGCCGCGATAGCGTAGTCGGTATAGAGACTCGCTGCGGCCTGGACGTTCCAGGGATCGAATCCCGGTTGGGGCGAGATTTTCTGTAACTGTCCAGACCGGCCCAAGGTCACATTCTGCCTCCTGTAAAATGGATACCGGATCTCTTTCCCAGGGGTAAAGCGACCGGGGCGTGGCGTTGACCACCCACTCCAACTGAGCGCCGAGGTTAAAGAAAGAGTACACCTATATCACAACTCCCCATCTTATAGCCTGTTCTAGGGTGAACTTTACCTTTACCCCACTATGTAACTTGCATCATATCACCTTCTGAAGCCTCTAATTTCAAGGTGGCTCCTAGATTGTTGAAAAATATGTGCACCCATGCTGTAAATATCGTTCACTTTTTCACAGGTATGTGGCTACAATCGCCAGTTCACTGTGAAGTACTCTTTCCCACTCTTCCTCTGATCACGTACGACAGAACTGAAATGTTTCAAATCATGACCAACATTTTTTCTTAGCTTAGTCTCTCCAACAAAACATCCAAGTGTTACTCTAACATCGGCTAAGACTGCTTCCCAGCTTAGCATTCGCAGCCATTATGCCACTTGACGCTGCATAAGTCTAACGTTTGTATTTGAAGAAGCGTCGATATATGTAAATTAAATGACAGCAACTCACATTTCGTCTTCAACTAAGCTACAGCACACTTGACACCTGTATGGCGTCGCACCGAAACAGCCTCTGTGGGAAGACAGACTCGTCGTCCGTCACTGGACGTCCTTTACCACGCCGGTACGGACAGACAGACATGACTCTCCACTACTGGCCAGCGACCTACTTCAACCTTATGTCGCCCACACTACGATATTTGTTATCCTTCATACTTGTCTCTGCTACAGGCTACGTCTGCAACAACATAACCTACCGTCACTACAACAAAACAGTGCGTTTAACAAAGAGCTATAAACCATCTGCCGTAATGGTTTTATTTTAATCTTCAGATATAAAATCTACTTGACACAAACATCCCAGGGTGGCATAATCACACGCTCTGTCCTTCGACTGTTCGTTCAACTGTAGTCGGTCGAGAGCTGACACATGGGGTCAAGTACTGCACATACCGAGACACATGTGACGTAATTCCATGGAAATTTAGATAATCGTTCCTATATATACAAAACAGAGGAGGCAATTACTCAAGCGTCAGCTGGAGTAAAAAAAATTGGACATCCACGGCATCACCAGCTTTCAAACTGACTCTAAAAAAAAATATCAAAGTTTACAAGGAGACGAATGCTCAGAAGTGTGCAGGGACGAAGAAGATGGCGTAAGGTCTAAAGAAGCGACTCATTGCCGGTAAATTATTTTATGCTTCATACTGACTGTTGTTTTACAGGTCATTACGTTTGGGCAGCGAGTGCAGAGACTAGGCTACGGGGCTGCAATTCCGAAGAATAATGGTTCGATTTCCAGCAGATGCAAGAGACTTCTTTCTTTTCCAAAGCGTCCAAGTCGACTCTGATGTCCACGCGGCATATCAGTCAGAGAGTAACGGGAGCTCTTCCCGGTGGGTAAAGCGGCCGGAGAGGGATGACCACTCACCTGAACTTCGTTCCGAAGTTAAAATGCGTGGAGTTATACTCCCACTACAGCAGATGCATTCACGACGTGCACATGAGCCTTCACTTCACTTTAATGCAGAATGGACACACACAGCATAATATCACGGATGCAGTAAAATCTTTTGAAGTCGACAGTAAGGTAAAGATAAACGTCGTCTCTATATTTAGAATACTAAACACGACAACGAAGAGAGACGCGGGAGATAATTCAGCACCGTCTATACTTTTGTATTTTGTTTTATACAAATACTATTTTGACAGAAGATTTAACGACACTGTGTGGCCTGAAGCGGCACTTAAAGGTCTAATGATGCAGGGGATCATTGTGTTCGTTGAATATGGAAAGAATGAAAAAACAGCCGTCATACTGTATTCAAAGTAGTTCCAAGGCGCTCGCCTGTGCGGAGTAGAAGTACAAAAGCGATGTCGCGAATGAAATTCCAAACTTTACCCTTCGAATACAAGTCAGAGGAGTAACCATTTGAGTGAAACTTTTTGGTTTTTGGTAGATATGGTAACTTAGTGTTGAAGGGAATGCCAAAGATATAACACAACAGACAGACTGGCAGGCAGAGACGGCTAAAATATCGCGGCCAGTACGTTAACGGGACTTAAATTTCAAGTTCTACCGCAACACTTAAGGGTACAGGTAAGATTCACCCTGTGACATGCCATGGAGGCACAGAGTGGGAGTACAGATATAGATCTACTCTTTCTTTAACCTCGGTGCTAGATGGGGTGGGTGGTTAAAGTCACGTCCTGGCCGTTTTACCCCCCAAAATGGCCCAGTGCTCATTTTACGGGATGTGGGTGGGTCCCACTGCCGGTCTCGACGGGCGAAGAAATTCTCCCAACTGAATTCGATCCCCGGACCGTCCAGCCCGTAGCAAGTCGTTGTACCGACCACTGTACTGTCATCATTTTATTAAACTGCTTAGGGTCTGGTCACAAAATCTGATAAACGGTTTTAGATACCGACGTAACAAAATGTCTATTAATGACCTTAGATAAAGTAGACTTGGGCTGAAAACAGGAAACGACAGACAACTGTGAATGTCAGTCTCGCCGTGTAAAATTAAAAAGAAAACCTACCAACGGTTAAGACTCTGAGGCTAGTTCAGAGACAGGCGTTCCTTTTCATAGCGATAAGAACGAATAACACTGCTGTTTTACAAAGGTCATTATTCGCCATTTGGAGAATCTACACGTCCAGTGTGTGACAAAAGTTTTTCCCAAACTTCAAAATACTACCATGGCTGCCAAGCTTAGTATTTTTATGACAAAGATTGTAAATAGCGTGTTGTGGTGACTTCAGATGGCAAGGCTTCACGCACTCTTAAAAATGTTACTGCAGGAAAATGGGCAGAAACACACGCATAATGAATACTGATACCGGAATTCCCTTCTTCCTGCATAATAAGGACAGCATGTTAGAAGTCACACAACAGACTTATTGATTATAAAATGAACAAAATTATCTCCTGCTTCTTTAGTTCGGAGGAAAATTTGCAATAGGTATCAGAACAAATGTCATTCCACTACGCGCATTTACGCAAAGCATTACACACAAAGAATAAACGTTTATTTACAAACTATCTAAAACGCCAGTATACGAAAGACGATACTGTATTTAACCTTTTAAAGCCTACTGGTTACGTGATGCACCAACATGTTTAACATTCAACAACTGTAAGCTCTGTCCACGCTGTATTTATGTGTTTTGTATTT
>Ga0123355_10022261_pt1 | contig 10159 bp, 10 predicted proteins | sample TergutEmb28metaG_3_FD_89872 | JGI IMG/M metagenome (GOLD analysis project Ga0123355, IMG submission 89872) | Embiratermes neotenicus P1 segment gut microbial communities from Petit-Saut dam, French Guiana - Emb289 P1 | ecosystem: Host-associated > Arthropoda: Insects > Digestive system > Gut ... | reverse complement strand
TGGGCGCGGTGAGTTGCTCGTGTGCCACTCCAAACTTTGTCATTTGGTGTCAGGATCGTATTCGAAAATCCACGTTTCATCACCTGTTATGACATGTTTGAAAAATTTTTTGTCATTTTCGATGCGTTCAAGAAGGTCCAGGCACACATTCTTTCGGTTTTCCTTCTGTTCATTGGTGAGAATTTTTGGGACCAGCTTGGCACAAATTTTATGCATGCCCAGTGCGAAGGTCAAAATTTCGTGGACGGTTTGGCGATTCAAATTCAACACACTATTGATCATTCTGACTGTCAAACGTCGATCAGACCTCACAACATCCCTCACTTTGGTCACATTTTCGTCTGTTTTTGACGTGCAAGGTCTTCCAGAACGAGGTTCGTCTTCCACACTCTCACGGCCATCCAAAAATGATTTATGCCACCTAAAAACATGTGTCCTTGATAGAGCATGCTCTCCATAAGCCCTTTTCAATTTTTCATAAGTTTCTGTTGCGTTTTCATTAAGTTTGACACAAAATGTGATCGCGCAACACTGCTCAAGATTTCGTTTCTCCATTTTCGTAACGCGTCACTACTACACAATTACACAACTCGCTGTCAAATCAGCTGTGTTAATGCTATCGAGTTGAAACTTGCACTGATCATCAAGTAAGAATGTATGTCTCGGCTGGTGTCTGAGGTATGGCTACAGCATTGCCAGTTGTCGAGCTGCGCATTCAGTGTTATTACTTTCCTGATGCACCATGTACTGTTCAGGAAAGCTATTTCAAGGGTGCCTTATCATGATGGCACGGCATGTTCTGAGCATGTGCACACAGATGGCCCACAATATAGAGGTAGCTGCAAATATGCCACAATAGTAACTGGAGAAAGTTGATATCGGGTCATCCTCCAGCCTGTGAATGGGGTAGCAGGGGTGTAAACACTACACTATAAAGAATCACTATGTTACAAAATGCTATGCAGTGCCACAAGCGGCCTCGTAAGTGCAGTGGTGAAACTGGAATTTCTTGACTAGACAAAACATTATGGAATTATAAATGAAGACAACACATATACAAGCAACAGCATTTACATGAGGAGGAAGAATCTGCTGATAAACGTAGTGTGTGATCCTAAAGGAAGCAATCTGTTTCATAAAGGTATAGTTCATCCAATTACGTGAATGCTTATGCACGCACGCACTCACGCACGCCCCCCCCCCCACACACACACACACGCACGCACACACAGAGAAGGGGGGGATACGGAGGTATGGCTCCATACAATTCACAACCAGGCACTAAGAGGTGGGTGGTTAGCGCCTTGTTCCAGCCGCTTTATTCCCAGGAAAAGCCTGATATCCAATGTACAGATAGCTGGGTGTGCTTTGAGGCTGGTCTAGATGGCACAGAAAATCACACTCCACTGGGATTTGTTCACCATACTGTACAGCCTGTTGTGAGTCACTATCCCAAAGTATGTCACAAGTTCCAAAAAAATTCATACAACACAAACAAGAGTCCTTAGAATTCCACCTCTTACCTGCATATTCGAGTGTAAAGTGTAGAGTGTGAACTTGCAAGCTTCAGTCAACTTCTTCTCCTCAGCTGCAATCCTTTCTCTCAGGGCCACGATGTCATCGTATCCCGACAGGAACACAAGTATTGCACCTAAAACATCAGTTTTGTGTGAAACTAACATGTTTGACAAAACTCCAAAACTGTTGTTCTTTTCTTACGAAGACCATAACTTTAAATAATGTTAAGTTCCAGCAAAGTTCTTTTTTATTATACAGTCAACACACCACCTGTTATTAATAATACAATTAAACTGAATATTTCAGTGTTAGTATGCTATCCTAAGGACTTCGTATTTTAACTACCAGCATCTCCAATATTATACTGCTTTTAATACTGGAAAATGATTTACATACATTCTTTATACAAGATTTAAACTTCTTGCTCAATAATAATATCAATAAACTGATGTGTTGCCTGCACAAACTAATATGGAGGTGCCAGAAAGTTAGCAGACCAGAATGTGTTAAGTTCCTACTGATACTTGCTACCTACTGAGACACCCAATCAGTTACTGACCATAACAAAGATACCCTTTGTGACAAGTAGTGATTACATGACTTACTGCACTATGGCCGTACATCAAGCATCTGAAGTCTGGTTATGCCTGGACATTCTTTCTAGGAGATAGCAACAACAATGTTTTATACATTCTCCTTTGTACAGTTGCTAGCATAACTGAATATTGTTTTAATACAGTCCATTTTAATAACAATAATTTAAGCCTAATATGAGAACACCATCCATGACACAAAACTGACATCTCAGTTCTAACAATATATTAATAAATATAGTTTATATGTGTTTCTCTATACACCTATAATTGTGAACAGTCTGAAGAAGGCTTGTTTTAAGCAGAAACATGTACAGATGTGAGAGTGTGTCAATTATAAAGAGTTGTGTTTGATCGGTACTTTTCATATAACACCCAACAGGTAGAACATCAAATTAATAGTTCAAATTTTTGTATTCTGTGGAACAATACTAACAAATCAATGCATGCGTGAAAAAAATATCAGGTTCAAAACACTTCTGCTACCATTCAGTCCAGAATCATCTGTGCACTCATTTGGTATATGGATCAAGCATAAAGATGAAAATATACAGAACTATAATTATATCAGCTGTTTTATGTTGGTGTGACACTTGGTCTATCACACTGAAGGCAGAACACAGGCTGAGGATATTGGTAAATGGGGAACCAAGAAAGATACATGGGTCTAAAAGGGAGAAAGTGACTAAGAAGCCTCATGCTGCATACTATTCACCAGGTGAATTTTGTTATTCATACAGCATGTGCATCTTCTTACATTCCATATTTTAACCAACCAAATGCACTAATTAAAATACAATAAAACACACTTCATATAGGTACCAACTCCTACACACTTCAGCACCAAGGTGCCATTCTCAGGGAGTTCATTAAAAACAAAGTCCAACACGTACTTCACGTGTTGGGCTCCAATGGTCCTACCAAGTTTCTCCTTTGTGTTCTTAAAGTTGTAAATAATGTTTGCCTGTTGGACATCTTAAGTATGTGTTGGATTTACAATTCTTTGTTTTTAATACACTCCCTGAGGATGGCAACTTGGTGCCAAAACATATAGGAGTTCGTATATAATATGAAGTGTGTATTATGATCTGTTTTATTGCATTTTAATTAGTGCATTTTATCGGTTAAAATATGGATATTCACCAGATGATCAAATCACAGGTGATGAGACAGACAGGGCATGAAGTGCATATGGGGGAAAAGACAAATGCATACAGGGATACGGTAAAGAACCCTGAAGGAAACAGATCACTCAGAAGACCTATGTCTAGAATGGAAGATAATATTAAAATAAATCCTACAGAAATAGGATGGGACAGGATTCATCTGGCACAAGACATGCACAAGTGGTGGGCTCTTGTGAACACAGGAACACACATTCAAGTTCCATAAAATGCAGGGAATTTCTTGACTAGCTGAGGAGCTGTTAGCTTATAAAGAAGGGCTGTCCTCCATGCAGCCAGTTTGTTACTTGGACTTGCCTTTATCCTGGGAGCTATGGACTTCATGTAGGACTGTCATCAGCAGATCAATGTCAATGTTGTCATCATTGAAACTGTGATGGTAAATGTCCAACAGCTCTTTGTCTTCCTCCGCTATCTCTGCATCATTTGCTGGCAACCATTCTGGGTAAGTGCTTGATTCTGCTTTCCTGCCATAAATAAACACAGAACCATAAAAAGAACAAACATTTCCTTCAAAGATAATGTTAAAAGAAGAACAGTAACAACATGGCCTTACAACATGCTTTACTTTCCACTAGTTATGAAAACACACTTCTGTATGTGCCTGTCATTATCCACAAACAATGCGATTTCATTGCAATGCAAATGGAGTTTAATATCAGTAATTCTAAATATAGTTGCTCAGTCAATATGCATTAGTTTACATGCACATAACATGATCCTTTCTGACACTAACTTCCCTATACTGGTCCAGCCTTCTGACACCAACATCTGCCACATTATGACTGCATGCTGCTATAGATCTTTTGTTTTTACACTCTGTTAGTTTGTGTGTAAGGACACATGGTGGACATTTTCTTTTCTTACATTTTTCTACAAATTAATTCATACCTGACACGAATGAGGTTCAAACAAAAAGATGGGAAACGGCTAACGTGTCAAAGACTTGACAACAGATGTTTCCCCATGCAGACTGTGACTGACACTTTATTAACTCTCTAAACAGAAAACCACCTACAAATACCATTCAAGCATAGTTTCTGTTACCACAATAACCTTTAAAAGCTTATGGTTTAAACAAAAGAAGTGTATTTCTATTCTGCAAGATAGGCAAAGTGCAGAAGACATTCCATGTAACACATCTGACTTTCCTGTAAGTTTGTTCTGCAGGATAGGAAGTCAAAATTACACAGGCATGTTGATATTCCTGATGTTCCACACAGCAACACTTCTAAGTTCATATGGATAAACAACCTTCAGTGCAAGTTTCAAACTGACATCTTCTATTCTGGCAATCTGATTGCCATTACAAAATCTTTCACACTAAATTATGCCACGTATAGTGATTGTCTTTTAGAATTCAAACTTATATAATACAGCTCTGCAGATGCATGTCAATTCAGAAATTAAAATATAAAATTAACTGTAGCAGACACTAGCATTATTCTTTTGGAAGAATGTCCAGACTGATGGAAATTCTCCAGTTTAAACCAGGTTCTCTTCTAACCTAAAGAGAGAAAAAACAAGTTCCTCCAGGAAGAACTCCTGAAACCCAAAACATATTACTGTCTGCAGACGCTAGATTGCACCATACTTACCAAAAGATTTTTTCACCTTTCATTGAATGATGATGACAACCTCATAGAATTTATGGTATTATGTATTATATGTGTAACAAAATAAACAGCCCTCACAAGCTTATCAAGTTATGATATCCGACTACATCAGGTACGGCTTTTAAATAATGTTTATATGCTGACTGTCAAAATTCTGGGAGCCTCAAGCTTCTGGAGTCCTAAGGGCTTGTCCAGGACTGTACAGGGATAGCCATATCTTTACCTTTACCTCTTAAATAACAAGGCTGCAAGCAGCTCCTGACTTTGACTGTTACTCACTAAAGCAAACCCACACTAGCTGAACGCTCACCCAGTCACATGCCAAATCACAGTCTGTTATGCAAGTGCAGGGTCAAATAATATTTTGTTTCATAGCAATGTCTGATAAAGCAAATCTGAGGCACATATAGTCTTTAAACTTCTTGTGGAATGACGAGGAACCTTCAATTTGTTACACAAGACAGGATCACCTAAATCACTCTCATATTGATAATCCCCCCCGATGGTTTGATGCCTGGAAAGCGTACACATGTAGCAGGCAGCGTCTGATGAAAATTCCATTAATAATGTAAAGGTACAGGCCCAGACAGAGAGTAAAGTACAGCTCTACTCTTTCTTTCATCTTGGCACTAGTGGTTAACACCATGCCCCAGCTGCTTTACCTCTGGGGAAAGGGACGCAGTATCCATTGCACATGAGTAAGGTGGGCCCCAGGGCCGGTCTGAATGGCTGCAGAAAATCTCACCCTTACTAGGATTCGATCCCTGGACAGTCCTGCCCATAGAGAGTCACTATACTGACTATGCAATCGGGGACCACCCATTAAAAAAGTACATCTTTTAAATTGGTATTATTATATAAGAACCACACCACACATCACACACAAGAGAGAGAGAAAAAAAAACAGAACTACAAGGCAATATAGTCGAACCTGCAGCAAGTTGCTCCTTATTTAACAAGAGTGAATATATGCAAGTGTTTCCTTCATCAAACCATGGACTAAAGTGGCAGTTATTATAGTGAATGGTCAGCATGGTGTTAGAGAACAGTTTGGGGTCAAATGACTAATTGATTTATTGACTGACTGATTGGCTGTTTTAGTCAGTTGGTTGGTTGGTTAGTTAGTCAGTTATTCAGTGACTCATTCTTGACTTATTGTAAAATTCTTTCAAATGTGAAGATACCACACATCACTGAATGACAATAGAACAGTAACAAAGAAGGAAACTGTGTGGCTGGAAGAACACATCATTTGCTTAAGGCACTAACCCAGAATCTGACTGGAAGGACTGAGAAAGGCAAGGAGTGCTGTGTCAGGATAGGTGGTCATCAGGCTGACATTGTAAAACAGGACATCCCACACATGAGGCTGGAGTGCCACACACTCAATCTGATCATCAAAAATTTGAGCTCAAAGTAAAAAAGTCCATCAAAAAATATTCATGCAGTGTGCACCTCATCACCTAAACAGACATCATGGACATTTTTAAGTAGCACTCTGCCTTCACTCTTAAATACATGTACAGAATTTTTAGCTGGTCCTGGAATATGAAATGGGATGTTGCAAATACAAAATGGACATCTAAATACCATGCTGAAAGTGAGACCACACCAGTCATCACAACTCACATGTATGCTTCCATCAGTTCCACAACATCATTCTGCTTCATACTGCGAGCCCAGTCCAGTGCAGTCCATTCATTGGAGGCCCGAATGTTCAGATTAGCACCGAGATTGAGCAACTGTTCTGCTGTATTAACAGAGCCTCTGCCTGCAGCCACCATCAAAGGAGTAACAGATGTCTGGGAATGCTAACACCAAGCAGACATATGAGATATCATTATTGACAGTTCGACATTTGCATGAAATTACTGAAATCCCTACATGCAATACCTAGTCTTCCCTCAATAAGAAGGTAAAATAACTTCTTCCTTACAGATGTTAACTACTGATAGTACAGTACTGAGAATATCACTGCTCATTTATTTACTGTGCTGTGGTTTGCTCTAAACATGAAAATGTACCCCTGTAACACTACACTCCTGTGCAGCCCACATTCCTTAAAAATACACTTAGAAATGCCAGTATCGTACATGAGACATTCTTTGTAAGTTACATTTACCCACTACCAAATATGTAAATTCTCACACGGATTTAAAGCATCTACACCATTAAGATACTGATATTTAATATCACCGAATGAACTTCAGAGTGTCAATATGCATACAAACCATCAAGTTATGAACAGTAACTTCCCATGTACAGTTCATCCACATAGGAAGTTCAAGTCTTGAAGTTCTGTCACTGTTCCCATAAGGACACTGTTAAATTGTCATGCATATAAAATTCTTGTGTAAATAAAATTTCCCAGCTTAGTAGTTCATTTCCTTCAGGTTCTTATACATTAATTTCCCATTCAATATACTGAAAAACTTCACAACCATTACTCATTTCACAGTGATCAAACTGCACCATAGATGACACTCAACTGCCAGCCACTTCATCACTTCTGCATGACCTGCTGATTAACTGTTAGTGGTCCTACATTCTTGTTCCGTGTATTTCAATAACTGAAGCTTATCTTGGAGATGGTGCAGCAAGATTTCAAATTCAGGTGTAGTTTTGAAGATTCTGTTGCAATATGTGATAATGCACTACCCTTTGACATAACATGCATTACACACCTCTGTGACGAGGGGACCAATGTGTAGGACGCAAGTGAGGCAAAGAAAGTGCACCTGTGCCAGGACACTTTGCAGCACAGAGAAGTGCTAAAGGTTGGCAGCAATTCTTGTAAAGTGTGATATCACATCAGCAGTGCAGTGCATCTCAGAACTGGGTGAATTTGTTACGGGACTGGCACAGACCAAACAAGTGACTTTGGACTCATATTTTGCCGTGGTCCAATACAAATTATGTTATAAATTCTTTTAGCACTAAAGTAAAAAAAGAGGTCCAGTGTTGACACCATATAACAAAGTTTCCCTAACAATATGTCTGCATTCTCCATAACTGAAATAGTATTAAATAACTGCTTTGGCTCAAAATACAAATGAGGATCCAAAAAGAAACCTAATCTTTACATTTTCCTATAAAAAATGTTTTCCCTTTAACAAGTTTCTTTTTCTGGAATGCTCACAATCCTGATCTTGGGAACTCTGCCCATCTGCTGCTCTTGCTAACCTCCAATTGTCTCGCACTACAGCTGATGAATTTGTCCAAGTGCTGCATTTTCCAATTACTGTAACTACCCTGCAAATAAATTATGGTTACCCGATGTCCACAAAGAATTTAAAGTCCTAGTACCTAGGCAACTGATGTTGTTTTCACAATCTTATGCTCATATTAACAGTTAACTTGAGTGGAGTTCAAAAGTGTTACAATATGGCATGAACATTAGTTACTTCCCCCACTCCTGTCACAGTTACAGTTAATCTAAATCTAATGATGTGTTACCTCTCAGCAATACACACACATAAAATCACACACAATGGTCACAATGTACATCACATATTGCATTATCACACAAAACTGAGAAAAAGTGTATACCTTATAGTCTACAGACACATTTTCAGACAGAATGAGATGCAAGAGCTGTGCAAACGCATCTTCTGAGCCTGAGAGCCATGCCTCAGAGATAAAGCGATCCATCTCCTCTACAAGCCATGCCTCCAGTTCTGTTTTCTCAGGTATTGGCTGCGAGAAAAAAGACATTTCATAATGAACCTTACACAAGCAACTTGAAGACAAAACCACAAAATGTTAACTTGTAATTCCTACAATTACCAACATTAGCTGTCTCTAGCCCCTGGTCAAGCATCTTAAAATAAACATCAGCTAACTTCAGAATTCACTCTAAACGACAGCTCCTATAAGAACTGCTGGATAATTAATTACATGTGAACAATGTACCTCAACACAGCTGTATTCTTCAAAAAGAAAAACAAAACAATGAGATACCTCACTCTGCTGACCCAATATGGGTGCTGGAATGGCTCTTCTTTCAGTCCTACAGAACCGTTCCTCCTGTACACCATCAGTCACAAGTGTAGTCCACTTCTCAAGCTCCAATTGTTGTGTTCTCTTACGTTCAGCTTCCGCTGCAAGTTTCTTCATTGTGTTACTCATATACTTTGTACTACAAACAATGGAAACAAAACCTAGTAAAATGCTGTTCATCCTTCCCTGATTATTCCAAATTACTGAGAAATGTGACAAATAATTAAAACTACAGAGAGTAATTTATACAGATAATCACTGTTCATCTCCAAAAATTTTGACAGCCACAGGTAATATTCACTAGTCACCACATCACCATGACTCCTCTTAAATTGATGAGCTGCCAGTTTTTAAGAAGCCTTTTTTTAATGCAAGTATATATAAATACAGCCTCATAACATAACAGTAAAGAAAGGAAAAAGACAAAGAAAGACCATGTTCAACATATTAACAATACACTTCCTGACCACTGTCAAATGTAGATAAGTATATGTTACTCACATAATGTTAAAAATACATCAGAGTTATCTATTCATGTCAAAGCATTATTTCACAACATGTGCAGCAAATCTTTACCCACTTTTTGCTTATTGTCTTAAGGAGAGAAAACAGGCCTATGAAATCACCATATTTGTGAGTGGTATATGCAACACATTTTAACTTTTAAAATAGATGGCAAATTTTCAGGAAATTTGCTAGAAATGTGGTGAAGCTGGAGGCCAACCCAACAGCACACATTCTCAATTTCCCACAGTCAGTGATAACAACATGACAGACTCACATCTTGTAAGATGTAACTGACTAAGGTGACAATTTACTGTTCTAACATAATGTATATTAAGATATCTGAAAATATGCCACTTTGGTGAAGGCAATTTTCCTTTAACATATAAAATGGCAACATGGCAGCTCTGCAAAAGTATCTTTGGATTTCGGGCTGATGGTGATACCTATGAAAACATTGGAACCAGAAATGTGAAATTTGATACAGCATACAATAACATACCTACAGAAGGAAATGGATGTACAATTGAAGGAAATATTTTCTGGACAGCAAAGATTAAAACTATGGACACAGGTCAAGATTTCATGTTACACTTTATAAATTAACATAGTCTCTACTTAAGTAATAAATTTTACATAAAATCCACCACCGCCACCGCCACCACCACCACCACCACCACCACCACCACCAGTGGCAGCAGAAGCAGCAGTAGCAGAAGCAGCAGAAGCAGAAGCAGCAGCTGCA
>Ga0123355_10022260_pt1 | contig 10159 bp, 7 predicted proteins | sample TergutEmb28metaG_3_FD_89872 | JGI IMG/M metagenome (GOLD analysis project Ga0123355, IMG submission 89872) | Embiratermes neotenicus P1 segment gut microbial communities from Petit-Saut dam, French Guiana - Emb289 P1 | ecosystem: Host-associated > Arthropoda: Insects > Digestive system > Gut ... | reverse complement strand
TGTTGCAGGCTGAAGCACAAGTTGTGCTTCAGCCTGCAACACGGATACCACTCCAACCCAACCACACCGAAACTCCAACACACATCGAACCAAGAACAATACGACCAATGTGGTAATTCAACAAAATAGTCGCAAGCTCCTGATGATAGATATATTAATGTCCGAAACATGTTGAGCACACAAGAAGTGAAATAAAATAGCAAGTGACATCAAGTTGGTCTTTTATTCTTCAACTATCACAGTGATGCAGGTCCAATAAATATAAGATAACAAATCGTTTGAAAATATAACAGGAAATAGTTTGGAACGACACAAGAAATCGAAATCACAAGAATGAAGAGATTAAGAGCAGATTATATAGAAGGAATACGTCTTAACGTTGGCTCTCAATCTTTTTGTTTTCCTGCTTGCTATTAAACAACATGAAGATAAAAATACACGGACCTATAATTCTGCCGCTTGTTTTGCATGAGTTTGATACTTGGTCTCTCACATTAAGGGGAGGAAACACGATGAGGGTGTACAAGAGTAGGGTGCTGGGGAAGGTCTAAGAGGGAGGAAGTAACAGAAGGCTGGGGAAAATTGCATAATGAGGAGCTTCCTGATATTATTGGGGTGACAAAATAAAGGAGGATGAGATGGCACGTATGGAGGAGGGGAAGAGAAATGCACATGGGTTTCATGTGGGGAAACCTAAAGGAAAGTGACCACTTGGAAGAACAAAGCGCTGATGGGGCGATGTTAAAATTGGTTTTAAAGAAAAACAGGCTGGAAGTGGATTTGGTCTGGCTCACGATAGGGAACAGAGGCGGACTCTCGCGAACTAAATAACGAGGTCTAGGGTGGGTTCCAGGAGCAGAATTTCTCGATTAACTGTGGAAACTGTCAGCTTCTCGAGACGGACGGATGCAATTGCTGCCCACTCTCGCGTTTCTAGTAAAGATAAAAGCAAAGGTCACCCCAGAACAGGCCACGAAGGCCCAGATGAGGAGTAGAGGTATAGCTCTACTCTTTCTTTAATCTCGGCACTGGATGGGGTTGGTGGTCAACGCCACGCCCCGACCGCTTTAGACCCGGGAAAATCCGGTACCCACTGTACAGGAGCTGGGTGGGCCCCAGGGTTGGTCTGGACGGGTGCGGAAAATCTCGCCCACACCGGGATTCAATCTCCTGACCGTCCAGCCCATAGTGAGTCGTTATACCGACTGAGCTATCTCGGTACCGTCTCGTGTTTCCAGTAGCAACTTCATTTTTGGGAAACGCGTTAACGATTACGAATACTGTCTTGTCGAATGTGACGCCGCGTGTGCTGCCATAAAGTGACAGAAATTTCGAAATAAGTTTTTCTGTCTTCATCTTCAGGACAGAAGACGGAAACCAGCAGGTTTCAACGAGGAAGATAAGACGCACCATCTCAGAAAGAGTCCAATCCTCATGGCCACCAGAAGTCTCACGCATCAAAGACTAACCACACAAAAGTCGGCAGTTGACAGAATTTTGATTGGGAACACCATGGGCAGAAGAGAACATTTTCAAGAAATACCTATACCGGAGTGACAGCGGACCCTTATAACCACCTCAGAGGGCGATTTCCTGGCCAGCGATTAGCGGATGTCAAGAAGTATCCTAAGGTGCTTCACCCCCGTTGTGTTCCGGATACTAAGACACAAACCAACTGACAGACCGTCAAACACAACACCCATTCTTTACAGGTAAATGCAGCTACATGTTTCGGCCAATCGGATAGCCACCATCTGGCTTAGCACATACTTATTCACTTACATACTTACTTACTCCATGGAGCAGAGTCCTTCTTGAGACGCTAACTGATTCACAGCTAGTCACATTTTACGGAACCCGAAGGTTTATTACCGCATTCACAAGTGCTCGCCACCTGTCCTTATCCTGACCCAGATCGATCCAGTCCATACCCCCACGTCCAACTTTCTGAAGATCCATCTTAATATTATCCTCCCATCTACGCCTGGGTCTCCCAAGTGGTCTTTTTCCCTCAGGTTTCCCCACCAAAAGTGGGTCCCTGTCACCACGGCATGGGGCGTCCTCAGGTTGCGGATGGAGGAATGGCCTTCAATATGGAGGGTAGCTGCGAATATATTGAATAAGCAGTCGCGGACAACCGACAAGAGGCGGTCCATCAACTTGCGGGTTGGGCGAGATGTTAGACAACTCCCCGCCGCAAAAACTGGCTTTGTTATGAAACATGAACAATTGCCTCGGCTGTACAAACAAGCGAACAAAAAATAAACGTTTACCGCAACGCTGTTGGGTTTAGATGTAAATCTTCACAATATTTCAATTCTACAGGCAAGTGTACAAGATATGTGAATGCTCTCAGCAATAAACATACATACGTATATATTACATAAACAAACACATATTTTTATATACGTATAAAAAGGGGGTCTTCCCTGCTCGACCAATACGTGCCGGCCCGACGCTCCAGTCAGTATTTATTATACTTTTTACATGTTGCTATCACTGCCGTTTGTCCAGCTACCGTTATCGACTGTTAAACCTCCCCGACACGCGGCATACGACGCAACGCCGGCAAAACGCATGGCCGATCGTTGAGCCGGCGCTTATCGGTACAGCAAAAAAAAAACACCCTATATAAGAACACAAATATATATATAAATATATATATATATATAAACAAACAGATCCTATATAATACAGAAAACATAGATATGTTTATATATATATATATATATATATATATATATAAAGAAAGGCATCTTTGGAACTTTTCCTTCCGGCCACACTATGGCCCTGGGGTCGACTCAGCCTCTAACAAAAATGAGTACCAGGAATATTTCCTGGGGGTAAAGGCGGCCGGTGTTTAGGGCTGACAACTTTCCCACCTTCACGTGCCGATTGTCTTGAAATCTGGGAGCCTCAACCACCTTGAACCCTCAGGGTCTGTCCAGGCCTGTAATGGGATTGCTTTAAACTTTAACGCATAGACAGACAAGCATATATATACGTTTACAGCTGTAAACGTTTACATACCTTTTACACTTGTCCGCAGAATTAAAATATTGCGAAGACTGAGATCTCAAACTAACAAAAATTGCACATGTAAAATTTTACATATTTCTTTCATATACGTAAAGCCCGATGATAGCTATCTGATATGTCGAAACATGTAGCTGTTTGTATCTAAAATTAATGTACGTTGGGTTCGACAGTTTGTGAGTTGGTTTTTATACTAGTCTCGAGAGAAAATATGCTTGGGGTAGAATGGGTTAATGCGAAAAATGATCTGTTCACCCAACACTGATGCCCGGTGCTCTCTTACTAATAGAAATTACATAATTTTACAGCGTACCGCAACTTCTGTTATGTAAATAAAATGAAAGCATAATTAAAAAATCATAATAACTTCATGTTTCGGGTTTCTTCACAAAGCAATCTTCAAGCTGTGACCCATAAAGGTCTTTACATACGAGGACTGTGCAGAAAGTATCCAGCCATTTTGAATATCTCGAGAACCGGTCGAGTGGCCTTGTTGTAACTTGACAGCCAGTCAGAGGAGATTTTACTGCGATTCCGTGAACAGCCACTCTCCCGTGGGGCTAGTCAGACGGCGGTGAGACGCCGCTGACTGAGCTTGTGTAATGTGACCGTCGAATTCGCAAATCTCCTCCCTTTCAAAGGCGATTTTAGCTTTGGGAAAAGCCAAAGTCGCAGGGAGCCAATGACTGAGCTTGTGTACTGTGTGAGTGTCACATTCACAATGACCCAGCGAGCAGATCAGCGAATCTGCATCAATGCGCCTGCCCATTCTACAGCTTTTGTGCGGGCTTTTTTGACAAAGCATCACATTACCCAAGTCTGTCAGCCTCCCTACAGCCAAGATTTGGCTCCCTGCGACTTCAGGCTTTTCACAAAGATAAAATCGCCTTTGAAAGGGAGGAGATTTGTGAATTCGACGGTCATATTACACAAGCTCAGTCAACGGCGTCTCACCGCCGACTGACTAGCCCCACGGGAGAGTGACTGTTTACGGGTGCGCAGTAAGGTCTCCTCTGACTGGTGATGGTTGTTAAACCGAAACACGTAGGAGCATTTTAATGTAAGTTTTAACAATTTTCTAGAGCAATCTAATTGTGCATTCAGTTGGATAAATAAAAGGTGTGATAACATCAAGATGCACGGAAAATACTGTGAAAAAAATAAAAAATAACCTTCTGAGATTTTGTCAATTGTATATAAAAACCTTTATGTGCCACAGCCTAAAGATGGCTGTACGAAAAAGCCTAAACATGTCGCTGTTATGATTTTTAATTACATTTTAAATGTACTTATACAATAAAGGTTGTGTTAGACTGTAATATTATATACATTCTATTGATTACTGAAAACACAACGGGGATGTCTCACCTGAAAACCAGTGTCCTTTGGTGACGACACTGTGGCCAGCCAGTACTGCAGAGAAATATATATGACAGGATACTGCTAACAACGCGTAGCTAAACACCAACGATTCGCTTTCTCACCTGACTGGATGCAACAGCTTCGACGTTCAGACAGTATGTCCACTATAACAACATACAGTCGACTCCCGTTACAAGCGGCAGCCGCGTCCCTGGACACTGCCGCGGATATAGAAACCGCGTAAAAAAGGCAAGTGTTCAGCACACAGTGCTCTGTAAAAATTCTAGACAAACTTCCATACTTAAGTGTAGCAATATTATACGCGCTCTTCGGATACTGAAGTTAAAGGGTAAAGGCGAGAACAAATTACGCAGGCCTTTTCAATCTAGCGGCCACCGGTCGAAGCCCGACCGCCGATGTAAGGGAACACTCGTAACAAAAATCGACTGTATAAATACGAAATCTGTAAAAGGATACATTTCCTGGAAGAAATCTAGGTGTGGAGGCTGAAGAATGTCCAACGCCGATAAAACCTGTAAAAAACAAAAGCAATATATCAGCCCTATTCTGTACTATACCATACCAAACTACATTACACTACACTACACTACCACTACACTATATATACCATACTATACTATCAAATTAAATTTATTAATTATAGCCACGGGCCAGTCCCCCTGGCCGCGCGGTCTAAGGCGCAGGTCTGCGGCCGCTAAGATTGTGAGTTAGAATCCCGCTGGGGTGATGGATATTTGTCTGTTGCGAGTGTTGTGTGTTATCAGGTAGATGTCTCCGCGAGGGGCCGATCCTTCGTCCAGAGAGTCCTACCGACTGTGGTGCGTTATTGTGTGTGATCTGTAAACCTCAAGAATGAGGAGGCAATTGACCGTGTCGGGCCGCAGCGCCACAGGGGGGAAAAATATAGCAATTGGATGACACAGATGCCTGATAACATACATTGCGGGGCACTGGTGGGAGAACGACAGGTAAGGGGGAACAGCGCCCCCAGTTTTACTTGTCCGCCACAAGTCCTACAGGGACTGCCCTGGGAGATAACCACGGTCTCCGCGGTAAGATGTCGGCGACCTACGGGCCTGAACCATGGCGCAGCCCACACGAAGTTCGGTGTTTCTTTTCGCCGTCTTGTTTGGAAGGCTGACGAAGTCATAAAACGTAGGCTCAGATATTGGTTAATTTATTTACAAAGAATCTGTGCTTATTATGCTACAGTGAGAATAGAAGTGCGCTGGTTCAGACACAATAAGGTCGAATTTACTACTGTGCATTTTGCGTCCAACTATATTTGGGCCTACACGTGCAAAATTTAACACCGACATTTCGCACAACACTCTTATTTGTTTTTTAATGCTCCGACATGTTTCGGCCTTAACTGTTGGCCATCTTAAGGGAGCTTTCTTTAGCATGTGCAGTTTATGTTTCAACTTTCATGTTAGGAATTCCACACGCGATTAAAATTATTATTGCTATGATGATTAAATGTTACAATTGTTAAACTCAGTATCGTAGTTAAAATACAGAATAAAATTATTTTGCTGTTGATACAATTGTTGTGTCCAAACATCTACGTTTCAGTCTTTCTTCAAATGAAGTAAGTTCTTGAATCAGGAATCAGGTAAGTTCTGGAGTCAGATATCCACTAAGTTCTGGAGTCAGATATCCGGTAAGTTCTGGAGTCAGATATCTGGTAAGTTCTGGAACCAGATATCTGGTAAGTTCTGGAATCGGATAGCCGGTAAGTTCTGGAGTCAGGTATCCCCTAAGTTCTGGAGTGAGGTATCCGTTAAGTTCTGGAGTGAGGCGTCCGGCAAATTCTGGAGCCAGATATCTGGTAAGTTCTGAAGTCAGGTATCCACTAAGTTCTGGAGTGAGGTATCCGGTAAGTTCTGGAGTGAGATATCCGGTAAATTCTGGAGTGAGGTATCCGGTAATTTCTGGAGTGAGTTGTCCGGTAAGTTCTGGATGCAGATATTCGGATACCTGACTCAAGAACTTACTTCATTTGAAGACTGAAACGTAGATGTTTGGACACAACAATTGTATCAACAGAAAAATAATTCTATTCTGTATTTTAACTATAATACTGATGTTAACAATTGTAACATTTAATCATCATAATAATTACAATGATTTTAATCACATGTGGAATTTCTAACATATAAGTTGAAACATAAGCTGCACATGCTAAAGAAAGCTCCCTTATGATGGCCAACAGTTAAGGTCGAAACATGTCGTAGCATTAATTAACGAACAGAAGTGTCGTGCAACAAGGCGGTGTTAAAGTTTACATACGTCAGGACGATTTACGGGCAAACTAACGAACAAAAGCCAGAAGCCACAAATTAGCCCCCAGGTGCCGCGACAGTTCATTTCACACCACACTGCAGATCAAACAACCTGAACATCTATTTCCATGCAGCAGAATCCTTTCTAACTCTCTGCTTTTCATGGAGCCTCCAAAGGTTAATTACAGCTTTCACAAAAGCCCGCCACTGGTCACTCACATAATGTAACTGAATCCATGTCGGATTTGGGCAGCCATGATACCTGTCAGAACAGTGGCTAGCTACGAGCTGGATGATCGGGGGTTCGAATCCCGCCAAGGGCAAGATATTTCCTACCCAAAACGTCCAGACCGGCTCTGGGGCCCACCAGACCTCCTACTCAGTGGACACCAGCGCATTTACCACGGGAGTAAAGGGGCCGGGGTGTGAGGCTCTCAGCCCACCAGAGTGCAGCCATATATCCACTCCGCCCATACGCCTTAATTATTTGTACCCTTTCCTCCCATGTCAGATTTGACACCATTGCGACGGTGACTCTGGAGACTGTCTTCTGGAATGTGACGCCGTGCGGTCTGTTCGACACATATCAACGCTACCCCGAAATTTCGGTAATTATATGACTAAACGGCGCAACGCCCCAAATTAACAACAGTCTACACAGCTGATCCCAGTCAACACCACACGCCCTCTGTATTTAAAGATCGCTTTCAGCAAAATCACTCTATACCTACTGATATTGACTGAGGAGTTTGCAGTTGACCTTGGCAGATGCTCGTTTGTGTGGAAAGACGATCGCCCCTCGTTTGTGACTAGAGACTGATGTACTGCCGTTAATAATACAACGAGCTGAAGTACAGCCATGTTTTGCGCGTGCGAGATACAGTTATATTACACAGTGGTCTGTGTCGTTAGAGCTGTGTATAAATTTGACTTTAGGTTTGTTATAAACACCTACCATACGGTGACCAGTGGAAAGATGGTTGTGCATTGATGTTGACTGATTGATTGATTGATTGATTAGCATTTGGGTTCGAGCCCCAACGGTCCCAACGCACTTAGGCCTTATAAACTGGCCCTTTGTGCCCCATAATATGATATCAGCTCCGTGGAGTCCTGTTCCTTTGCTAAAGTTCCAGACGGCCCCCAGACTTAACTTTCAATGTCCTCTGGGTCCAAGAAAAAGGAACCCACATATGCATTTTCTTTTTCTATCAAGAAGTCCCAGGAAATGAACCCATCTAGGCTCCCCAACAGGGGCCCCTATGGAGAGAGCTACCCATTTATAGGGCCTTTTTTTTTTACAGATCTCTCAAATTCCTCATAAAAATTCCTCTACATAAAGATTTTTTTTTTCCTTCTCTCAAAGGCCCTAGGAAAGGTGCGTCCCTTCATGTTCCCCAAACGTGGGGTTCCCTATGGAAACAGACGTCCATTTCCAGAGCCCTAATTCTACTACTTCGGGGTCTCCAGTAAAGGAGCACTCTCTCCAGGTTCCCCTCACACAGCTCCCTCAGAGAGAGAAGTTCTACTTCTAGAGCCCCCTTCATCTCTCAAAGTCCCTGGTAAATAAGCCTCCTTCCAGTTTCCCCAGCGGGGCCCCAGTGGAGAGAGATGTGCACTGGTATCGACTCACGCTTTTGACAAGAACTGTGTGGTCCCCACCCCCGACCCGAATGTTGTCGCGAGTGTTACAGGACTCTACACACGCTGTGAAGGTCGACTGCATTCTCTTGAGTAAGGGACAGTAACTCTCCTTGCAGATCTTCCAACTAAACTACACGACCATCTCATTCCACTCTCCTTGACTGTTCACTCTCACAACACTTCGGGAACACCAAAAATTCTAATCTCCTCATTACCTATTTTCTGCATTTTATATACCGCAAGTTTTCATCACACCGAAACGGCCTTTGGCTTGGGCAACGACACAATGAATAGGGAGCGGGCTAACACGGATTGTAGACCGAAGAAAAAGGGGGGCTGTACTAAACTTTTCTAAATTAGGAGGAAAGCTAAGATGTTGCAGTGCTAATTAAATTACACGCCACGTACGGTGGAGTGGAGGTAAAGTTCCACGCATTCTTAACCTCGGCAATAGTTTCAGGTAAGGTGTTCAGTTGCAAGTTTCGTCCGCTTTTTCATGGCGGGATGAATTTCCCGATACCCACCGGAAAACGTGCTGGGGGCGGCGCCAAAGAACGGGTCTTCACGTTTGCACAAGAGGATTTTTTTTGTGCCGTGACGAGAATAGAACCCAAATACTCTCGGTCGCCGTAGCCACAGCCTATTTCGGGAACCGAAACGCTTGGCAGTATAACCGAAACACTTCAGCATACCGCTTTATTACCCGGCATCACTTTACACTTTACATTTTTCATGACTGTCTTCATTTAAGGCCCAAAGGCACCCAAGCGCGAGATCTAATACCCTCACTAACTTTGTAAACGTGGGCCGGGTAGCTCAGTCGGTATAGCAAATGAGCTACGGGCTGGACGGTTCGGGATCGAATCCCAGCGGAGACGAGATTTTTCGCCCATCCAGACCGGCCCTGGGGCCCACCCAGCCTCCTGTACAATGGGTACCGGGTCTTTCCAGGGGGTTAAGTGCGGCCGGAGCATGCTGCTGACCACTCACCCTCTTCTAGTGCCGCGGTCATGGAAGAGTAGAGTTCTCTACCCAACCTCTGGGCCACACCGGGCCTGTAACGGGATCACTTTACCTTTTTACTTTGTACATACACACACACACACACACACACCTTTGTGCAAAAGCACCGGCTGTACGGATGAAGGCTTCCGTGTGATCACAGATCAAGGTAATAAGGCACCAGCTTCGTCCATCTTCACACAGCTGTTTTTATTTCTGCATTACGGACTGCACTGAGACCTTACTGTACTTTTTAAATACAGGACCGTGCAAATGGATTGGCCTCCAATGGCATAAGATTCCTACAAAATTTCATGAACCCAGGTGCGCACCCACAATTTTTCATTGGGGTGGGGTAAGGGAGACTAGCCCTGAAGCTATATATAATTGGTTCTATTTTTAAAATGGTTATAAAAATCATGTCGTAATTAAAACTGTAACATAACGTTTCTTGCAACTGCATTTATACACATACAAATATAACTGAACGTTCTACGGTTCAATCACCGTGCCATATATTGTTGGTTTCTTAATATCAAGAATATATTTCTTGAAATTCTAATGTACTGGTTAGTCATTGGCTGACTTCAGTGGCTGATTTTGAATAAAGAGTAAATCACGTAAAACTTCCGACACCATTATCTGCAAACTTCGTGTTATTTATTAAATTCGGTTTAGGGGGTCGGTGGTGGGGGGGGGGGGGGGGCCGGCCCCCCGGGGGGCCCCTGGGGGGGGGCGGGGGGTAGGGGGTGTTAAAGGGGGGAAATTTAAAAGGGGGGCAAAAAAGGGGGGGGGGGGGGGGGGGGTTG
>Ga0123355_10022259_pt1 | contig 10159 bp, 9 predicted proteins | sample TergutEmb28metaG_3_FD_89872 | JGI IMG/M metagenome (GOLD analysis project Ga0123355, IMG submission 89872) | Embiratermes neotenicus P1 segment gut microbial communities from Petit-Saut dam, French Guiana - Emb289 P1 | ecosystem: Host-associated > Arthropoda: Insects > Digestive system > Gut ... | reverse complement strand
TTTTCGAGTCCCTCAAAAATGGCGAAAACCCGAAAATGAGGGACTGAGGCTTATGTGTAAGCGATCCCCTTAGTTTAACACTCCCTTAAAAGTATCAAAATACTCGAAACTTAGGGATTGTTTTCGCTGCGCAAACGCTTCCTAGATTTTCGAGTCCCTCAAAAATGGCGAAAACCCGAAAATGAGGGACTGAGGCTTATGTGTAAGCGATCCCCTTAGTTTAACACTCCCTTAAAAGTAGCAAAATACTAGAAATTGAGGGATTGTTTTCGCTGCGCAAACGCTTCCTAGATTTTCGAGTCCCTCAAAAATGGCGAAAACCCGAAAATGAGGGACTGAGTTTGATCATAAGCGCTTCTATGGTTTACTGCTGGATTAGAATGTTTTTATGAATTATCAATGAGGTTGCTAAAAATCGTTTGTAGATTATATATATGAAAAATGGTATAATTGCTATCAATAAATTAAGCGGATTATAGCTATGGAGGAAAAAATAATGGCGACAATAAAACTAGAAAAAGAGTATCCAGTATCAAGAGAAAAAGTGTGGGAGCAATTAGTTCATGATGAGTTGATGACAGATTGGTGTATGCCATGTTCAGGTTTTGCCTTGGTGAAAGGACAGGAGTTTAAGTTTGAAATTGAAGCGAATGCGTTTTTTGGTGGAACATTTAATAATATCGTGACAAATTTTGCTGATTGTGAGTTTTTGGAATATCGCTGTGTTGCGAAAAAACCGGCACTTGATACGGTTGTGCGTTGGACATTAACTGAACAAGATGAAAATACAACATTATCCCTTGAGCATAGTGGCTTTAAGCGGTCAGCGTTCATGACGAAGGCAATGTTAACTGCAGGTTGGAAAAAGATGATGAACGAACATCTATATAAAAAATTGACTAACTAAAATGGGCTAAATATGATACAATGTAAGCCTTTTGTGAACCGATAAGGCTTGAAAATCAAGATTGGAGAACCTTGTTTGTTAACTGTATATCTATGGATTACATGTGTGAAAAATGGTATAATTATTATGTTAAAGTTATGAATTTCTGTTTATTGCGAACAAGAAGATCTTCATATAAACAATTAAAAAGAAATGCTAGGAGGTTTAAGCTGATGAACCATCAAATAAAAAAGCCGCTCCCGACAGGGACAGATAGCTTTAGAGAGGTCAGGACAGGTGGGTATTACTATGTTGACAAAACATTAATGATTAAAGATTTTTTACAGCTTAAAAATAAGGTAACCTTAATCACTCGTCCAAGGAGATTTGGAAAAACATTAAATTTAACCATGTTGCGGGATTTTTTCGACATTGAACAAAAAAGTGCAGAACTTTTTGCTGGTCTTGTCATAATGGAAACTGAGTATGATAGCGAACTAAATACTAAACCTGTCATCTATTTGACTTTTAAAAGCTCAGCGGGAGCAACTATTGATGATTTAAAAGATGGCTTAGCTTATCAGATGATGAAAGAGTATATCCGCTTTGGAAAAATATTTGCTGGCATTGTAGATGAAGCTACTATTGACTATTTTGCCTTTTATCAAACTTATGAAGCACTAAAAAAAGTATTAACCCCACGTCCAATGGATAAAAAGGATGAAAGTCAAGTAGATACCGGTCTTTTTAAAAAAAGTTTAACAACATTACTGCAAACAGTCACTCACCATTATAACAAACCTACTTTACTCCTCATCGACGAGTACGACCAACCATTGCTTAATGCTCATGAAAGGGGCTTTCGAGAGGAATTTTCAAAGGAAATCTACGCCGATTTTCTCGGCGATGCTTTAAAAGGCAATGAAGCCTTAGGACAATCCATGCTAACAGGGATTCAGCGGGTAGCAAAAGAAAGCATTTTCTCGAAGCTAAACAATCCTGTTGTTTATACCGTTGAAGATGAGATTTATGCTTCTTATTTTGGATTGACAGAAGTAGAAACAAAAAAAGCCCTTGAAGATAATGGCTTGGTTTTAACAGATGATGTGAAGCGCTATTATGATGGTTATACATTTGGTAGTATTGATGTTTATAATCCTTGGTCGATTTTAAACTACATCACAAAAAAGAGATTAAACTCTTATTGGGTGAACACGTCAACGAATCTTTTAATTCGAGAATTAATTTTAAAGCAAAAGCAGCGTTTTCATGAAGACTTTGAAACCTTGATCACTGAAGGTCAAGCAACAGTTACAGCCAATATGGAGGCGTCATTTATTGAACTGGATTCGGCAGCCACTTTATGGGGCTTGCTGGTCAATGCTGGGTACTTGACAATTAACAACCGAAAAAGTGCGAAAAGGTATGTGGTACGAATTCCCAATCATGAAGTGAAAGAGGAGTTTAGCGCTATTGTGGAACTTTATACTTATCAAGAAGATGAAGGTGATCTGCAAGCGATGTTTGATGCTTTGATGGATTCAGATATGGAAGAATTTCTTAAAATCTATCGCTTTCTGATTATTCGCTATGTGAGTTATCATGACACAGCCATTCATAACGGCGTGGAGCCCGAAAACAGCTATCACATGTTATTCTTGGGGATGTGTATGTCGATGCTTGGGATGTATAAACCAAAAAGTAATAGGGAAGATGGGGATGGTAGGTCAGACATTGTCATGATATCACTAGAGCCAAGGTTGAGACCTCATATTATTGTAGAATTTAAACGACTTAAAGAAATCGGGGATTTAAAGAAAGCAGCTGGCGTTGCTTTAGAGCAAATTTTCACCAATCGCTATTACGGAGATTTATGCGGAAAGACGCTATGTATTGGAATTGCTCATTTTGGAAAAAAAGTGGAATTGGTTCACAGAGAAGTTGTAGTTGATGAATATGGCGAACTGATTTAGCTGGAAAGCTCTCAAAATTATAGAAAGAGGATTTTATAATGACAGATATTTTACTAATCGAAGATGATGTAACAATTGCAACCCTAGTCTGCGACTTCTTGCAAGCTGCAGATTTTTCATGTAAACACGTAACAACAGGAGAAGCAGGACTAAAATACCTCGACTCCAATGAAGTCCGACTAGTCCTCCTTGACATCATGCTCCCCGGCATGGATGGCTTTTTGGTCTGCAAAGAAATCCACCAAAATCGCAACATCCCGACAATTATCCTAAGCGCAAAAACAGATAAAGACGATAAGCTCCTGGGAATGGAGCTAGGCGCTGATGATTACATTGAAAAACCATACGACATTGATATTTTAATTGCAAAAGTAAAAGCGCTGTATCGACGTTTTTATAAACAGGCAACCACCTTGGAAGTAGCGGGACTATCAATCAATACTGAAGCACGTGCTGTATATTTAAAAGGAGATCCAGTTGCAATGACGGCAAAAGAGTACGAGCTGCTGTTACTCCTTGTTCAAAATGAAGGTAAAGTCCTGAAGAAGGAGTACCTTTTCAATCAGATCTGGGGAATCGACAGCTTTACCGAATTGCAAACGCTGACAGTTCATGTTAAATGGTTGAGACAGAAAATAGAACCGAATCCAAAGAAGCCGACTTTGATTCAGACAGTGTGGGGAGTAGGGTATAAATTTGTGGGGTCAGAGCAATGAAGTCATTTGATAAGCTGATTTTACTTGTTTGTGCGGTTATGGTTGGAATTGGGTTGCTTTTTAATACTGCTTTACCGCTAATAGTCCGGGATGATGAGCGGTTATATGTTGTGGAGATTAATCGATTTATGGCGGATGGACATACCGAGTCTGTTATTATTGAGAGATCTGATGCTTTGTTGAACATGAATTTTTTTTCTGTCAACGAAGATGAAGAAGTGCTGCATGATATGTTTGCAAGGAATAGTCGTCATTATGTTGTGCGCCCCCATATTGTTAATGGCGAATTACAAGGTTTTTTTCAGTTTAATTTAGCTCCTCTTCAAAATGATTCACTTTCTAATCTTCGAGCTTTTGTTAATGGTATTATCGCTTTCGTTGCAGTGCTGGTTTTGGTCGTTTTGCTATACATCAAATATCAAATTATTGTACCATTCAATGAAATTAGCCATTTGCCAACCCAATTAGCAAAGGGAAACGTTAACAAGGGGATTCCAGAGTCAAAGAGTCGCTATTTTGGCAATTTTATTTGGGGTCTTAATATGATGCGTGAAACACTATCGGTGCATAAGACGCGAGAAATGGAACTTTTGAAAGAGAAGAAAACCATGATTTTATCGATTTCGCACGATATTAACACGCCACTTTCAGCGATTAAGTTATCGACTAAGGCTTTGTCGTCTGGGTTGTATACAGATACTAGTAAGCAGCAGGAGGTTCTTGAGCAAATCATCCGTAAGACGGTTGAGATTGAGAAGTTTGTTGCCGACATTATTAAAATATCAAAAGAAGATTTACTAACGTTTGAAGTGAAAAAAGAAGAATTTTATTTAGCGGATATCATTGATAGGATTGTGGCTGATTACGAGGAAATATTAGTTTTACAAAAAACTGAGTTGCTGGTTGATAGTTTTTCAAATCGTCTTCTTCTTGGTGATTCGGAGCGTCTGGTGGAAGTTTTCCAAAATTTAATGGAGAATGCTATTAAATACGGGGATGGTAAGCAGGTGGGAATATCTTTTGATAATGAAGAGGATTTCCAGTTAGTTACGGTTGCAAATACAGGAAATTCTTTGTCTGAAGGTGAAGTGATTCATGTATTTGATAGTTTTTGGCGTGGTTCGAATGTTGGCGGAGCGGCTGGGAGTGGGCTGGGGCTTTATATTTGTCGGCAGTTGATGCGGCAGATGGGTGGAGATATTTACGCGCAGGTTGTTGACGATACTTTTTGTGTGACGGTTGTGATTTAAGATTTTTGTAGTTGAAAGCAGTAATTTTTAGTCAGAAAAAAAGAAGCCATAAATGACGACCCCATTTATGGCTTTTCCAAGCCTCCTTTATTCTTATTGTGAATTAACAGTTACATTTTTCATCAGCCTTTTTCCATATTAAAATCATATCACCCCCTATTTACTCTACTGAGACTACCCTTAAATTTGCAATCGGTGTACTATTTGAAAGTTGCACTATCTCGTTTGTATCATTGATTAACCTTACCGTTGTCGGGATTTGACACACATTAATTAATGCTTGCCCGCTAAGTTGTCCGACCGATACTGGTAATGTTGCCGATGCTTTAACTTCTCCATTTACTTCGACCCCAAAGCGGACACAAGGCTTTTCTTGCGACCCTTCGACGACAATATTCCAGTCAATCAGATAAGTTCCTTGTTTATGGATCTCCATAACACCTGTTTCATGATTATAGCCCATAAAACGACTGTTATCAGTTAGCGCTTCATTAAAAATAACCGGACATTTAGCAGGAAGTTGATTATCATCAATGGTTGTTAACTGCAGGCTTATTCCTTCGATATTACAATGGCACCTATCTCTTCGATCCTGACAATGGCACCTATCTCTTCGATCTGGGCAATGACATCTATCTCTTCGATCTGGACATTGACATCTATCTCTTCGATCCTGACAATGGCATCTATCTCTTCGATCCTGACAATGGCATCTATCTCTTCGATCTGATCTTGTTCTCGATCGAACTCGTACTGGTTCACACCAGCATATGCAACGTTTTCTCCAAACAATACGATCACAATCACAATTGAAACTTCTTTTTGAACATCCACACATTGTTCTCATCACTCATTCCTTGCGTTTTAATGTTATCTTATGCATAAGCCCATTTTTGGTGATTAAATAGTTACTTACCGATGTAATTTTTTCCAAAAATTTGCAAGAAAGCTGAAATTCGCCGTCTAACCAATGATTAGGCAATTGCGAACCATTGATAAAAAAGAGGGTTATATATGGATGTGGATTTTGAGCAATTGTACAATATGTATTACATGAATGTGTATTCCTTTGTAATGACATTAACCAAAAATCAAAATGATGCTGAAGAAATCACCCTTTAAGGATATTATGCCATTGCTAGCGAGTGTCGCTTATCGAAAATGTCCTTAAAAATGCGAAAAGCTGTTAGTTTAAGGATATTATGCCATTGCTAACGAGTGTCCCCCATCGAAAATATCCTTAAAAAGCGAAAAGCCGTTAGTTTAAGGATATTATGCCATTGCTAGCGAGTGTCGCTTATCGAAAATGTCCTTAAAAATGCGAAAAGCCGTTAGTTTAAGGATATTATGCCGTTGCTAGCGAGTGCCGTTCATCGAAAATATCCTTAAAAATGCGAAAAGCCGTTAGTTTAAGGATATTATGCCAATGCTAGCGAGTGTCGCTCACGAAAATATCCTTAAAAATGCGAAAAGTCGTTAGTTCAAGGATATTATGCCAATGCTAGCGAGTGTCGCTCATCGAAAATATCCTTAAAAATGCGAAAAGCCGTTAGTTTAAGGATATTACACCACTGCAAGCAGGCTTTGCATGCTAAAAATATCCTTAAATGCGGATAAAGCCCTCAATTTAAGGATATTCAGCCTTCCAGTTCTAGCCATTATGTGCTAAAATTGTAGTATGAATGTGGAAGGGGTGTACTATGAAAAAAATAGTAAAGAAATTAAATTTTTACAAGGCTAAGTCAGATACAATTATTAATGAATTCCTGACTCTACCTGAGGGAAGCTTGGTTAAGAGGGGAAAATTCTATTATCAAGTGATTAATCAAAAGCAAATTGGCATTACAAAAAATGAGGAACTTAAACGCAAACTTTCTCGGAAAAAATATCTCCTTTTTCGGAAAGAAGAATTAAGTAAAAATATTGTTATTCTTGAGAAAGCACTTGACAAAATTCATGAAAAGACAGATGAAGAAGTAATCAATTCATTCTCTGGTGCTTATAGTGAAATGCCTGTTGACTATTTTTACCATCCATCAATGAAAAGATGGTTAGAAGAATCTAGAAAAGAAAATACGTATCGAATAGATGAGTTGGTGTGCACTTCAAACAAAGGTACAAAACTTCGCTCAAAATCAGAACTTATTGTTGCAAATATGTTAGAGGCTTATGGTCTCTTTTACTTATATGAGCCTAAATTGAAATTTAAAAATGGAATGATTATTTATCCTGATTTTATAATTATTGACCTTTATACTGGTAAAATAATTATATGGGAACATTTTGGTGCTTTGCATCAAGATGGATATGGGGAAAAAATGGTTAAGAAAATGGATGAATATTTAAAGCTTGGTTATATTCCTTTTGAAACGATTATCTATACATTTGAGCCGGATGTATTAAAACCAGACCGCTTGAAGCATTTGATTGAAACTATTATCCTAGATTGAAGAAATTATCATGTGCAAGAGAACAAAGGCCTGAGCAGTAGTGTTGGCATACTATACACTGGAAAATCAACATAATCTTGATAGCCATTTTTACTCAACACCTTTAATCGCCTCAACCATATCGAGCTTTTTAATCCTTTGTCCGAGTAAAAAAGTTGTTGTCAGAGAAAAGCCAATGGCAATCGCTGATGCAATAATCACACTTATCACACTTATATGTGGATAAAAAATAATGTGATTATCTAAAGAAAATTCATCTATATACTGCTCTAAGAACCAATTCCCTAAAGGAATGCCGAGTAACCAGCCAATAAGTGTCGTGATCATGTTTTCGACCATAGTTAAGGTGCGTATCTCTTTTCGGTGAAAACCTAAGACTCTTAATGTTGCATAATCTCTTGTTCGTTCAGTAAAGTTCAACGCACCTAAATTATAAAGAATCACGATCACAAGCATGATACCCATCACAATAATCAGTCGAACGACACCTCCTAAAGATTCCACAAAATCCACCGCATTGGCTCTTTGATTTTCCATTAAGGTAATTTGTTCAACCCTTGCGTCATTTAAAAGTTCATTTTCTACGACATTCTTACCAATTAATAACTCCTGCGGCCAAAAATTCCCTCCAGCATTTTTCCATGTCTCAGCGGTGATGTGGATGCCTTGCGGTGTACTAGGTGTAACGATTCCGACAATTTCAAACTCAAATTCATTTCTAGCTAATGAAACTCGAATTCTTAATGTATCACCTACTCGCAAACCTGCAGCTCTTGCAAACCCTTCTGCTATGTAAATACCGTCTTGTTGCATATATTCGCCTTCAAGTGTTTTTAATTGAATAAACTCACCCTCATCAAAAACTGTCAAAACTCGATTTTCCATATCAGCGGATATTATATTTGCCTGCAAAGTCTGGATCCATTGACCATCTAGTTGATCTCGAAGTTCATTATTCTCTATGGGTGTGTTAAATGGATTTACTCTAATGTGAGCCGTATAAGTCATGTCTATTCCAAATGAGTTTTCAACTAATGCATCCAAGGAGTCTGACATACCAAATCCTGTTAGTAATAGCACCATACTTCCACTTACGCCGACAATCCCCATAAGAATACGTATCGGATTTGCCATCCCATCTCTGAATGTCCATCTTGAACCAAATGCTAGCTTTTTCCACAAAAAATTGATTTTTTCTAAGAATACCTTTTTTCCTGATTTGATGCTATCCCCTCTCAAAAATAGTGCTGGCAGACCAATTCTCGCTTTTCTAGAAGCTAAAAATGCAGATAGTGCACAAGCCCCAATGATCATCAGAATCATGATTATTGATGTCCACGTATAAGCAATTCCTAAGTTTGGAACAGAGTACATTTCTGCTTGAGTTTCTAGTATAAACAGGGATAAAAGGGGTGCACATACTGCACCGAGGATTGCTCCAACGCCCCCGATCCACAAACCATAAGACGCATAATGCAATCCAATTACCTTATTTGAATAACCAAGAGCTTTTAAGGTTGCAATATCCTTTGTTTGTGTTTCGACGAGCCGTTTAATGGTTGTATACATGGCTAAAATAGCAAGCACAATGAAGATAGATGAGAAGAGAAATGAGACATTTCGCAGAGTATTTGCTCTATCAATTGCACTTGCAACAGCATATAAAGTATCTTGGTTGAAATAAGAGATGAATCGCTCTCCAAACAGTTCTGGTGCTGCATCTCTAACTTGATTGTCTGCACCACTTATTTCTATTAAATTGGGCAGCTCATTATGTTGCAGCACTGCTTCTAGAGTATGTTCTGAGATGATGCCGTATCCAAGAGTTTGTGGATCCGGCCTTACCGAACCAGGAGGGACAAAGGACATTCGCGCTGGTGATTGAATCATTCCTAAAACTTCTAACTCAGCATCAAGTCCGAGGTAGTTTACATTAATGATATCTCCAAGAACTAGCTGATGTTCTTCGGCATATTCCAAGTTAATCCAAATTCCTATTAAATCAGCAGAAATATCCACTCCTTGAACAATAAATGGGGCTCCAATATTTTCATTACCAGGTGTTTCCAATAAGATGTAAGTATCCATATCTGCAATGCTCGCTGCTACTTGGATACTTGTTTTAAGGGAAATAGCTTCCACACCGCTGATGTCATTGATGGCTACGATATCCGCTTCTGTAAATCCTGTTACTTGGAGCCAAGAATCAGCAAGGTGGTGTTCCGTGGTGAAGGTATTCACATTTGCTTCCAGACCATACCAAACACCTTCTAATCCTATATAAGCGATGATACTTAGTAATGCCATTAGAAAGACAGAAAAGAATTGTGTCCAGTTTCTTAATATATCACGTTTTAACTTCCGATTTAGAAAATTCATTTTATGCTGACACCTCCTTTGATGTCAGTCGTTTTAATTTGTCCATCATGTAAGCGAATGACTTTATCTGCTGTTTGTGCTAAAGTCGAATTATGGGTAACAAGAACAACAGCTGTTTGGTTGTCTTTGGCGATGCTTTTCAACAATTCGATTATCTTTTGCCCTGTTTGTGAATCTAATGCCCCAGTGGGCTCATCGCATAGGAGCAATCGGGGTTTCTTCGCCAGTGCTCTTGCGATTGCAACTCGTTGCATCTCACCACCTGAAAGTTGGCTGGGAAAGTTATTTTTTCGGTGTTCTAATCCAACTTCTTTTAAAAAGTAAGCTGCTTCATCAACATTATTGGTTAATTGTGCTGCGATTCCAACATTTTCTAAGGCAGTTAAGTTAGGTATCAAGTTGTAAAATTGAAAGACAAAGCCAATGATATTCCGACGATAATTTGTTAATTCCTGATCAGATAATGCTGATACTTCTTGCTGATCAAATTCAATTTTTCCACTTG
>Ga0123355_10022258_pt1 | contig 10160 bp, 5 predicted proteins | sample TergutEmb28metaG_3_FD_89872 | JGI IMG/M metagenome (GOLD analysis project Ga0123355, IMG submission 89872) | Embiratermes neotenicus P1 segment gut microbial communities from Petit-Saut dam, French Guiana - Emb289 P1 | ecosystem: Host-associated > Arthropoda: Insects > Digestive system > Gut ... | reverse complement strand
TGGCGTGTACACGTACGGTGTCGCCGATGTTAAAGGAAGGAACAGATTCTTTCATCTGCTCTTGCTCTAGTTCCTTTATGAGTTTGTGCATTGGTATGCCTCCTTCATAATAGGGGGATATTTTGCCCCCTGCCCGTCACAGCGCTGGATAGCCTACTCTAGGATAATATCCTTACTGCGTTGCGGGAATCGCGTTTTATGCGATGAACATATCACAATTATAGTGACAAAGCGATATTATACAGCTGTTGTGGGGTTGCGTCAAATTTTTGCAAATTAAACATCCCCCATCTTAAACCCTATTTAATTTTCGGCGTTTCACTAATAGGCATATTTTACGCTTGCCCTCTAAATTGCTCCCATCTTAAACCCAATCCCCCAAACTGTCTTTATATATTCCGTGTCAGGAGAAAGTGCGCTTATCTTAGCCCGCAGCTTGCTAATATGCACATTAATAATATTATCATCCCCCATAAAGGCATCCCCCCACACGCTTTCGTAAAGATTGTTTTTTGAGAAAACCTTTTGGGGGGAAGACATCATAAGCCGTAGGATTTCAAACTCACGCTTTGATAAGCCTACTTTTGTGCCGTTGATTTGGGCGTCGTAACCTTCTAAATCCAGAGTGATATTCTTAAATTTTAACTTGCTGCTACTGGACGAATCGGGTGTGATTGCCGTTGCCCGTCTTAGCTGCACATCTATCCGGGCAATGAGTTCGTTGTTGTCGAAGGGCTTGACCAGGTAATCATCTGCGCCTAAACCCAGGAGTTTAACAGTGGTTTCTTTGTCTGCCATGGCTGTCAAGACGATAATTGGGATTGATGAGCTGGCTCGGACTTCTTGCAAAACCTCTTCGCCGGTTTTGCCGGGGAGCATCAGGTCTAAGATTATTAAAGAAATGCCTCCGAGTTGTAAACACATTAATGCCTCTGTGCCAGAGAATGCGGGCTTGGGAGTGTAGCCGTTTAGGGTTAGTAATTCGCATAGTAGTTCGTTTATGAAGGTGTCGTCTTCTGCTACTAGGATTGTTTTCACTAGCAACCTCCTTGAGGGCAATGCATGAAATTACATATATGTTCCCCCATATTAACTAAACTGGCTATCCAATTAACTCATAACTACGTTAATGTGGCTAGCAAAAGCCCCCTTCTTTAGAAGGGGGTGGCCCGAAGGGCCGGGGGTTGTGATAAAAAGCGAAGCAATATATTAATTCATATTGAGTGATTGCGCTTGCGGACACAACCCCCGCCCTTCGGGCACCCCCTTCCAAGGAAGGGGGCTTCCCACTGCCATCATGCTTCATGTGCTAGTTTGATAGTCATTTTAACTAAACGGGCCAATCCCAAAAAGGTATGCTATCTTTGTTAAGGCGTACAACGGTGTCATAGCTTTATACGCGGCTTTGCCCGCGCCTGCCATAAAAGCTTTAAATTTTTCCTTGCATGATTTTTTCTTTTCTTCGTCATCTGATTGAGTCGCCTCGTTTGCCTCGTTCATAAATTCAATCAATTTCTCTTTTTGATCTTGGTCAAACTCCTGAAGGGTTTTTATGATTTCTATGGCCTCGTTTGCTTCTTTTGCAAAGCTTACTTTTTCGGGGTCAAGTTCAGGTGTTTGTACTACGGTTGTCGTGACTGTGCTCTCGGTTACATCCCCGACAATCAGTGTTCCTGTGCTTTTTTCTACCTTAGTGACAGGGGCATTATAATTAATGGTCGTATTTCCGCTCATATCGTACTCCCTTTCCTTTCTCGGATTTTCGTATCCGGCTAACACTTCATTTACTGATATTACCCGATTAATACGGGGAAGTGGAAGCTTGTCCACTTTCATTACCTCTTTCAATGTCCATAAGTCCTCATTGGAATACTGGGCTTCTGATTTGATAGCCCCGTTTTTTGTACGGAAAACATGCATGAGGGTACTCTCTACTTTGTTATCATGCACGGCTTTCATCAGCTTTTGAATAAAATTTCGCTCACTACGCAATGCATTTTCGTCGTTGGACTTCAAATAAAACGTAAGGTCTTCTGTTTCGGTTTCCTCCATCATAACAACACGAACATTGTCAATATACCACCATGCGCCATAGCGATATGCACTCATTTTTATGCTTCGTGATGAAAGTGACTTTACCATGAATTTTTGCTTTATGCTGGGATGCAAAAATTTATAATGATAACGAATCTCGCATGTGTTTGACTTCCCTGCCATGTCCATTTCCCATTCATTGTATTCTTTAGGAAAATCCAAAGGAAGCACATTAGGAAGAAGAGCCGGAATAAAGAACTGGCGGTTATCTTGGAGCCAAATTGCAAGATCTTTTGTCTCAAGAATCTCTAAAATAGAGCGGGTTTCATCTTTGCTATAGTTACGCTTCTGCATATGTGTGTGTATATCATCACTGGTAAACAAGCCATTACCGGGGAGTTCAAACAAGCAATTAATGCCCTTTGTTATCCATGCAGGATGCAAAATTCTATCAATAGGCTCTCTTGCTTTTGGGTCTTCGTATGAAAAAATTATGCCTAAACTATTGCAAGCTACGCGAATGGTTTTACCTACATCCACCGATATCTTTTTTTCTTCGCATATGCGGTAAAAGTCTTTTGCATCTATATAGCGCTTAGATTTATCAAGGAGCTCTATTAATTCGTTCTTTACCGCACGCCAGTCAGGTCTCCATTGAAATTGCAGTTGTTCCCCATATATATCGCCAAACAATACTCGCTCAATTTCTTCATATAAATCTTCTGTACATTTTTTTGAGTAACCCGGCACACAACTAAACCTAACCATATTAGGATGGAGGTTTTTGTGGTTTTCAATATAAACGTGACGGTTTATATCAACACGTTCGTTTTCATCAATTTTGTTAATAACCAAGATAACTGGGGAATCTTTTGCAAATGTTTCGATATATGATAAATAAGGGTCGGGGCGGTTTTCTGTACGCCCGTCGGCTACTACCAGGTAAAGGGTGTTTGGTGTCATAAACAGGGTTTGGGTTGCGGCGTATGCTTCTTGCCCACCAAAGTCCCATATACGAAACAGCCACTCTTGCTCCCTGTCGTTAAATTTATGTGAGATGTTTTTTAAGGCGATTCCAACGGTGGATTTTTCTTTGGGGTCATGTTTTTCATTTGCCATAGCTTTTGATATGGAAGATTTGCCTGAGTTTCCGGCACCGATTATCATTATTTTTAGCTCTGTTACCGTGTGAAGGATTTCGCCTTTTTCGTCTAATGGTATCTCGTCTGTTTGAGTAGCATAGTATTGTCGAATGGCTTTCCAGCCTTGCTTTGTTATTTCATCGGGGACATCGGCTATGGAGAGACCATGAGGTGAAATGACATTTTTTAACGATAAATCTAACAGCGGACTGGAAATTGTCTCCAGTGGATTGCTTCCAATGTTTATGCTCTTTAACTTTGGAAGGCCGCTAATCCAATCTGGTAAAGATTTTAGATTATTATTATATAGAATTAGTCTCTCAAGCCTGCTTAACTTCTTCAGCCACTCTGGCACAACAGTGAGGCCGTTCCCGTCCAAGAATAAGCATTTTATGTGGGATAGTTCTTGTAACCAATCAGGCAATGGCATTTTCATATAGCTTATTCTTAACTCTTCTAAATCGGTTAGTTTCAACAAACAGTCAGAGATATCGCTGAAGCTGGCCAAATTCAATTTTTTTAGGTTTTTGAAGTTTTGCAGCCAATCCGGCAAACATTGCAGCTTACAAAAATACACATCTAATCCCTCAATATGCGAAATATTATTAATTGTTTTCGGAAGGTGTTCAAGCATACAGTGAAAAAAACCAAGGCGTTTAAGATGCGGAAACATGGGATTATCTAAACTTCGCCTATTAAAAATTTCATTGCAAAAATTAGTGATTGTTTTCGATAATAGCCCTTCTAAAGAAAGAGCAAGCAAATCATTTCTTTTATTTATTAATAGAGCAGTTATCTTTAATCCCGTAGCCATATAATGTTCATCAAGCCTATCTTTTTCTACTGTGATGATATTATATTGAATATTGTTATGCTCCAACCACTTAATAAGTCTTTCCAAATCGGTTATAGTCTGCACTTCCATGCCCTCCTTCGTTGTCATCAATATAGCTGTTCTCACGATCAACGGAAGCTATTTTCAAGCATATACCATTGTGAGCCTATTATATCGCACAAATAGACAAAAACAAACAATATATGACTTTTTTGAAATCACTGCCTATCAAGAACATTCTGTGCAAAATCAACACTATTTGCAGAAAAACGGAGCGATGCCAATATAGAGATAAACGCTTATCTAAATTTGGCTCACGCCCAAAACCACGCAAAAATAGCAGATTTACTTGAGCAAAGAAACATGGCTCCATTCATCCTCACAACAAAAAACGTATGCCATCATACGTTTTGACAAATTGTCCCCCACCCCATAAACCCGCCTCCTTTACAACAAATCCTGGCAATACTATACTTGAGAGTACCTGAAAGGAGCGTTACCCATGAACTACAAAAAAGTCCCCACAACCCTAAACTTCGCCCAGCGTGAAGAAGAAGTCCTATCCCTATGGAACGATAACCAAATTTTCGAAAAAAGCATGACCCAGCGCCAAGGCCAGCCCCTTTTCGTCTTCTATGACGGCCCCCCAACCGCCAACGGCGTCCCACACATGGGCCATGTTATTGCGCGGGCCATTAAGGACCTTTTCCCCCGCTACAAAACCATGAAGGGCTACCAAGTCCTGCGCAAGGCCGGCTGGGACACCCACGGCCTTCCTGTAGAGCTGGAAGTAGAAAAAGCCCTGGGCATCAGCGGCAAACCCCAAATCGAAGAATACGGCGTAGAGCCTTTTATCCAAAAGTGCAAAGAAAGCGTATGGACATACGAGGCCATGTGGAAGGAAATGAGCCTGCGCATGGGCTATTGGGCCGACATGGAGGCCCCTTATGTTACCTATCATAATAATTACATCGAATCTGTATGGTGGGCGCTGTCACAGATATTTGAGAAAGGGCTAATCTACAAGGGCCATCGTGTGGTACCTTACTGCCCACGCTGTGGTACGCCTCTTTCTACCCACGAGGTTTCTCAGGGTTATAAAGATGTGACAGAGCCTTCAATATATGTACGATTCCAAGTGGCTGGCAAAGAAAATGAGTACCTCCTGGCTTGGACAACAACCCCTTGGACCCTGCCTTCCAATGTGGGGCTGTGCGTCAACCCCAAAGAGGAATATGCTCGGGTTTCGAAAGACGGAAAGATATTCATCATGGCAAAGGCTTTGCTGGAAGATGTACTTGAAAGTGACTACGAAGTTCTCGAAACCTTCCCCGGCGCTCACTTAGAAGGCTTGAAATACAATCCTTTATTCGACTTTGGCACTTCTGAAAGCGAAAAATACTGCACCGTTGTTTGTGACGGCTATGTTACCCTATCCGCCGGCACAGGCATTGTGCATATAGCCCCGGCTTTTGGTGAAGATGATTCCAGGATATCTAAAGCATATGGCTTGCCTCTATTACAGTATGTAGATACCCAAGGCTGTTTTACCTCAGAGGCCCATCTATGGGAGGGCAAATTTGTTAAAGACGCCGACATCCTAATCATAAAAGAGCTTGCCCACCGTGGCCTTTTGCAAAAAAAGAAATCCATAACCCATAGCTATCCTTTCTGCTGGCGCTGTGATACACCCCTATTGTATTACGCTAGGGATGCTTGGTTTATCCAGGTAAGCGCTCTCAAAAACGAGCTGCTAGCCAGCAACGAAACCGTAACTTGGATGCCTGATCATATGAAAAAAGGCCGCTTTGGGGACTTTTTAGAAAATATCCACGACTGGAGCATCAGCCGAGAACGGTATTGGGGCACGCCACTACCTATATGGCTGTGCGATTGTGGGCATATGCATTGTATTTCTGGTTTGGAAGAACTGCGTAAAATGGGGCAAGATGTCCCCGCAAACTTAGAACTCCACAAACCCTATATAGACGAAGTAAAACTAAACTGCCCAAAATGCAGCGGCACAATGACCCGCACCCCAGAGGTAATAGACTGCTGGTTCGACTCAGGCTCAATGCCCTTTGCCCAGTGGCATTATCCTTACGAGAACAAAGGGCTATTCGAAAGCCAGTTTCCCGCAGATATTATTTGCGAAGGGGTAGACCAAACCCGAGGCTGGTTTTATTCCTTAATGTCCATCTCCACAATGCTCTTTGGCAAAGCCTCATACAAAAACGTAATCGCAACCGGCCTTGTGCAAAACAAAGACGGTCAAAAGATGAGCAAATCCAAAGGGGATGTTGTTAATCCCATGGATGCCTTAGAAAAACACGGTGCCGATGCAGTGCGCTGGCTGTTTTATGCAAGCTCTGCCCCATGGCTCAATACCCGATATTCTGACGAGACTGTAGTCGAGGGCGCACGCCGGTTTATGGGCACGCTATGGAATACCTATGCCTTTTATGTGCTGTATGCAGATATTGATGGGTTTAATCCATACGAGCATGAGGCTAAAGATTTATCTGTAATGGATAAATGGCTGCTTTCTAGGCTCAATACGCTAGTGAAAAAGGTTGACACTGCCTTAGAGCGCTTCGAAATAACCGACCCTGCCCGGGCAATGGATCAATTTGTGGACGACCTAAGTAATTGGTACCTGCGCCGCAGCCGTGAGAGGTTTTGGGCCGATGGTATGGAGCAGGATAAAATCAACGCATATAAAACCCTTCACCAGGCATTAGTTACAGTGGCAAAGTTGGCGGCGCCCTTTGTGCCTTTTATCACAGAGCAGATTTATCAGAATCTAGTGCGTGGCCTGGATTCGTCCGCCCCTGAAAGCATCCATTTATGCGAATATCCAACTGCCGATGAAAGGCTGATTAATGCGGCTCTGGAGGCAGACATGTCCGCCACCATAGATATAACCGTAATAGGCCGAGCCGCCCGCAACGCTGCTGCCATCAAAAATCGCCAGCCTTTGTCCGAGATGCTTGTAAGCCTAAAGCCAGGCGCGCCCGAGCCGGACAAATCATTGCTGGAAGTAGTGCAAGAAGAGCTTAATGTTAAAGCAATCGGCTTTATAAACAGCATGGATTCTTTTATCGAATACCGCTTTAAGCCCCAGTTGCGCACATTAGGCCCCCGTTATGGCAAATTGGTTCCCAAAATTACCGAGGCCCTTAATGCCAACCCCAGTGGGGCAATGACCGCACTACAAAACGGTGCTTGGAATACAGTAATTGATGAAACTACCGTGGAGCTTTCCATGGATGACGTACTGGTAGAAACAGCCCAAAAAGAAGGCTATGCAGTATCCCAAGACCGAGGAATAACCGTAGTGCTAAACACCCAGCTATCCCCCGAGCTAATAGAGGAAGGCAATCTGCGTGAGCTTATGAGTAAGCTGCAAAACATGCGAAAAGATGCAGGTTACGAAGTAGTGGACCGTATCCACGCAGGATACTGTAAGCATTCTCAATGCCTTGGAAAAGTAATAGCAAATAACCGGGAACTTATCACTGCCGAAATTTTGGCAGATACCCTCGAAGAATCCACACCACCCGAGGGTGCGTATGCAAAAGATTGGAACATTAACGGTGAGGATATCCAGCTTTGGGTAAAGCGGGTTTGAGCATATCCAGCCAATGCATCTCCCTCAGAAGGGGGTTATCACCATTCAAATAAGGAGAAACCGTGAAAAAAATCTCCATGCGACTCAAAAAGCCCAATATAAAACTCAAGGAAATCCCCGCCTACATTAAAGGCGGGTTTTCCTATGCTGGGCGAGAACTCTCTCAGCTTCGCGGCACCAACGTTTGGGTATTTATTATGTATGGGCTTTTGTTTGACACGGTCAATAATCTATGGAGGCCCTTTGGCGCGGTATTCCTCCAGCGCCTTGGGGGAGGCGAGTTGGAAATCGCTCTCCTTAACGCTTTGCCAGGCGCGGTAGCGGCGTTAGTTCTGCTGCCCGGGACCATGCTCTTTAGGCGTTTTTCTGACAGAAAGCGTGCAACAGCTGCTTTTATCCTTATAAGCCGCGCATTGCTTCTTGGGGTTGCCATGGTGCCCATGCTCCCAGCAGGAATTCGTCCTTTGCTCTTTGTTATCTTGGTGGCTATAATGAACTGCCCCGATGCCCTTTCCCAAACTTCATTGCAAAGCTTTCTTGGTACGGTTTTTAGCGGCAACACACGGGGACAGGCTATTGCATTGCGTAATAAATTTGGCCAGGCAATCATCCCAATTGTTACAATTACTACAGGAATCATCATTACTTTTGTACCCAGTACAGACGCCCAGAGGATGATTTTGTATCAGATATTTTTTGTGCTAGCGTTTTTGTTTGGGGTAATCGAGGTAGTTATGTTTCGGCGGTTTAAGGTGCCCACACTTGTAAGTACAGATGTTGCCAAGACTACAGCACCATTTAAATTGCTAAAAGATAAAAAATTTCTGGCTTTTTTTATACCTGCTATATTTTTTATGTTTACATGGCAAGCAGGCTGGCCTTTGGTTGCAATCCATCAGGTTATGGTTTTGCAAGCTACCGAAATGTGGTTTGCTATTTTTGCCTTGGCTTCTGGCATTGCGGCCTTTGCATCTGGGGCCGTATGGCAGCGCTGGCTTAGAAAGTACGGCAATACTACGGTTTTAATAATCGCCACATCTTTTATTGCTGTTAATATATTCCTGTTTCCACTAACCCCTAATGTGCAAACGATGGCCTTGTTAAGCTTTTTTACCGGCTTTTCCACCATAGGGATAAACGCAGCCTTACTTAACGGTGTACTAGAAGCCACCCCAGACGATAATCGGATGATTTATTTGGCATTTTATAACACTGCAACCAACGTAAGCCTATTCCTTGCACCATTTTTTGCTCACACCCTATTTGGTTGGGTAGGCAGCCGCAATGCTATGTTTATTGTAGGGTTTATGCGCATTGGGGCCACAGCGTTTATATGGTTTATGTTTAGAAAAAAATATATGCCTGATAAAAAATAGTTATTCAAATCTCAGAAAATCACGTTGACAACCAAACGGAAAATCGGCGGCTTTAAGCCGTTTTCTGCGATGTGTTGGCGACGATGATTTTCGAGATTAGTATTATTTGAAAAACCCAGGCTGGTTGTGGCATAATACATAAATCATCTTTAAGAAGTTTTTTTCAAATAAAATGCCAATTGGGACAAAGAGACGGCTATTTCTATCCCTCGGTTCTCATTCTCTAATAGGCAGCTAGGAGTTTTTTGTGAAAAAATTATGTATAGGTCTTATTGCCGTAACATTTATGCTGCTGCCGTTTATGACCGGCTGCTCTGCCGCAGAAGAAGAGATTGTAGAGATACGAGAGCAGTTTTTTATGCGGCAGACCCAGTATATTCTTCGCAATTTAGATGAGTTCACAGGTAGAACCATCCGGCTTGAAGGTGTATTCCTTGGTTGGGAAGACCCAACGCCCGCTGGCAACACATATTATTTTGTCATGCGCTTTTTTGCTGATTGCTGCGGCGACGATGGCGGAAGTCTTGGCTTTGAGTTACAGATGGGAAACTTCGAACCCTTTGAAGATGATGCTTGGGTAGAAGTTACCGGAGTGCTGGAACTGCAGGACAGCTGGCAACCCAATAACCCTGTGTTGGTTGTAACTGCAATTGAAGAAATGGACACCCGCGGGCAGGCTTTTGTAATGCCGTAAAACAGTTAATATTCTTTCCCAGCTACTTTATTAATCCGGGCACTTATGTCCCGGGAAATATGTCCTTTAAAGGGAAGGAATGCCCTGTTTGATTATCTAGACTAAATTATAGTAAAATAAAAAGCAGCTGTTGACAATTTTGGACAAGAAGGGACATTTTGCATGAGAGCAATCATTGATTTTTTTATAACAGCCTTTGAACGTATTACAAGCGAGCACTATGTATATCGATTTTGTGAAGAGTATGGTGGTTACACGTATGTATTAACCGCTGCGCAAGCTTCTAATCCCTTATGGATTGTAAGCCAAGTCTTCGCATTTATCGCTCTTGTTTTCATGGTATGGTCATTCCAGTGTAAAGAAAAACTACGCGTGATGCTCTTACTGGGCTTTGGCACATTTTTTCTTGCGTTGTCTGCTGCGCCTTTACAAAACTGGGTGCTTGCGT
>Ga0123355_10022257_pt1 | contig 10160 bp, 5 predicted proteins | sample TergutEmb28metaG_3_FD_89872 | JGI IMG/M metagenome (GOLD analysis project Ga0123355, IMG submission 89872) | Embiratermes neotenicus P1 segment gut microbial communities from Petit-Saut dam, French Guiana - Emb289 P1 | ecosystem: Host-associated > Arthropoda: Insects > Digestive system > Gut ... | reverse complement strand
GGGTACAGAGTGGCTGGCACTGGGACAGTACTTCTGTTTGTGGGGTACAGAGTGGCTGGCACTGGGACAGTACTTCTGTTTGTGGGGTACAGAGTGGCTGGCACTGGGACAGTACTTCTGTTTCTGGGGGTACAGAGTGGCTGGCACTGGGACAGTACTTCTGTTTGTGGGGTACAGAGTGGCTGGCACTGGGACAATACTTCTGTTTCTGGGGTACAGAGTGGGTGGCACTGGGACAGTACTTCTGTTTCCCCTCTCAGAATAAATCGACCAGTACTCCATGCTCGTCTTCATCTGCATATTGCTGTTACCAGAAGGAAAAGCGGGGCGAAACCTGGGAACTTTACAAAAAGCAGCACCCCTTCGGGAGTCGGGTACATCGGGTAGAAAAGTACTTGCATTTACAAGTCGTTAGTGTTCGGACTGTTGATAGACACTAAAACAGTGCTGTAAGGGTAGAGACTCTTCGGCAGTGTGCGAACTGCAGCTACGTGCTGGCGGTGCCCAATCGGACGGTGACGCAACTCGTCTATTTATACTGAGGGCCAGCAGCCAGACAGCAGGGTGGAATAAAGTAATGGAAATTTAGGCGAGACTCTTGTTGCCCTGAATCGTACTGTACGTGTTGTTTGCAGTTTACTTAACGACAGTTTATCAATTGCCTGCGTTAACGAGTATTTGGTTGGCGGATTTGGCAGAGAGTAACTGCGACCTGTGTTAATGTATGGCGGGAAATACTGCGGACCGTGACTGGTCCACACTGTAGATACTCTTACTGGCCTGCAGAACCGAGTACTAAGGTACCACAAATGCCTGTTCTGCTCGGACCCAGCCCAGCCCAGCCCCGCCTGTTGCTGACACAGTCGCTGGCGTTCCTTGTGTTGAATATTCGAACGAAGGCAAATAAAGTTATTTGCAGTTGTTTGAGGGGGCGTGGCAAGTGTTTGTCTTTTCGCACCGGTCGGTAAATCCGTGGTGGTTCCTGGATCTCTGCCGTCCGTCTGTCCGTGGTGCTGTGTTTCTTCACAACGGAGAGTCGCACAAGTAGAGACATGCAGTAATGTCTCTTGACAGGACGGCCCTAAAAATGATTCATTTTTTGTGTGAAGAAGTTAGGAAGTGTCCGTAAACATCATATTGCTGGTGCGATCGCTCCGTTGCTGTCCGTATCTGAGCATGTCGAGTTGTAATGAGTTGTCTTTGTAAGGTCAACTATTTCTTCGGCCTGAGTGCGTTCATCACAGATGGCTCTGTCATGTCTTCGTTGGTATTGTGAAAGTACTTTGCTATCCAACGCTCCCCGAATTTTCGAAAGAGCATTGCTTTTTGGAAGGTTCGCATATTTTGCGTCGTTGTCCTTCTGGTGAGATCAACATGCAGATGAAGATGAGTGTGGAGCGTTGGTGGAATGATACCGAGAGGGGAAACAGAAGTACTGGGAGAGAAACCTGTCAGAGTGCCACTTTGTCCACCACAGATCTCATATGCACTGTCCTGGGATCGAACGTGAACCTCCGCGGTAAGAGGCCGGTGACTGACTGCGTGAGCCATGGCAGGCCAACCGGCGACAGACCGCCTGAGCCATGGCACGGCCAACCGGCGACAGACCGCCTGAGCCATGGCACGCAACGTTGCTGTGTGTAGATGGCCAACTGTTCCTTCGGCTACACATAAATGTACGTAGTGCCCGTTATTGTTCGGGTTCAAATAATTTCAGTAAATGTCGCGATATAAAATGTCCCGGAACTCGGTCCGGTCGGCCGAACGTTACAAGCTGATGTTCATTTCTTGGCTCCGGCGATTTGCTACCGTCATGTCACCATGGAGGTCCGACTTCAGTTCCGGGCAGTTCCTGTGGGATTTGTGGTGGTTAAGTGGCACGTGGACAGTTTGTTCCTCCGAGCGCTTGGGTAATGACGTTGTTTGTTTCCTGGCCTCGAAATTTACATAATTTAATGCGCAGAACTTTCCGTCGAGTTTTCCAGACTTTTTTCACTGGCTTCAGTGCATGTGGCGGTGATGGTAATTGTGTGATGATGGTGATGATTATATAAATACGTTAAAGGAAGTAAACTCATTACCGCGTAAGACCGGGTTCGATCCAATGCCAGTCACTGTGGGATTTGTGGTGGACTAAGTGGCACTGGGACAGGTTTCTGTACAAGTATTTCTGTTGCCCTGTCACTTTCATACGGTACAATTTATGTTTTGAGGGCGTCGTTAAAGAAGCTGCAAAACAATAACTTGGACGATGACAGGGGGTTTAAACTGCTGAAGTGTTGTTACGCTGTGGGAGTTTACAACAGAATGGGAGGACGTCATTACCGTCACGTGACTAGTTTTGTACCTTTATGGTTGACGTCATACGTTTCGGTCCTTTTCACTTCAACTTTTGTTTTGTTTTTGTTAATTTCCAGTCAGGCTGCAAAGCCGACGTTACGTTCCATGTAAGGTGCTGACCAGAAGAATGCAGCATACCGCCTGGCTCTTGGCTGGCCGTCATGGACGGTGCCACTCACCCCACGTTACGAATGAGTGGAGCTGTATCTCTGCTCCCCCCTCCCCCCCCAAATGCCTTCATGGCTTGGGCTGGGACAGCTCTGCATTTTTTAAATCTTGCAGTTTGTGATTGTCACTCTTACGCGTGTGATTAATTTCTCAGGTGTAACCTCGAATTTTAGCGCTGTCGCCATGTTCCGTGGTCGTTAACACGTAGCGTGGTCGACATACAAAATACCTGATTATGTATGTGATGTGTCTGCTAACCGCATCTCACTTCGCACGTGTAATGCAATGTTACCAACACACACAGCGCTACCTTCTGCTGAAGGAAAGCGCCTGGTGTGTTCCTTGTGCGCTCCATGGTGGCATGCAGGGGGCGTAGAGGTATGGCTATTCGTCCTTCACGTCGGCACTGCGTGCAGGTGAGCTCTCAACATCACGCCCCAGCCTTTTTACCCCTTGGAAAGATGTCACGGTACCCGTTGCAAAGGATGCAGCGTGGGTACAGACGTCGGTCTGGAGGTTTCGAAAAGGAGAGAAGCCCGAAGCCCCTGCCTCGAGTCGACCCAACACAGTGGAGCCTCACTGTATCACCTGAGCTGCTCCCGCTCCTGGGAAATGTGTTGCTGGACAACATTTCACAATCCTGATTCGAGTGACACTTGAGACGTCACGAGTTCCAGCCGCCGGCCATTTTGATATGTGGTTTGGTGTGTCTGGAAAACTGGACCATTTCGCTGCTGCAAAGAAATTCTCTGCTTTTAGAGGCACGAACATTAGTCCCCGTGTTCAGCGGAGCGGGTCTTGCGCCAAGCCAGTCCTCTCCTTTGGTTGTATTTAGCAACGGTTCTTTTTACTATTGTACACGTTTAGGTCTCCCGACTTGTATCTTAATGCTTTCCTGACAGAAATGAATCTCAAATGTAAAGTGTGAAATGTTTCTATCTGCAACTCTGATGCAATTAGTGTGTGAAACGGCGACAGACTGTTGAGCCGCCGTAAACGGTCCTCGCATGTGTTTGAGGCTACACGCACATCAGAACTGCGGTTAATATCGGCATCTCTGTGGACGAAACGAATGGTTCTAGAGGTATGGGCAGGCAGGTTTAGCAATAACAGGGCACAGTTTCCTTAAGAAATAAACGCTCCAATAAGAATTAATAAGCGTTACGGTTTCGTGTAACAAGATGTGTGTGGTGTGAGGGTTAGGCTTGTGCTATCGTTTTGGGCTGAATAGTCGGCTTGAAGTGAAAAACTGGGAGGTAAACTGGACACTTGAGGCGTGTGACGTCAGTACTGTAATGTGCAGCTGGTGCAGCATGATGCCAAATGCAACAAACCAGAGTGTTTGTTACTTTAGTATGCTTCATGGCGAAAAACATGTTCATTTTTTAAACCGAAAAAAATGATCTTCGCTATGCGTGTGGCGCAAATAATAATAGTAATAATAATAATAATAGCAGGGCGGACATTGGCGTGCCGTCTGGTACCGCTGGTTGAACCTCTGTTGCCAAACTGCGGCGATGCGAGAGTTTGAGATTATATTCACGCACTTTATGAAGTTTGAATCTCAAAGAGTGTATATAATGTTGATAAATACATCGGAGTTGTGTGCCTGTGCGTTTATTATTTCTGCCACGTTTTATTTCCCATGTAATGTACAAGCGCCAGCAGTTCTTCCCAGAAATCCCCATATAATTGCCGGCGGCGTTGACCCGTAGATTTATGGCGGCCGGCCGGCCGGCCGGCAACCAGGCGGTGGTTTTAAATCCGGGCATGATGTAGCAACGCTCCAATACCAGGCACTGAATCACGTCTTACATTGGTGAAGTCTGTGCTGCTATTTTAGCACCGCAGCAGCAGGTCTCCGGAGCCCTGTGCCGGCTGAGCCGCCGTGGACTGGCGTCACGGTAGACACCCGAAAGTTGTGTCTTTGCCGAAGGTTCGTTCCATGGAGAGTTGTTACCAACTGATTAGTGAACTGAATCTTTGAAGACTGACATTAACCTTAATTATATATAAATATTCAGTTCGTACCGCGCAGTAAACACTCCGTCTCGGTTATACAAACCAGCCAGTCAATGCTGTATAGGGAAATAATCGCTGTTTGTTTTCAGATCCATGCAAAACACATAAATACGCTGTGTGGGCAGAACGTGGAATTGTTGAATGTTAAATCTGGCGGTACTTAACGTGACCACAGCGGTTACTATATGTACCACGCGCTGTGACGTTGAAGAACACGGGAAATGAAGGTATAGCGCTAACAGTGAGGCGCATTCGGGTCGTTGTGCCCTGGAACGTTGTCAGATGGTCAGTGTGGTCACACCTGTTGTTACTGGCCACAGTTTTGGACGTGTAGTGTCGCTACTGTTGTTATGCTGCTGTTTGTCTGTCGGTTTTGTTAATTTTGTTGGTCTTACGTAACTGAACGTGCGCTTAGGTCGAAAGTCGGTGGGCTAGACTTCTTTTGTCAGTTGACATTGAACCCTCTGGCTGTGAGAGTGTCTTACTTAGTTTCCCAGGTTCCTAGCGACTGCAGGAAGGGAATGCGACCGGCTGTGTTAAGTGGACTCATTCCTTCCTCTTGTTTAATGGACACTAAATTCTTTAGAGGGGTCAGAGATGTCGGGTTCCTCCCATTAATCGAGTTATTTGGGCAACATACTTACTTTTTCTTAGGAGTTGTCAAATTCTACTCCAGTCCTCAACCTGGAGGATTGTCCCTTTTTGGCTGTCCGTGACTGCTTGTCCACTTACTCGCAGCCAGCCTGCATGTCCACAGGCACCCATGCGGTGCGCAGACGCAGTAGGCCTTCTTTGTTACTTGGTCAGTGCGTATCGTGCGGCACTCAGTTACTGTCAGTGCGAGAAGCTGTCACGTGTGTGTGTGTGTGTGTGTGTGTGTGTGTGTGTGTGTTACCCTCCATACAGTCACCGAATGACCGACTGACTTACGCAGTCCATGAAGTGCAGTTCCTATTGACAGGCTGTTTCCCTCCAGTCAAACCTTTCTTGCATTTTATGGAACCCGAATGTTTGTCACAGTGTTTACCACAGCCCAACACTTGTCCGTAATCCGAGCCAGATTAATCCAGTCACCAGCCACCCATCCAATTTCTTTGAGATCCCCAGGTGGTCTCGTTTCTTCGGGTTTCCATTCCAAAAACCTCTGTTCATATCTCATCGCCGTACGTGCTGCATCCCCTGCCCATCTCACCATAACCATTTCCCAGTTGATGTAGCACATACAGTGTCTATAGATACTGTGCTATCCACACCCGTCTGTCGGGGTACATCTCTGTCTACGTCCAGCTGCCATTACAAACTAAACAACTGCCCTTATGGAGGGGCAGTCAGACGGCTAGCAGCTGTAAGCTAAGGGCTGGGAATTGGCCGGTACGTTGATGATGGATATTGAATGTGTGCAGGCGGCGTTCATATGGCGCGATGAGCCTGGTGTGGGGCGTCGCGTTGCTGCGAGTGCAGGCGCTGCTGGACGTTACTGCGTTAACAAAACAAAGCATCCTGTCTTGTTAATGGACATGTGGTTGCTCTACCCAGCGGGTTTTGGACAAGCATTTTGAAAATTTTCAGTCCATTCTTGTGGGTTGTGACGTCGTGTTGTTTCGGAGATTCGCACCGACGTTTAAGAGCAATTACGCTTTTTCCCTCTTCAGGGTGACCAGCCCGATTCCTCTGCTTAAAAAATTCAACGCCTGGCTGGAAGTAACAGTTCCGTAACGTCGGCATTGTTATGAACCTGCGTGCTGTTTGAACGCGCAAGACTGCGGTCTGAACGGTGCCTGTTTTGTGATCAAGTTGATGGAGGGATTTGGGAGTTGACAAAATGAAGCAGCCTTTTGACGGGTTAATTTTCTTCTAATACATTCTGTAGGGCAGTAAGTTGCACGATGCTGGCTCAAACAACGTCGCTGAAGAGAGACCGCTGTTGGAGTGCTTCAGACACGTGGCTGTCGTTGACGAGGAGCAAACAGAGAATGTGAGAGAGGACGGACTGGCGGACTGCTGGTGTTGTTTTGTGGGTAACCTGCTGAGCGGATTGAGCTGGCTGAACAAACAAACATGACATTACAGACAGACAGCGTCCTGCTGTTTGCTAAGGCCCATCTGCGACAGTGTCAAGCAGCAGAAGAGACTAACAGTTGCTGGGCTGATCGCCAGCAACTGTGGAATATTAACCCTAAAAAACTTGGAGGGTACTGCATGTACCGCTAGGTTGAACGGTCAGCAATTCTACGTTCTGCCCACACAGTGTATTTATGTGTTTTGTGTGGATCTCAGAACAAACAGCAATTATTTCCCTATACAACAGTAACTGGCTGGTTTGTATAACCGAGGCGGAAAGAGTTTACTTCGTGGTATGTGTGTGTGTGTGTGTTTGTTTGTGTGTGTTGTTCCAGGGCAACCTTCGTCACCGATGTATCAGTAACCTTTTGCACTCTAACACCCATCCCGACGCTATATGAACCGTCCGTTTGTATCCCAGACAGTGCATGTCCGTGACAACCCTGTTTGAGGACGTAATTGGTGTTTATTGTTAGAATTGTTATAAACGTTAAATGCCTTTGGGGAAGAAAGGGGAGGGTTTGTAGGCGTTCTTTACGAAGTAATAAAACAGCGTCTTGTGTGGAGACCATGTCAGTCAGTCTCCTAGACCTCCAGTCAGTCGGTCTCTCCTAGACCTCCAGTCAGCCAGTCAGTCTATCCGAGACCTCCAGTCAGTCAGTCTATCCGAGAGTCCCAGTCAGTCTATCCGAGACCTCCAGTCAGTCAGTCAGTCAGTCAGTCTATCCGAGAACTCCAGTCAGTCAGTCTATCCGAGAGTCCCAGTCAGTCTATCCGAGACCTCCAGTCAGTCAGTCTATCCGCAACCTCCAGTCAGTCAGTCTATCCGAGACCTCCAGTCAGTCGGTCTCTCCTAGACCTCCAGTCAGCCAGTCAGTCTATCCGAGACCTCCAGTCAATCAGTCTATCCGAGACTTCCAGTCAGTCAGTCTATCCGAGAAGTCCAGTCAGTCAGTCAGTCTATCCGAGACCTCCATTCAGTCAGTCTATCCGAGAGTCCCAGTCTATCCGAGACCTCCAGTCAGTCAGCCAGTCAGTCTATCCGCAACCTCCAGTCAGTCAGTCTATCCGAGACCTCCAGTCAGTCAGTCAGTCTATCCGAGACTTCCAGTCAGTCAGTCTATTCCGAGAGTCCCAGTCAGTCTATCCGAGACCTCCAGTCAGTCAGTCAGTCAGTCTATCCGAGACATCCAGACAGCCAGTCAGTCAGTTTACCCGAGACCTCCAGTCAGTCAGTCTATCCGAGACCTCCAGTCAGTCAGTCTATCCGAGACCTCCAGTCAGCCAGTCAGTCAGTCTACCCGAGACCTCCAGTCAGTCAGTCTATCCGAGACCTCCAGTCAGTCAATCTATCCGAGACCTCCAGGCAGTCAGTCGATCTATCCGAGACCTCCAGTCAGTCAGACGGTCAGTCTGAGACCTCCAGTCAATCAGTCTATACGAGACCTCCAGTCAGTCAGTCGGTCTATCCGTGACCTCCAGTCAGTCTATCCGAGACCTACAGTCAGTCTATCCGAGACCTACAGTCAGTCTGTACGAGACCTTCAGTCAGTCAGTCTGTACGAGACCTTCAGTCAGTCAGTCTATCTGAGACCTCCAGTCATTCAGTCTATCCGAGACCTTCAGTCAGTCAGTCTATCCGAGACCTCCAGTCAGTCATTCAGTCTATCCGAGACATTCAGTCAGTCAGTCTATCCGATAACTCCAGTCAGTCATTCAGTCTATCCGAGACCTTCAGTCAGTCAGTCTATCCGAGATCTCGAGTCAGTCAGTCAGTCTATCCGAGACCTCCAGTCAGTCATTCAGTCTATCCGAGACCTTCAGTCAGTCAGTCTATCCGAGATCTCGAGTCAGTCAGTCAGTCTATCCGAGACCTTAAGTCAGTCGGTCTATCCAAGACCTCCTATCAGTCTATCCGAGAACTTCAGTCATTCGCTTGTTGAGCCGACTACGATGTCTCACTGGCAGACGTTTCGTCTTACGCATCTGGACGCGTATTACGTTACTGAACAACGCCGCCGTTGGTGGGGTTCTGGGGGGGGGATGTAACGGCACCGCAGATTCTAGTAACGGGTCAGAGGGTAAGGCCGGCTCTGTCCACGTCATGAAGACGTATGGGAGAGTAAAGGTACCGCTGCACTCATCCTTGACCTCGGCACTAGTTGGAGGTGAGTGGCCAACGTAACGCCCCTCCCGCTTTATCCCGATCGATAGGAGGCTGGGTGGGCCCCAGAGCTGCTCTGGACGTTTCGGAGAAAAGAGAAATCTTTCGCCCCTGCAAGGAATGGAACCCCGGATCGTACAGCCTGTAGCCTAGTTGCTATACCGATCGGTTGGTAAAAGAGGGTGTAGATGGAAGTGCGGTGTGTTAATGTTGGTGAACTGCTGACTGTTGCAGAGCCGCGAGTGGTTGCAGCTGAAGGTACTGGAGGTACATCCGGAACTGACGAAACTTGGAGCGAGTCTGAAGGAAGCGAACGAGCTGCAGCGAGCACATGATGACGTCCTTCTGCAGCTGCAGGTACAGTGCACCGAGTCTCTGTGGCAGACTGTGATCAGGAATGGCCTTCGGTAAATAAAGACCCTTATTTTATCTGACAACTGTCGTTTGGCACTTCACACGACTACAGCGCCGCGCGTGTCGGCGGTCTGCTGAGTGGGCTGCGATAATGCTATAGATGAGCCGACAGGAAGTGTCAGTCGATAGTTGCCAGATAAAATAATGGCCCCGCGTTTGTTGAATAGTGCAAGTAATGAAGCTGTGCATCGTACCTAATAGCACTAATGACGTGCTGTTCTAATGGAACTGTATTTGTATAGGGTGTTTTTTTTTCCTGCTTGACCGAAAAGTGCCAGCCCCACTCTCCGCCAGCTTTGCGTCGTGTGCCGCGTGTCGGTAAGCATTAGCAGTAGATGACGGTAGCTAGACAGACAGTCACAGTGATGATAACCTTTAGAAAGTGTGATAAAATCTCATTAAAGCGTCGGGCCGGCGCATATCGGTCAAGTAAGAAAACAACACTGTGTGTATTGAACAGAGACAGGGTGCTAATTCAGCGCTGGCCGCTGAAATATGATCAGAGTGACAAGCAAAGGTGTGTCAGGGCGAGGGTTCAACTAGTTTAGGGTGTAACGCTGTGTCGTTGCGGTAGTGGTTCTTGACGTTTCGAAAGATCGTGGTGCCTTCGTCTCCAAGGATCTAGGTCCTCAGGAATAATGTTGCTTTGCCCTTCAAATGAATGCACCAAGATCCTGCAGATGTCGGAAGCCACACGGCGTTGCGTCCGGAAAGGCCTGAATCCTCAGGGACGTGAAATGGCGCGCTGAGGGACGTTGTGTCAGTGCAAGATGGAGGAATGAAGAGAAGGCCTGATGGGAGAACGGAATGAGACTGAGAGAGTGTCAGAGGAATGGGGTGTGTGGCAGGAATGTAGTGGTATTGTGCGCTGTGTACTGTGGTTGGCCGCAGGAAACTGATGTGGCAGGAATGTAGTGGTATTGTGCACTGTGTACTGTGGTTGGCCGCAGGAAACTGATGTGGCAGGAATGTAGTGGTATTGTGCACTGTG